>ENA-OUPA01000974-OUPA01000974.1-human-gut-metagenome-genome-assembly--contig:-NODE-974-length-14436-cov-6.83589_pt1 | contig 14436 bp, 10 predicted proteins | sample MGYA00237939_ERZ548770 | MGnify/ENA primary metagenome ERZ548770 (study PRJEB26490, sample SAMN05356877) | human gut metagenome | biome: terrestrial biome; feature: human-associated habitat; material...
GGAGATAAGCGGGATCGAACCGCTGACCTCTTGACTGCCAGTCAAGCGCTCTCCCAGCTGAGCTATACCCCCATGTAAGGGGTGCGCTGAGTAATATCTTATTCAATTAGTGCGGGGGTTGTTTACCGCTTCAACCGGGCTCCCAGCTGAGCTATACCCCCATGCCGTTTTGTTTTTACCGTTCCGTTCGGCTCGGAACAAGTGATAATATAGCACAGAGAGTAGAACCTGTCAACACTTTTTTGAAGAAATCTTTGTTTTTTTGAAAGGTTCTCCTTTCACTAGAGCATTTTCCCCGATTTGAGAGGCTTTCTCCTTGGTCTCCGGATGCCGCCAAAGCCTCTTTCTCCCGTCAGATGCCAAGGGGGTGTGACCGCATGGATCAGGAGCGCGGTCAAAGCGGTACCCCCCCTCTAATTTTGCTTAGCGCGTCAAAGCCGCAAAAAAGCAGGGCCCTTCCGCGCTCAAAAAAGGCCCTGCTTTTCTTTTTACCCTCTCGCAAACACTGTGTAGCGTCCGCTCGGCGCGTCGAAGAAGTTTTCGCCTGCGACGGATTTGACGTGCAGGCCGTCGCTGCCGCGCAGCAACGTGAACGCGCCGTAGCGCACCGTGCCTGCATTCTCGTTTAAGTGGTAGCCAAAGACCATGCCCTCGCCGTTCGTGCCGAGGTAGTTGAGCTGGCCGGTGTACTCAAAGTAAATCCCAACCTCGCTGTTGATGTCCTGCACCGTGAGGCCGCCGCCATCCGTGAGCGTCAGAATATAATCGCTGTCATAGCTGCCCTGCTCGGCGGTGTCGTGCGTCACGGTCGCCGTCCACTCGCCGAGAAATTCCGACGGGATCGTGTAGTCCGCGTCGCTGACCGCGCCGGAGAGGTCGTGTTTCTCCCCTGATGCGTCGACGGCGAACACCGTCTGATACGTGCCGTAGTCCTCCTCGACCTCGCCGGACTCGAACGAAACAATGCCCTTCACGCCGCCGAGCGGTCCGCCGTCGCAGAGGAAGCCCGCCGTCAGGCCCTCGAGCAGGTTCACGTACTCTACCGTGCCCTCGCTCGTCAGCAGGAAGATGTACGGGAAGTACCCCTGCCCCACCGAGCCGACGAACACATCCGTGTAGTCGGAATACAGGCCTTCCACGGGGTAGATGGTCTCGTAGTCAAAGCGGAAATTCTCCGCGTACCACGCGGAGTCCGCCGTCTTTTCAAAGCTGACGGTCAAATCGCCGCCCGAGAGCGCTGCCTTGACAAAGCTGTCCTGCGCCGTCTTCTCGACCGTCTCGCGCGCGGAGAGGTCGAGCGCAAGGTCAGCGTCGTAGCTCTCCGCCCCGGCAAACGAGCCGACGGGCACGATCATGTGCAGCGCGCCGCTGTCGAGATAGAGCCGCATCTCCGCGTTGATGTTCTCGTCCGAGAGCGTCCACGCGCGGCGCTCGGCGTAGGACGCGATGAAGTCCGCGCCGCCCATGCTGCCGCTGAGCGCGTCGCGGTACGTCTCATCAAAGTAGTTTGCCGCGGTGCGGCGCGCCGCCGTGATGAAGTCCTGCGTTGAAAGCTCGCAGCGCGCCAGCAGGTCCTCGCTCATGAGGCGTTTGCCGCCGAAAAAGTCGTAGCTGTACGTCTCCGTCATGCTCGTGTCGTCGTCCATCTCCGCGCGCACCACAAGGCAGAGCAGGCTGTCGTTCCAGTAGCTCGTCCACGTGACGGAAAGGCATGTGAGCGAAACGCGGGAGGCCATCATGTTCTTCTGCTCCTGCACGAGCGCGCCGAATTGATCGGCGATCTCGTCGTTCAGCGCGGCGGCGACCGCCGTTTCCGACACGATTCTTGGCACATGGTAGCTGTATGCGAGCGTGTTGTTCTCGGCGTCCGTGTACTCGCCCTCCTCGCTGTAAAGCTCGGAAATAAGCGAATCGTCGTAGCCGGACGAGGTGTCGTCCGGCTCCTTTTCGCCGCAGGCGGCAAGGTTCAGCAGCAAAAGCGCCGCAAGCAGCGCGGAAAACAGTTTTTTCATAGGGTCCCTCTCTCAAATTCAGTGTCTGTCTTTTCTGTCATTATAGCGGATTTTTGCAAAAGCGCAACGGCTTTTCGCGCGCGGCAGCGCGCGCCGATTGACAGAATTCCGACAAGGTTATAGAATATGTGTACTTTCAAACCTCAGGAGTTTTTATGTACGATTATACAAAAGCCAAAATGAACGACGACGCCATCCGCGCCATCAGCTCCATCGGCCTCGCCCATCTGGGCGACGCGGTGTATGAGCTGCTTGTGCGCACATATCTGTGCGTGCACGGCAAGGCGACGGGCAAGGGCCTTCACCGCGCGACGGTCGAGCTCGTCTGCGCGCCGCAGCAGGCGCGCTTTGCCGAAAAGCTCTTACCCCTTTTGACGGAGGACGAGGCCTCTGTGTTCCGCCGCGGGCGCAACGCGAATGTCCATTCCATCCCCCACCACGCCGACCGCGCGGACTATCAGAAGGCCACAGGCCTCGAGGCGCTGTTCGGCTGGCTGTATCTGCGCGACGATCACGCGCGCATCAACGAGCTTTTCAACCGGATGATGGAGGACGACAATGCCACTTGACGCGATCTGCCTGCGGGCAGTTTTACACGAGCTGAGACCTCAGCTCATCGGCGCGCGCATCGACAAGGTGCAGCAGCCCGCGCGCGACCAGATCGTTCTGCTGCTGCGCGGCAATCTGCGCCTGCTGCTCAACGCGGGCGCAAACCAACCGCGCATCCAGCTCACGAACATTCTGCGCGACAACCCTGCCCAGCCGCCGATGTTCTGCATGCTGCTGCGCAAGCACTTAGTCGGCGCGCGCGTGCTGTCCATCGAGCAGCCGGATCTTGAGCGCATGGTGATTTTAACGCTCCAGTGCACGGACGAATTCGGAGAGATCAGCCAAAAGCAGCTCGTGCTCGAATGCATGGGCCGGCGCTCGAACCTCATTTTGCTCGACGCGCAGGGGCGCATCGTCGAATGTCTGCGCCGCGTGGACGCGGACCTTTCCGCCACGCGCCAACTGCTGCCCGGCCTTTTTTACCATCTGCCGACGCCGCTCGACAAGCTGTCGCTTTTATCGCAGGAGGAGGACTCCCTCGCCCTCGCGCAGCGCGGCGGCGACGCGGAGCAGGCTGTCGACAAGTGGGTGCTCGACCATTACACCGGCATTTCGCCGCTGATCGCGCGCGAATTCGCCTTCCGTGCGGGACACGAGACCGACGTGCGCTTCGGTGCGCTGAACGATGCGCAGCGCGGGGCGCTGGTGCAGGAATTTTCCGATACAGCCAACGCTGTAAAGGAAGATAACTATATGCCCGTCATTCTCTACCGCGACGGCAAGCCCGTGGATTTCACCTACCGTCCCATCGCGCAGTACGGCGCGGAAACGCAGGTCGAGACGCGTGAGAGCTTCTCGCAAATGCTCGACGAGTTCTACGACGCGCGTGAGCGGCAGGAGCTCTCCGCCCGCCGCGGCCGCGAGCTGACGCACGCGGTCACGGTCGCGCGCAACCGCATGGCGCGCAAGGCCGAGAACTTAAAGCACGACTACGCCGCGACGCAGAAGCGCGACGAATTCCGCCTGCGCGGCGACCTCATCACCGCAAACCTGTACCGCATGAAAGCCGGGGAAAAAGTCTTACATGCGGAAAACTACTATGAGGACGGCTGCCCGACCATCGACATCCCGCTCGACCCGCTGCTCTCACCCCAGCAGAACGCCGCGAAAAACTACAAGCAGTACAACAAGCTCAAGACCGCCGAATTCCACCTGCGCGAGCAGATCGAAAAGGCGGAAAACGAACGCGCGTACTTGGAAAGCGTCCTGCAGGAGCTTTCGCAGGCAGAGACCGAGCAGGAATTCAATGAGATCCGCCGCGAATTGCAGGAGACGAACTATATCCGAAAGTCGAGCGGCAAAAAGGAGCTCAAGCGCGCCTTCGCCCCGCGCACATTCAAAACCTCAAGTGGGCTTGAGGTCCTCGTCGGCCGCAGCAACGTGCAGAACGACCAGCTGACAAAAAAGGCCGACAAGCGCGACTACTGGTTCCACACCCAGCACATCCACGGCTCGCACGTCATCCTGCGCTGCGCGGGCCTCACGCCGAGCGACGATGATCTGCGCGAGGCCGCAATGCTCGCATCCTACTTCTCGCAGGCGAAGGAGAGCAGCAGCGTCCCCGTCGACTACTGCCCCGTGAAGTTCGTCAAAAAGCCCGCGGGCGCACGCCCCGGCATGGTGACCTACGACAATTACCGCACACTCTATGTCACGCCCGAAGAAGGGCTTGTCAAAAAGCTCTTTCTCAGGTAAACTATCGAAAAGCGATTCCCCTCTCCCCTGTTGAACGGCAAAAAGCAAGCTTGATTTTGGAAAGGAGAACCCCATGGACAAAAAGAGAAAAACCGTGCTCATCGCCGTCGCTGCGGTACTGCTCGTCGTTGCCGTGTTTTTGCTGCCGCGCCGCTCGCGGCCGCTCAGCGAGCTGATTCCTGCGCCTGAAACCGCCCGCGTCGACGGATTCTTCTGCATTTCGACCATTGTTCCCACGCCGGACGGCTACGGCACGTTCGACACCGGCGACTGCCGAGTAGAGGATGACAGTGAGGCCGCCGCAGCTCTGCGCAGCGCCATGTCCGAAATTTCGGTGCAGCGCTATTACCGCCTGCCCACATCGCTGCTCTCCCGCTTCACCCAGAACGAGAACTATGTCACCGTCTGGTGGATCCCCGAAGACGGACAGAAGCACGACCTATACCTCAACTGGGACGAGGGCTTCATCTACGACGACGCCAACCGCGCCGTCGCCTACAAGATCGACGGCGACGCGCAGCAGGTGTTCAGCGAGCTCTGCGCCGTCATCAGTGAGTACGGCACGTACACCCGATAAAATTCAGCAATAAAAACCTCCGTATGAGAAATCTCATACGGAGGTTTTTTTGCGTCCTTACAGCATTTTCTGCGGCATCTGCCACGCGTTGTGGTCGGTGTGCAGCAGGTGGTGCGACTTTTCGCCAAGCGGCGCGCCGAGGTAGTCCTTGTAGAGCGCCTTGACATCCGGATTCTCGTGTGAGAAGCGCAGAAGCTCACCCTGATCGAGCCGCCAGAGCACGTTGCCGCGATCCTCGGCAAACTCGGTACCGTCGTGGATGGGCTGGCCGCCGCCGCCCGCGCAGCCGCCGGGACAGGCCATGACCTCGACAAAGTCATACGCTGCGTCGCCGCGCTTGACAGCCTCAATGAGCTTGCGGGCTTTCCCGAGCGAGCTCACGACCGCGACGCGCACGTCGCCCGCGCCGGGGATGTTGAACGTCGCCTCCTTCCACCCGTCCATGCCGCGCACGGCGGTGAACGCGTCAGGGTCAGGATTCTTGCCCGTAACAAGGAAGTACGCAGAGCGCAGCGCCGCGTCCATCACGCCGCCGGTCGTGCCGAAGACGACCGCCGCGCCGGTCGCGGAGCCGAGCGGGCCGTCGAACTCCTCCTCGGGCAGGTACTTGGGTTCAATGTGATTCGCGCGCATCATAATGTTCAGCTCGCGCGTCGTGATGCTCACGTCGACATCGGGGTCGCCCGCGTCGTTTTTCATCGTCGGCAGCGCGCATTCGCTCTTTTTCGACACGCACGGCATGATCGAGACGACGAAAAGGCGCTTGGGGTCGATACCGACCTTTTCGGCAAAGTAGCTCTTCGCCACCGCACCGAACATCTGCTGGGGCGACTTGGCCGTGGAGAGATTGTCCGTCAGTTCGGGGTACTGAGACTTCACAAAGCGAACCCAGCCCGGGCAGCAGGACGTGAACATCGGCCACTGATACTGATCCTTGTGGGTGAAGCGCTCGATAAACTCGCTGCCTTCCTCCATGATCGTGAGGTCGGCGGCAAAGTCAGTGTCGAACACATAGTTGAAGCCCAGCTCGCGCAGCGCCGCGACCATGCGCTTGGGCGTTGCGAACTCGCTGTCGAGCCCGAACTGCTCGGCCCATGCCGCGCGCACCGCGGGCGCGACCTGCGCCACGGTGACGGTATTCGGATCGTCGATCGCGTCGAAGACGAGACCCGTGTCGTCGCGCTCGCGCAGCGCCGCCGTCGGGCAGTGGGTGATGCACTGGCCGCAGTAGGTGCACTCGGTGTCCTGAATGCGGCGGTTGTACGACGCGTCCACGACCGTGCGCGAGCCCGTGCCGAGAAGGTCCCAGATCTTCACGCTCTGCACGTTTTCGCACACCTGGATGCAGCGCAGGCACTGCACGCACTTGTCGTTTTCGCGAATGAGCGGCGTGGAATAATCCACCGCCTCGTGCCGCAGCTTTTTGGGGAAGTGCGTGCCGCGCATGTTGAAGTCGTTCGCCAGCTGCTGCAAGGTGCAGTTGCCGCTTCGCGTGCAGTTCGTGCACGATGTATCATGGTGCGAAAGGATGAGACGCAGGTTTATGCGGCGCGCCTCGCGCGCCTTGGCGCTGTTCGTGAAGACGACCATGCCGTCCGCCACCACGTTGTCGCACGCGGGGACAAGGCGCTCCATGCCCTCGACCTCCACGCAGCAGATGCGGCACGCGCCGATCTCGTTGATGTCCTTTAAGTAGCACAGCGTCGGGATATTGATATTGACCGAGCGCGCGGCCTCCAAGATCGTGGTATTCTCGGGCACGGTGACGCTCTTGCGGTCGATGGTCAGTGTAACGTTTCTTACCATTTGCCTTTCCTCCCTCCGCGGAAGATGCCGTAGCCGAAGTGGTCGCAGCGCAGGCAGCGCGACGCCTCAGAGTACGCCTCTTCATCGGTGAGGCCGCACTCGATGCACTTGAAGTCGTGCTTGCGCTCGCCTGCCTCGCGCTCGGTGGTGTTGATACGGCCGTGGGGCGGCTTGTTGTTCAGCCGCGCCGTGGGGATCTCGACGCCGGGGTCGATCTCGTGGTGGAAGCCGAGGTATTCGTCGATATTCGCCGCGGCGACCTTGCCGGCCGCGATGGCGCGGATGACGGTCGCAGGGCCGGTGACGCAGTCGCCGCCGGCGAAGACGCCGTCCATATTGTCGATCTGGCCACTGGCCTCGGCGACGAACGCGCCGCGCTTGATTGCGATCTTCGTCTGCTCAAAGCCGTGGGTCTCCACGCCCTGACCGATGGCGACAACGACAACGTCCGCCGCGATGCGCTTTTCGCTGCGCTTGGCCTTTTCGGGCGCGGGGCGGCCCTTTTTATCCATCTCGCCGATGATCTGCGGCTGTGTCCACAGTGCGACGGCGTGACCGTTCGCATCGGTCTCGATGCGGACAGGTGCCTGAAGCGTCACGAGCTCCACGCCCTCGGCAACGGCGCCCTCCACTTCCTCGGGAAGGGCCGTCATGTCCTCCTGGCGGCGGCGGTAGACGCAGCTCACTTTGCGCGCGCCGAGACGAACCGCGCTGCGGCAGACATCCATCGCGACGTTGCCGCCGCCGATGACGACGATATCCTTGTTGCGGAAGTCCGGCATGTGATCGTCGCCGATCTCGCGCAGCATCTCGACCGCGGAGATGACGCCCTCAGCGTCCTCGCCCTCGATGCCGGTCTTTTTATCCGTGTGCGCGCCGAGCGCGATGTAAAGCGCGTCGTTCTGCTGGCGCAGCTCGTCGAACGTCACATCGTCGCCGACATTGACGTTGACATGCACATCGATGCCAAGCGCCAGCATCGACGCGATCTCCGCGTCGAGCACTTCGCGCGGCAGGCGGTAGTTGGGGATGCCGTAGCGCAGCATGCCGCCGAGCTTCGCGCACTTTTCATATACGGTGACCTTGTGGCCCATCAAAGCTAAGTAATACGCCGCGGAAAGGCCGCTCGGGCCGCCGCCGATGACGGCGACCTTCTTTCCCGTGGGCTCGGCACAGTCGGGCTGCGGCACGTAGCCCGCGTTATCCACCGCGTAGCGCTTGAGGCCGCGGATGTTGACCGCGTCGTCGATCATGTTTCTTCGGCAGCGCGCCTCGCACGGATGCTCGCAGATGTACGCGCAGGCCGAGGGGAATGGGTTATCCTTGCGGATCAGGCGCACGGCGTCGGCGTAGCGGCCGTACTTGATGAGCACGAGGTAGCCCGGGATATCCACGCCCGCAGGGCACAGCGCCACACAGGGAACGGGCTCGCGCATGCCGCCAAGGCAGCGGTGGCGCAGAATATGCTCTTCGTAGTCGTCGCGGAAGCCCTGCACGCCGTCAAGCACCAGGCGCGCCGCATCGCGGCCAATGGCGCAGTCGGCGCTGTTGACGATCACACGCGCCACGCGCTCGATGATCGAGATGGTCTCCATCGTGGCTTCGCCCTCGAGCACCTGCTCCATCAGCTCAGAGAGCTGGCCGAGGCCGATACGGCAGGGAACGCACTTGCCGCACGTCTGCGCATGGCAGAGATCCAGAAAGCTCTTGGCCAGGTCCACCGGACACAGTCCCGGAGGGCTTGCGGCGATACGCCGCTCCACATCGCGGTACAGCCCGTCGATGACGGTCTGGGCATGGGAGGGCGTCATAATATCGAGTCTTGACACTGCTGTTTTCTCCTTTCACTGCTTGCCATCAGTGTAGTATCGGCCGGCAGGACAAATGCACGTATCCCGCCGCCTGATGTCAGCACCCATAAATAGATGTTATCAATAATAAACGTTAGTCATTCCATTTTCAATAGTCAATGCGGATTTTTTGTCATATTTTTCCATTTCACTCCATTTGGCTAACAAAGAAAAGCGAGGGCCGCAGCCCTCGCCTGTTCTTCCCTTTTATTTGCCGCAGATCTCGTCGAAGGTATCGGTGACGGCCTTCTCCGGCGCGGGCGTCGCGAGCGATACGATCACGATCGCAATGCACGCTGCAAGGAATGCGGGGAGCAGCTCGTAGATGGCCCACGCGCCGCCCATCGGCGCGATGAGGTACTTCCAGATGAAGACCACCGCGCCGCCAGTGATCATGCCCGCGAGCGCGCCCTGCTTGTTCGCGCGCTTCCAGAAGAGCGAGAAGAGCATCACGGGGCCGAACGCCGCGCCAAAGCCCGCCCACGCGAACGAAACCACGCGGAACACGGAGCTGTTGGGGTCCCACGCAAGCACCATGCCGATGATGGCGATGCAGATGACCGTGGCGCGCGCGGCCAGCATCGTCGTGCGCTGGTCCATCTTGATACCGAACGAATGCTGCATGAGATCCTGTGACACGCTGGACGCCGCGGCCAAAAGCTGCGAGTCTGCGGTCGACATCGTTGCGGCCAGAATGCCGGAGAGGATGATGCCCGCCATGATGGCGAGCAGCACGCCGTGCTGGCTCATCAGGTCTGCCAATTTAATGATGATGGTCTCAGATTCCGCGCTTGTCGCCAGGAAGGGCACCTTGCCCGCGGCGGACACGCTGTAGCCGATGACGCCGATGCACACGGCGATGAACATTGAGATGACGACCCAGATCGTCGCGATGCGGCGGGACTGGTTGAGCTCCTTTTCCTCGCGGATGGCCATAAAGCGCAGCAGGATGTGCGGCATGCCGAAGTAGCCAAGACCCCACGCGAGCGTGGAGACGATGCTCAGCGTGCTGAACGAGGCGGCTGTGCCGCTCGCGGCATCGTAGCCCTTCGTCATATTAAGGTAGCCCGGCAGCGCACGGGCATTGTCGATGACCGTGTCCAGTCCACCCGCTTGCTGCACGCCGAAGCATACAATGACGATGAGCGCGATCGTCATGAAGATAGACTGGATCAGGTCGGTGAACGAAACGGCCATAAAGCCGCCCATCACCGTGTACAGCACGACCACGATGCCGCCGACGATCATTGCCGTATGATACTCCACACCAAAGAGGCTGTTGAAGAGCGTGCCGATGGCCTTGAAGCCGGACGCCGTGTACGGGATAAAGAAAATGAGGATCACGACCGCCGCGATGCAGGAGAGCAAATGCTTCTTATCTCCGAAGCGGCGGGCGAAAAAGTCGGGGATCGTGATGGCGCCGAGTTTGGCCGAATACCGGCGCAGGCGGCGCGCGACGATCAGCCAGTTGAGATACGTGCCGATGGCCAGACCGATGGCCGTCCACGTCACCTCCGGCAGTCCGCAGAGGTAGGCAAGGCCAGGCAGACCCATCAAAAGGTAGCTGCTCATATCGCTCGCCTCGGCGCTCATGGCCGTGACGACGGGGCCCATCTTGCGCCCGCCGAGGTAGAAGTCGTCCGAGCTGCTGCCGCTGCCCTTTTTGCCAAAATACACGCCGACGAACACCATCGCGACGAGATAGAGAACGATGGTCACTACAATAATGATCTGTGCGCTTGTCATGTGATTTTCTCCTTCAGTTTTCGTTAAGACCTGCACAATATAGCACAAAAGAAAGCAGACGTAAATACAGAACGCCGTACAGAATAATTCCTGTACGGCACTGCAAAAGTCTGAATTTTTAATTAATTTTACTGCATTTTCTGCAAGACGATTTAGTAGACTGTTTTTGAAACGAATTTTATTTTTTGCGAAAGCCGTCTAAAAAGAGCGGCATCATCTCGCGCGCATACTGCACAAGCGAATATTCCCCGCCCGAAAGGCACCAGTCATACATCAGCCCGCGCTCGAACATCGCGTAGGCCTTGACGATCTCGCTCACGGTACGCGTGTCGGTCAGCTCCTCGCGCTCCTGCCCCTGAGAGACGATTTGGCGCAAAAGACGATAGTACGTGCGTTTGCGGTCGAGCAGGTGCTTTTCTCCCTTGGTCACGAGCTGGGAGGAAAAAAGCCGCGCCAGAAGCTCGATGGAGACCGTGTTCTCGATCGTCGTGAACAGCTCCTGATTGAGCCAGCATAAGAGCTCGATGCAGTCCATCTCATCGTGGGGCTGCTGCATCAGCTCCTCATACCGCTCGTCAAACAGCACCGAGAGGGACGAGAGCAGCGCGTCCTTGCCGTCAAAATAGTGGTAGAACGAGCCCTTCGACGTCTCCGACTCGAAGATGATCTCCTCCACCGTCGTCTCCTCATAGCCCTGCTCGTAAAAGAGCTTCCACGCCGCCGAGACGATGCGCGCCTTGGTGTTGCGGCTCGATTTTTTTGCCATGTGCTCCCCTCCCCTGTTTTTATTGATTGTATCACAGTGCGCCGCCCGCTGCCAAGCGTTTTGCGCTCACCCAAGGTTTTTCCGCAGGAATGTGCGAGCATTTTCAAAGAAAATGCCGTCCGCGTCCTGCTGCGATACGCCGCGCGAAAGCAGATACTCGTAAAAATCCGCCGCCTTCTCCGGCGAATCAAGGCACGGCGGCAGCACCGCGCCGTCGAAGTCCGAGCCGAGGGCGAGGTTTTTGCGCGCGCCGAGGTCGAAAAAGTGCGCCACATGGCGATAGACGTCGTCTAAGCTCCTGACCGCTCCCCCGTCGCGCAGGAATGGCCCGTAGTAGTTGAGGCCGATCAGGCAGCCGCGGCGCACCATCTCCTTGATCTGCACGTCCGTCAGGTTGCGCTTGTGCGCGCAAATTGCGCGGGCGTTGGAGTGCGTGGCGAGAAACGGCCTTTCCGCCGTCTCGAACACGTCCGCGAGCCCCGCGTCGTTCAGGTGCGAGACGTCGATCAAAATGCCGCAGCGCTCCATTTCGCGCACGGCGGCGCGGCCAAAGTCCGTCAGGCCGCGGTCCGTCACATTGCCCGAGCCGAGCTCGTTTTCCCCATTCCACGTCAGCGTCACGGCGCAGACGCCCTGACGCTTCGTCTTCCCGATGCGCGACAGGTCGCCAGCAAACGCGCTGCCGTTTTCCACGCTCAGAAAGGCCGCTGTCTTCCCCGCCGCCCACGCGCGCTCCATATCGGCAACATTGCGGCAGGGCGACACACGATCTGCGAATTTTCGCATCTGGCGGTCGAAATTCGCGCAGGCGTCATCAAAAAAGCGGATGGCCTTCTCCCCGCGCAGCTCATCGGGCACGAACACGGCGAAAAACTGCGCCCAGTGGATGTCCTTCGGAATACTTGTGAGCGACAGCGTGCGCGCGGGATCGTCGAGTGTGTCGATGATGTTCGATCCTGCGTACATGCAGTCGGTCAACGTGTCGCAGTGGAGGTCGATGAGGGCGTAAGGGCGCATGCGGGCACTTCCTTTTCAAAAAAGATCACGCTGCATTATACGCTCTTTCCGCCCGTTTCTCAACCGGCAAAGTTTAAGGAATTCTGAGGATTCTTAGCGTGCTCTTTACAAAGGCGCGGCAACACTGATATACTGGGCATCGAAAGGGGCGAAACGCCATGGACAATATTTCCCAGATCATCTCCCGCTCGATCGGTGGCTACAGCATCGGCAGCATCCTTTCCGCGCTGCTGACGTTCCTCATCTGCCTGATCGTCGTGCGGCTCGTGCTCAAGCTCTGTTCGCGGCTGCTCTCGCGCGCGAACCGCCTGAACGAGCGGCTGCAAAAGGTCATCCTCACGAGCCTCAAAACGCTTCTGTATCTGCTTACCATCATCATCACAGCCGAGGCGCTCGGCATCAACACCTCGTCGCTCACCGCCATCATGTCGGTGCTGACATTGGGCGTCACGCTGGCCGCCGAGGACATTCTCGGCAACGTCGCCGGCGGACTCGTCATTCTCTTCTCGCATCCGTTCTCGCTCGGCGACGAGATCGAAGTCGGCGGCACGACCGGCACGGTGCGTGAAATTTCACTGACGCACACGAAGATTGAAACGCCGGACGGACAGATCGTGCTCCAGCCCAACCGCGAAATGTCCAGCTCGAAGATCATCAACTTCACCGTCCTGGGCCGCCGCCGCATCGTCTACAAGGTCACAGCATCCTACGACGCGCCGACGGACGAGGTGAAGCAGGCCTGCATGGACGCCGTTCTCGCCTTCCCCGCCGTGCTGAAAGAACCCACGCCGACGGTGTATCTCTCGAATTACGGTGCCAGCTCCATCGAATACACCATCCGCTGCTGGACGGCGGCAGACGCCTACTGGGACACTTATTTTAAGATGTACGAGCGCCTGCGCGACACCTTTGCAAAGCACAACGTGGAGATGTCCTACGATCATCTGAACATCCACGTCGTGCCGGAGAAACAGAATGAAAATTAAAGTCGTCGATATGACATATGAACAGGCGCTTGCCCAGCCGCCGCAGGTGCACAAAAAGCCGAAAAAGCCGTCGCTCCTGTTCCGGACGGTCCTGCGCGCAGCCTCCGCGCCCGACCTTCTGGCGACGCATTTCCACTGCGAGAAGATCGGCATGGCACAGATCAAAAGCGATGAGCCCTGCCTTGTCCTGATGAACCACTCGTGCTTTCTCGACCTCAAAATCGCGGAGGCGGTGCTGTACCCGCGCCCGTTCAACATCGTCTGCACGTCGGACGGCTTTGTCGGCAAGGAGTGGCTGATGCGCAGCGTCGGCTGCATCCCCACGCGCAAGTTCTGCTCGGACACGACGCTCGTGCGCGATATGCTCTACTGCGTGCGGACGCTCAAAACGTCTGTGCTGCTCTACCCCGAGGCGAGCTACAGCTTCGACGGCACGGCCACACCGCTGCCGGAGAGCATCGGCAAGTGCGTCAAGGCACTGAATGTGCCGGTCGTGATGATCCGCACCTACGGCGCGTTCGCGCGTGACCCGCTCTACAACGGGCTGCAAAAGCGGCGCGCGAAGGTCTCAGCGCAGATGCAGTGCCTGCTCTCGTCCAGCGACGTTGCAGAAAGGAACGTCGCCGAGATCAATGAGCGCATCTTTTCCGCCTTCCGCTTCGACAATTTCCGCTGGCAGGAGGAAAACGGCGTCTCCGTCAGCGAGCCGTTCCGCGCCGACGGACTCAACCGCGTGCTCTACAAGTGCCCGCACTGCCTCGCCGAGGGGAAAATGGAGGGCAAAGGCACATCACTCATTTGCCGAAGCTGTAACAAGGAATACCGCTTGACAGAGATTGGTACGCTGGAATGTTTGAACGGCGAGGCCGCGTTCACCCACGTGCCAGACTGGTACACCTGGGAGCGGCAGTGCGTGCGCGAGGAGCTGGAAAGCGGTGCCTATCAGCTTGATATTCCCGTGCAGATCTGCATGATGGTCAACATGCGCGAGATCTGCCGCGTGGGCGAAGGCCGGCTGCACCACGATGAAAACGGCTTCCACCTGACCGGCTGCGGCGGGAAACTGGACTATTTCCAAAAGCCTGAGGCCTCGTACAGCCTGTACGCCGACTATTTCTGGTACGAGATCGGCGATATGCTGTGCATCGGCGACCACAAAGCGCTGTATTACTGCTTTCCGCAAGGCGGCGGGGATGTGGTCGCCAAGACGCGGCTGGCCGCCGAAGAGCTCTATAAATTAAAGCGCACCGCTAAGGCGCGGGGATAATGCAGCGCGGCAGCGCTGCTTTTGTCCCTGCACCGCGCAGGGGGTGCGTTAAAGGGGGCCATTCTCTCACGTGAGAGAATGGCCCCCTTTAGATCCCCCAAGAGA
>ENA-OUPA01001000-OUPA01001000.1-human-gut-metagenome-genome-assembly--contig:-NODE-1000-length-14034-cov-225.978_pt1 | contig 14034 bp, 7 predicted proteins | sample MGYA00237939_ERZ548770 | MGnify/ENA primary metagenome ERZ548770 (study PRJEB26490, sample SAMN05356877) | human gut metagenome | biome: terrestrial biome; feature: human-associated habitat; material...
TGTTCTTTACGTAGTCAGCATGTCCAGGACAGTCAACGTGTGCGTAATGTCTCTTTTCTGTCTCATACTCAACGTGAGCTGTAGAAATTGTGATTCCACGCTCTCTCTCCTCTGGAGCCTTATCAATGTTAGCGAAATCTGTAGCTGTGTTACCAGCGACACGAGCTGCTAATACTGCTGTAATAGCTGCTGTTAAAGTTGTTTTACCATGATCTACGTGACCGATGGTACCAATATTACAATGTGGTTTTGTTCTTTCAAATTTAGCCTTTGCCATTTTGAAACGTCCTCCTTAAACTTTTATGCCCCATGGGCTTTTTTATAATCTACCGACTGCTTTGATTATACGAAATAATCAAAGTTTTTTCAAGTAAATTTTATGGCAAATCCCCCTTTTTCAAGGGGAAATGCCTTTATTTTTGATTTTTATACCATATATAGTATATATATCATCATTTGTACTATAAATTGTTTGCTAATTTGCAATTATTTTGCGTGGTTAGCAAGAACCTTGTCCTGTACATTCTTTGGAACCGGCTCATATCTGTCGAAGAACATTGAGTAGTTTCCACGTCCCTGTGTCTTAGAACGAAGGTCTGTAGAGTAACCGAACATCTCTGCAAGTGGTACATATGCATGTACAATCTTTCCACCGCCAAGATCGTCCATACCCTCGATACGTCCACGACGAGAGTTAACATCACCGATAACGTCTCCCATGTACTCCTCAGGCATTGTAACCTCTACCTTCATGATAGGCTCAAGTAATACAGGTGCGGCCTTTGCCATAGCCTCTTTGAAACACATAGATCCGGCAATGTGGAATGCCATCTCTGATGAATCGACCTCATGGTAAGATCCATCGTATACTGTTGCATGGATACCAACTACTGGGAATCCACCAAGAGAGCCGGCCTTTGTAGCCTCCTCGATACCTTCGCCGATTGATGGGATGTACTCCTTTGGAATAGCACCACCGACAACCTCTGAATCGAACTTGAAAAGTTCTTCTCCATTGGCATCCATTGGCTCGAAGCGAACCTTACAGTGTCCGTACTGTCCACGTCCACCTGACTGCTTAGCATATTTGTATTCCTGATCAACAGCCTTTGTAAATGTCTCCTTGTAAGCAACCTGAGGTGCACCAACGTTTGCCTCAACCTTGAACTCACGGAGAAGACGGTCAACGATGATCTCAAGGTGAAGCTCACCCATACCAGCGATGATTGTCTGACCTGTTTCCTGATCAGTATGAGCACGGAATGTAGGATCCTCCTCTGCAAGCTTTGCAAGAGCCTCACCTAACTTACCCTGTCCAGCTTTTGTCTTTGGCTCGATAGCGAGCTCGATAACTGGCTCTGGGAACTCCATAGACTCAAGGATAACCGGATGCTGCTCATCACAGATTGTATCACCTGTTGTTGTGAATTTAAATCCAACAGCAGCAGCGATATCACCTGAGTAAACCTCATCCAATTCCTGTCTCTTATTTGCATGCATCTGAAGAATACGTCCGATACGCTCTTTCTTATCCTTTGTTGCATTTAATACATAAGAACCTGCCTTACATTTTCCTGAGTAAACACGGAAGAATGCAAGCTTTCCTACGAATGGATCTGCCATGATCTTGAATGCAAGTGCTGAGAATGGCTCATCATCTGATGAATGTCTCTCAATCTCATTTCCATCAAGATCTGTTCCCTTGATTGAAGGGATATCTGTAGGAGCTGGCATGTACTCAACAATAGCGTCAAGTAACTTCTGTACACCCTTGTTACGGTATGCAGAACCACAACATACAGGTACTGCTGTACACTCACATGTTGCTTTACGAAGAACCTTCTTCATATCCTCTACAGATGGCTCCTCACCCTCAAGATACTGCATCATGAGATCGTCATCTAACTCACAGATTTTCTCAATAAGCTCTGTACGGTACTCTGCAGCCTGATCAGCCATATCTCCAAGATCATCAGTAACTGTGATATCGTCACCCTTCTCATCATTGTAGATATAAGCCTTCATCTCGAAAAGGTCGATAATTCCTTTGAAATCGTCCTCTTTACCGATTGGTAACTGAAGCACGATAGCATTTTTTCCTAATCTTGTACGGATCTGATCAACAGCTCCGTAGAAGTTTGCACCTAAGATATCCATCTTATTGATGAATGCCATACGAGGTACATTGTATGTGTCAGCCTGACGCCAAACGTTCTCTGACTGAGGCTCAACACCACCCTTTGCACAGAACACACCAACTGCGCCATCAAGTACACGGAGTGAACGCTCAACTTCTACTGTGAAGTCAACGTGACCCGGTGTATCGATGATGTTGATACGATGCTCAAGTGCTCCTGGCTTTGGTTTAGTGAACTCTTCAAGTGTCCAGTGACATGTTGTAGCGGCAGAAGTAATTGTAATACCTCTTTCCTGCTCCTGCTCCATCCAGTCCATGGTAGCAGTACCTTCATGAGTATCACCGATTTTATAGTTTACACCAGTATAATAAAGAATACGCTCTGTTAATGTTGTTTTACCAGCATCGATATGAGCCATAATTCCAATATTTCTGGTTCTCTCAAGTGGATATTCTCTTCCAGCCAAGGTTTTTTCCTCCTATATTTAGTGTCCTATGCACAACCGGACTCTGTTACAAATCCGGTCCGCTGCATGAATCAAAAGCAAAGCTGTAAGCTTCTTACAGAAACTAGAATCTGTAATGTGCGAATGCCTTGTTTGCCTCTGCCATCTTGTGCATATCTTCTTTTCTCTTAACAGATGCGCCTGTGTTGTTAGCTGCATCCATGATCTCGTTAGCTAATCTCTCAGCCTGAGTTTTCTCTCCTCTGGCACGTGAGAATGCTGTTAACCAACGAAGGCCTAAAGCCTGACGACGATCAGGGCGAACCTCGATTGGTACCTGATATGTGGCACCACCGATACGTCTTGCTTTTACTTCGAGAGCTGGCATTACATTGTTCATAGCCTCTTCGAATACTTCAAGAGCTGGTCTTCCTGTCTTCTCTTCTACTGTAGCAAATGCTCCGTATACAATCTTCTGAGCTACGCCTTTCTTACCGTCTAACATAATACTGTTAACAAGCTTTGTAACTACTTTGCTGTTGTACATTGGATCTGCTAATACGTCTCTTTTCTGAGTATGTCCTTTACGTGGCACGTTACTTCCCTCCTTAATCATGATATTTGTGGATTAATTCATCGGTACTCACATGTGTCTCTCTAATGTGTTCGTGCGGAATTGTATTCATAAAGTGAAATCCTGCATCTGCAGGTCTAATCCCAACACTAACCTACTTTAGTTCTGTTTGTGATACACAATGTTGCTAAATTATTTAGCAGCTTTTGGTCTCTTTGCGCCGTACTTAGAGCGGGCCTGTTTTCTGTTTGCAACACCTGCAGTATCTAATGTACCACGGATGATATGGTAACGTGTACCTGGTAAATCCTTAACACGGCCACCACGAATCAGAACAACGCTATGCTCCTGTAAGTTGTGTCCCTCACCAGGAATGTATGAAGTTACTTCGATTCCGTTTGAAAGACGAACTCTGGCGATCTTTCTAAGAGCTGAGTTAGGCTTCTTAGGAGTAGCTGTCTTAACAGCTGTACATACACCACGCTTCTGTGGAGAAGAAGTGTTGATTGGCTTCTTCTGGAGAGAGTTAAAGCTTCTCTGAAGAGCTGGTGCTGTAGACTTCTTTACAGATGTCTGACGTCCTTTTCTTACTAACTGGTTAAATGTTGGCATTATTTTCACCTCCTGTTTTATTTTAAGCAGTGCAATCTTATGCACGCTAAAATATTATACAAATACTCGTCTGTTTTGTCAAGACCAATTTTGTTTTCAATATAATACAAGAAAGAAGTCCGGTTTCCCGGACTTCTTTCTTTTTGGTTTGTAACAGCTTCTGTAGCTTAAGTACAAACATCAGTAATTATTCTTCATCAACTGATTCAGCATCTGTATCGCTGATTCCGACTGCCTCTTCCTCTGCGAAATCCGCAAAATCATCATCATCAAAATCAAGTGTATCGTCATCGTTTACATCGCTGTCAAGCTTGATATTACGATAAATCTTCATACCTGTTCCTGCCGGGATGAGCTTACCGATGATTACGTTCTCCTTCATACCGATAAGCGGATCAACCTTGCCCTTGATTGCTGCCTCAGTAAGAACCTTTGTGGTCTCCTGGAATGAAGCTGCTGACAGGAATGAGTTGGTTGCAAGAGATGCCTTTGTGATTCCAAGTAATACCTGTGAGCCAACTGCAAGCTCCTTGCCCTCTTCCTCAAGCTTCTCGTTGAGCTCTAAGAAGTCAAGGGCATCAACCATGCTGCCCGGAAGTAAATCTGAATCTCCCGGCTCCTCTACGCGGATCTTCTGTAAGCACTGACGAACTATAACCTCGACATGCTTATCGTTAATCTCAACACCCTGTAAACGGTAAACACGCTGTACCTCGCGGAGCATGTAATCCTGAACCGCACGAACGCCCTTAATCTTAAGGATATCATGTGGATTTACAGAACCCTCTGTAAGCTCGTCGCCGGCCTCAAGCTCCTGTCCGTCTACAACCTTGATACGTGAGCCGTAAGGAATGAGGTAAGCCTTTGTCTCGCCTGTCTCGTTGTTTGTAACGATAACCTCACGCTTCTTCTTTGTATCCTTGATTGTGGCAATTCCGCCGAACTCTGTGATAATAGCGAGTCCCTTAGGCTTACGTGCCTCGAAAATCTCCTCTACTCGAGGAAGACCCTGTGTGATATCTCCACCGGCAACACCACCTGTATGGAAGGTTCTCATGGTAAGCTGTGTACCAGGCTCACCGATTGACTGTGCTGCGATGATACCGATTGCTTCACCAACCTGTACTGCCTGACCTGTTGCAAGGTTTGAACCGTAACACTTAGCACATACTCCCATGTGTGAACGGCAGGTAAGCACTGTACGGATCTTAACCTGTGTGATTGGATTACCGTTCTCATCAACACCCTCTGACACAACCTTTGCTGCACGCTTTGGTGTAATCATATGGTTGGCCTTAACAATTACATTGCCATCCTTATCGCAGATTGTATTGCAAGAGAAACGACCTGTAATTCTCTCCTGAAGGCTCTCGATTTCCTCTCGACCCTCCATGAATGCCTTTACGACCATTCCCGGAATCTCACGTCCTGTGCCTGCACAGCAGTCTGACTCACGAACGATCATATGCTGTGAAACATCTACGAGACGTCTTGTAAGGTATCCTGAATCGGCTGTACGAAGCGCTGTATCTGAAAGTCCCTTACGAGCTCCATGTGCTGACATGAAGTACTCGAGTACGTCAAGACCCTCACGGAAGCATGACTTGATAGGAAGCTCGATTGTACGACCTGTTGTATCAGCCATGAGTCCTCGCATACCTGCAAGCTGTTTGATCTGCTTATCAGATCCACGGGCTCCGGAATCTGCCATCATGAAGATGTTGTTGTACTTATCAAGACCTGTAAGAAGTGCCTTTGTAAGGGCATCATCTGTATCCTTCCATGTCTCGATAACCTCTTTGTAACGCTCCTCATCAGTGATAAGTCCACGCTTGTACTGTCTTGTAATCTTATCTACAGTGTCCTGTGCATCAGCGATCATCTGTGGCTTCTGTGGTGGCACTGTCATATCTGAAATTGAAACTGTCATGGCAGCCTGGGTTGAATACTTGTATCCCATAGCCTTGACATTGTCAAGAACCTCTGCTGTTGTTGTAGCTCCGTGTGTGTTGATAACCTTCTCAAGTATCTGCTTGATCTGTTTCTTACCAACGTGGAACTCAACCTCAAACTTGAGTGCATTCTCAGCCTTTGATCTGTCTATAAAACCAAGATCCTGTGGAATGTTCTCATTGAATATCAAAAGTCCTACTGTTGTCTCTGTAAAACCTGAAACCTTTGTGCCGTCAGCAAGCTTTACTGTACGGTGTACAAAGATATTCTGGTGAAGAGTAATCTCCTTGTTCTCGTAAGCGAGCATTGCAAGATTAACACTTCCATAGTAACGGCCGAGAAGATCTATCGGTCTGCAAAGCACACGACGGTTTCCGTCTGTGACATCCTCAAACCAGATGAGGTCATATAAGCCAAGCTCAGCCTTTCCTGTATTTTCATCAGGAGTTGTGAGCTTTCTAAGCTCCTCAATATCATTGTATACAGTGTCTGATGACACCTGTGCAACCATCTTTGGATCATCCTTGTAATCAGCGAGCTTTCTCATTGTGAGGTAGTAAACTCCAAGGATCATATCCTGTGAAGGAACGGCTACAAGTCCACCATCGGAAGGCTTAAGCAGGTTGTTAGGTGACAGAAGCATGAATCTGCACTCAGCCTGTGCCTCAGCAGTCAGTGGAAGATGTACAGCCATCTGGTCTCCATCGAAGTCGGCGTTGAACGCTGTACATACGAGTGGATGAAGCTTGATTGCCTTACCCTCTACAAGGATTGGCTCGAAGGCCTGGATTCCAAGTCTGTGGAGTGTAGGAGCTCGGTTAAGCATAACCGGATGCTCTTTAATGACGTCCTCAAGGACATCCCATACCTCCGGCTGAAGTCTCTCAACCATCTTCTTTGCACTCTTTATGTTGTGTGCGGTTCCGTTAGCGGCAAGCTCCTTCATAACGAATGGTTTGAAAAGCTCGATAGCCATCTCCTTTGGAAGACCACACTGATAAATCTTAAGCTTTGGCTCTACACAGATAACTGAACGTCCTGAGTAGTCAACTCGCTTTCCGAGAAGGTTCTGACGGAAACGTCCTCCCTTTCCCTTGAGCATGTCTGAAAGAGACTTAAGAGCTCTGTTTCCAGGACCGGTAACAGGACGGCCACGACGGCCATTGTCGATAAGTGCATCGACAGCCTCCTGAAGCATACGTTTCTCGTTACGAACGATGATATCCGGTGCTCCAAGATCAAGAAGTCTTCTAAGACGGTTATTACGGTTGATGATTCGTCTGTAAAGGTCGTTAAGATCACTTGTTGCGAAACGTCCTCCATCGAGCTGAACCATTGGACGAAGATCCGGTGGGATAACAGGAATAACTGTCATAATCATCCACTCAGGCTTGTTTCCTGACTCACGGAAAGCCTCTACAACCTCAAGTCTCTTGATGATACGTGCACGCTTCTGGCCTGTAGCATTCTCAAGCTCTGCCTTAAGCTCTGCCGAATCCTTCTCGAGATCGATTGCTGCTAAAAGCTCATGGATAGACTCAGCACCCATTCCTACACGGAATGCTGAGCGGCCATAAGTATCGCATGCCTCCTGGTACTCTGACTCGTTGAGAATCTGCTTGTATGCAAGCTTTGTCTCGCCCGGGTCAAGCACAATATATGAAGCAAAGTACAGTACTCTCTCAAGTACACGTGGAGATAAGTCAAGGATGAGTCCCATACGTGATGGGATACCCTTGAAATACCAGATATGAGATACAGGAGCAGCAAGCTCGATGTGTCCCATACGCTCTCTACGAACGCTTGACTTTGTGATTTCTACGCCACATCGGTCGCAGACAACACCCTTATAACGTATCTTCTTGTATTTACCACAATGACACTCCCAGTCCTTCGTTGGTCCGAAAATCTTCTCGCAGAAAAGACCGTCTTTTTCAGGCTTTAATGTTCTATAGTTAATGGTCTCAGGCTTTTTAACCTCGCCATGTGACCACTCTCTGATCTTTTCAGGAGATGCTAATCCAATCTGAATCGCATCAAACTGCATTGCCTGATTATTTTCTATATTATTTGTTTCTGGCATTTTGGCACTCCCTTCTAATTATTCTTCGTCATCAAGAACTTCATCAGCAAAAATATCGTCATCCGCTGTCTCAGGAGACTCTTCCTCTTCTATGTCAACAAGCTCTTCGTTGTCATCAAATTCTTTCTTTGAGAAACCATGCTCTGCGAATGACTCACTGTCCTCGAATGCATAGTCCTTATCGTTTCCGATAATTGAGTTGATATCTGTATTACCGTACTCACTTGTCTCGATAAGCTCAACCTCTTCTCTGTTCTCATCAAGTACCTTGACATCCAGACCAAGTGCCTGAAGCTCTTTGAGAAGTACCTTGAATGACTCTGGAATACCAGGCTCAGGGATATTCTCACCCTTGATGATAGCCTCGTAGGTCTTGACACGGCCAACAACATCATCGGACTTCATTGTAAGGATCTCCTGGAGTGTATATGCAGCACCATATGCCTCAAGAGCCCAAACCTCCATCTCTCCGAAACGCTGTCCACCGAACTGTGCCTTACCACCGAGTGGCTGCTGTGTTACTAATGAGTAAGGACCTGTTGAACGTGCATGGATCTTATCATCAACAAGGTGATGCAGCTTAAGGTAATGCATGTGTCCGATAGTTGTCTTTCCATCGAAGCACTCACCTGTTCTACCATCACGAAGCTGTACCTTTCCATCCTTGGAAATCGGAACGCCCTTCCATAAGCTTCTGTGAGCTCTGTTTGTTGAAAGGTATTCCATAACGTCCTCACGGAGTGTATCAACATATTTATCATAGAAGATTTCAGCATCTGCGCTCCAGTATGGATGCTCAGCCTGTAAATCCTTTTCAAGCTCTTCCTTATCGAACGGAAGATTTACGTAATCATTTGCAAGCTCAAGTGTATCCTCGATATCTACCTCGTTTGCTCCGTCAAATACAGGAGTTGAGATATTGAAGCCAAGTGCCTTTGCAGCGAGACTCAGATGAATCTCAAGGACCTGACCGATGTTCATTCGTGAAGGAACACCGAGTGGGTTAAGTACGATATCCAGTGGACGTCCGTTTGGAAGGAATGGCATATCCTCAACAGGAAGCACACGGGAAACGACACCCTTGTTACCGTGACGTCCGGCCATCTTATCACCGACAGAAATCTTTCTCTTCTGTGCAATGTAGATACGTACTGACTGGTTTACTCCCGGAGAAAGCTCATCGCCGTTCTCTCTTGTAAATACCTTGGCATCAACAATGATACCGTAAGCACCATGAGGTACCTTAAGTGATGTATCACGAACCTCTCTTGCCTTCTCACCAAAGATAGCACGAAGAAGTCTCTCCTCTGCTGTAAGCTCTGTCTCACCCTTTGGTGTAACCTTTCCTACAAGGATATCACCGGCACGAACCTCTGCACCTACACGGATGATACCTCTCTCATCAAGGTCCTTGAGTGCGTCGTCGCCGACACCAGGGACATCACGTGTAATCTCCTCAGGTCCGAGCTTTGTATCACGTGACTCTACTTCATATTCCTCAATATGAACTGATGTATACACATCATACTCTACGAGACGCTCTGAAAGAAGAACGGCATCCTCGTAGTTGTATCCTTCCCATGTCATGAATCCGATAAGCGGGTTCTTTCCAAGAGCAAGCTCTCCCTGACTTGTTGAAGGACCGTCTGCGATAACATCGCCTGCCTTAACCTTGTCACCCTTAAATACGATAGGTCTCTGGTTGTAGCAGTTTGACTGGTTAGAACGAGAGAACTTTGTAAGGATATACTCTCTCTTGTTTCCGTCAGTTTCTTTTATGATAATGCGGTTTGACTCTGAAGATAATACCTCTCCGTCTGCCTTTGCAACTACGCAGACACCTGAGTCAACTGCGGCCTTTGTCTCAATACCTGTACCAACTACAGGAGCCTCTGTGGTCAGAAGCGGAACGGCCTGACGCTGCATGTTTGATCCCATGAGGGCACGTGTAGGGTCATCGTTCTGCAAGAATGGAATCAGCGCTGTAGCTACTGAGAATACCATCTTTGGAGACACATCCATATAATCAAATGCTGACTTATCGTACTCCTGAGTTTCCTCTCTGTAACGACCTGAAACTGAGTTACGTATGAAATGTCCTTCGGCATCAAGCTTCTCATTAGCCTGTGCTACGTGGTAGTTGTCCTCCTCGTCGGCTGTCATGTATACAACCTCTTCTGTGACTACCGGGTTCTTAGGATCAGTCTTGTCAATCTTACGGTATGGAGCCTCTACGAAGCCATACTCATTGATTCTCGCATAGCATGCAAGTGAGTTGATAAGACCGATGTTTGGTCCCTCAGGAGTCTCTACAGGACACATACGGCCGTAGTGAGTGTAATGTACATCTCGAACCTCGAATCCGGCACGGTCTCTTGAAAGACCACCAGGTCCAAGTGCTGATAAACGTCTCTTGTGAGTAAGCTCTCCAAGAGGGTTGTTCTGATCCATGAACTGTGAAAGCTGTGAAGAACCGAAGAATTCTTTAACAGCGGCAGTTACGGGCTTTATATTGATAAGTGACTGAGGTGAAATTCCCTCTAAGTCCTGTGTAGTCATTCTTTCACGAACAACACGCTCCAGTCTTGAGAGACCGATACGGTACTGGTTCTGTAACAGCTCTCCAACCGCACGGATACGTCTGTTTCCAAGATGATCGATATCGTCATCTGTTCCTGCGCCCCACTCTAAGTGCATATTGTAGTTGATAGTTGCGAAGATATCTTCTTTAGTAATATGCTTTGGAATAAGGTCAGATATATCTCTCTTTATTGCCTCGATTCTGTCCTCAAGAGAATCATACTCCTCGAGAATCTGAGCGAGTACCGGATAGTAAACAAGCTCGGTAACACCGATAGACTTAGGATCCTCAATCTCAGGAATCCAGCTTCTGATGTCAACCATCATAGAAGAAAGAATCTTGACATTTCTTGTCTCTGTCTGAATCCATAAAGCAGGAACGGCAGCGTTCTGGATCTGTGTGGCAAGCGCACGGTCAACAACAGTACCTGCCTCAGCGATAACCTCACCTGTAGAAGGATCCACTACGTCCTCAGCTAAAACCTGTCCACTGATACGGTTCTTTAAAGCAAGCTTCTTATTAAACTTATAACGTCCTACCTTTGCAAGGTCATATCTTCTAGGATCGAAGAACATTGCAGTAATCAGGCTTTCTGCACTCTCTACGGAAAGTGGCTCGCCCGGACGGATTTTCTTATATAACTCTAATAAACCAGCTTCGAAACTTCCCTGTGGCTCACGCTCAGTAATTGCAGGGTCCTTGCTGAATGATGCCTGGATCTTTGGCTCATCTCCGAACATATCGAGAATAGCCTGATTTGTACCTACTCCAAGTGCACGTAAAAGTACTGTGATAGGTACCTTACGTGTTCTGTCTACTCTTACATAAAAAACGTCGTTAGAGTCTGTCTCATACTCAAGCCATGCACCACGGTTTGGAATAACAGTACAAGAATACAGGGTCTTTCCGAGCTTATCATGAGCAATTCCGTAATAAATACCAGGAGAACGAACTAACTGACTGACAATAACTCGCTCTGCACCGTTGATTACGAATGTACCGGTCTCTGTCATTAAAGGCAGATCACCCATGAAAATTTCATGCTCATTAATCTCATCTGTCTCTTTGTTGTGAAGTCTGACTTTAACCTTTAAAGGAGCTGCGTATGTTGCATCTCTTTCCTTGCACTCAGGAATTGTATACTTTACATCATCTTCGCATAATGTAAAATCTACAAAATCAAGACTAAGCTTTCCGCTGTAATCTGTGATTGGAGAGATATCCGCAAAAGCTTCCTTGAGACCTTCGTCTAAGAACCACTGATAAGAATCCTTCTGGACCTCAATCAGATTTGGCATCTGCAGAACCTCTTTTTGTCTTGAGTAACTCATACGCATGCTTTTTCCGGATGTGACCGGACGTATTCTGTTTTTCTCCATTGACGTTTCACCTCTCGTTTTTATTTTAATCTAGCAAGTATCTAGATAATGATTCAAAAACCACCCCAGTTACTATATCTTGTGGTTTTTCTCTTGTGCACATATTTGTGAATGCATTTTAGTGTAATTTACCTATTGACAAATTTGCATCATTTAAAAAATTGCATAAAAATGCCACTGCACCACAATAGTGCAACGTATACTATACAACAAATTCGATACGAATGCAAGTGTTTTTTTATTTTTTGTAAAATATTCAAAGTATTTGCGCAATAATTTTACAGAGCGTCGGATAGGCTACGAGCGGAGGTCCCAAAAATGCTCAGGCATTTTCGGGACGCGCTCCGACTGTCGCGCAATAAAAACATAAAAAAGAGCCAAGGCGCAAATAGAATTTGCCCTTGGCTCTTTTTTATGTTTTTACTCCGCTCGTAGCCTATCCGACTATTTAAGAGTAACCTTAGCACCCTCTGCCTCAAGTTTAGCCTTAGCATCCTCTGCTGAAGCCTTGTCAAGCTGCTCTTTGATAACCTTTGGTGCACCATCAACAGCGTCCTTAGCCTCTTTAAGTCCAAGACCTGTGATCTCACGAACAACCTTGATAACCTTAACCTTGTTTGGTCCAACCTCTGTAAGCTCTACGTCGAACTCAGTCTTCTCCTCAGCTGCTGCTCCGTCAGCTCCTGCTGCTGCAACTACAACACCTGCTGCTGCAGAAACACCGAACTCTTCTTCACAAGCTTTTACTAAATCATTTAACTCTAATACGCTTAACTCTTTGATAGCATCAATAAACTCTGCTGTTGTTAACTTTGCCATTATAATTTCCTCCATTTAAAAATTTAATTATGATAATAAGGTTCAAATATAATATTTGAATTATTCTGCTGCTGGAGCTTCCTCTGCAGCATCCTCTGCTGGTGCTGCCTCTACAGCTGCATCTGCAGCGCCACCCTGCTCTGCGATCTGATTGAGTACACGAGCAAGATTTGTGATAGGTGACTGAATGCTTCCAAGTAATTTTCCAAGAAGCTCATCTCTGCTAGGTACAGCGGAGATTGCCTTCATACCCTCAGCATCATAAAATGTTCCCTCAACTACACCTGCTTTAATCTCTAAAGCCGGAGCTGTTTTAGCGAACTTAGCTAAGACTCTAGCTGGTGCTGTTGCATCCTCTGTTGATACAGCGAATGCGCTTGGTCCTTCAAGGACATCCTTTAATCCCTCGAACTCTGTTCCCTGGATTGCACGGTTTACTAAAGTATTCTTGTATACCTTGTAAGTTACACCGGCTTCTCTTAACTGTTTACGTAACTGAGTATCCTCTGCTACTGTGAGTCCTAAGTAATCAACGACTACTACTGACTGTGCACCATTGATAACACCGGAAATCTCATCTACGATTGGCTGTTTAAGTTCTACCTTTGCCACGATTCATTTACCTCCTTTTAGATTTTCGCATAAAAGACATGAGGTATTTGATTTATTAATCAAAGAAACCCTCCTGCCTGTCGACAGAAGGGTACAAGTCAAAATTCAAGATAAATCTCGAAAATTCCCTCGGTAGGTTCTACGTTTACGCCTTGCGGCACCTACTGTCTTCGGCAATATGCATTGCAATTATATCAAACTATATTACGGATGTCAATTACTTTCCGCAAAACTTTTGCTTGGCGTTTGATAGGTCTTGTAAATTGTTTTACTGTAACTGTTTAACTATCTTACTGTGTAATCTTAACCACGTTTAACTTAACGCCAGGTCCCATTGTAGATGTAAGAGTTGCGCTCTTAATGTACTGACCCTTTAAGCTAGCAGGTTTTGCTTTATTAATTGCACCCATAAGAGACTGGAAGTTGTCGTTTAACTGCTCGTCTGTGAAAGATGCTTTTCCAACTGGCACATGGATAATGTTTGTCTTGTCCAATCTGTACTCAATCTTACCGGCTTTGATATCGTTAACAGCTTTTGTTACATCCATAGTAACTGTTCCTGCCTTTGGGTTTGGCATTAAGCCCTTTGGTCCAAGGACACGTCCTAAACGACCAACAACACCCATCATATCAGGTGTAGCAACTACAACGTCGAAGTCTAACCATCCCTCGTTCTGGATCTTTGGAATTAACTCCTCGCCTCCAACGAAGTCAGCTCCTGCTGCCTGTGCCTCGTCAACCTTAGTTCCCTTAGCGAAAACTAAAACCTTAACTGTTTTTCCTGTTCCGTGTGGTAATACAACCGCACCACGGATCTGCTGCTCTGCGTGACGTCCGT
>ENA-OUPA01001001-OUPA01001001.1-human-gut-metagenome-genome-assembly--contig:-NODE-1001-length-13983-cov-8.76034_pt1 | contig 13983 bp, 9 predicted proteins | sample MGYA00237939_ERZ548770 | MGnify/ENA primary metagenome ERZ548770 (study PRJEB26490, sample SAMN05356877) | human gut metagenome | biome: terrestrial biome; feature: human-associated habitat; material...
CAAGAAACTCCCCCTTACGGGGAAAGTGAGGAACACCTAATGATTTTCAAAAAATCCGGCCCGCCGGAATGGCTGCTCGTCTGTTTGGGCAACTACGGCAAGCAGTATGAAAACACCCGCCACAACATCGGCTTCATGGCCGCGGAGCGTCTGATCGACAAGCGCGATCTGCGCTGCAACCGCCTGCGCTTCCGCGCGCTGACGGAGGTCATCGAATTTGGCGGGGCGAACGTGCTTTTGATGATGCCGCAGACCTACATGAACCTCTCCGGCGAGGCTGTGGGCGAGGCGGCGCGGTTCTATAAAATTCCCGCTGACCACGTCATCGTCATCTCCGACGATATTTCGCTCCCGCTCGGCAAGCTCCGCGTGCGCGGCAATGGCAGCGCGGGCGGACACAACGGCCTCAAGAACATCATCGCGCACCTCGGCACCGACGCTTTCCCGCGCGTCAAGGTCGGCGTCGGCGCGCCGGAGCACGACATTGTCGACTGGGTCATCGGCCCGTTCACGGCCAGCGAGCGCAAGGTCATCGACGGTGTGCTCGACCGCGCGCTCGGCGCGGCGGAGTGCATCATCACCGACGGCGTGAGCGCCGCGCAGAACCGCTACAACGGCTGAACGCTTTTTGCCGCCAAAATTTAAAAAATCGACATAGACTTTTTGCCAAAAGCCTATATAATAAAATGACTGACGACCACGGGCATGACCCGCCGCGGCTGCGGCGGATCTGCCCTTTTGCGCGCTGCGGGAGGAGGGATACGGCATGGCGCAGGGGATGAACAAACTCAATGAAGCGCTTGCATCTCTTCCCGAGGTGCGCGAGCTGCTGCTCTCGCTTGACGCGGGCACGTCGCCCATCGCCGTGTCGGGTCTTTCGGGTGTACACCGCGCGCAGCTTGCCGCTGCCGTGCGGCACAAGACACAGCGCCCGCTTTTGATCGTCTGCGCGGATGAAAACGAGGCAAACCGCATGGCGGGCGACCTGCACGAGTTACTCGGCGAGGACGTGAGCCTGCTGTTCGCGCGCGAATGGCAGCTGCGCGACCGCGTGTTCGCCTCTCACGGCTGGGAGCAGCAGCGCATCGGCTCGCTGTGCAGCCTTGCCGCCGGAAAAGCGCCGATCCTGGTCGCGACGGTTGACGGTCTGATGCAGCGAACGCTCCCGCCCGACGCGCTGCGCGGCGCGGTGACGGACATTTCGCTCGGCGACCGCTTTGACCTGAACGCGCTCTCGAAAAAGCTTGTCGAAAGCGGCTATACGCGCGCGGAAACGGTCGAGGGCGTCGGCCAGTTCGCGCTGCGCGGCGGCATTCTCGACGTCTGGTCGCCGCTGAGCGCGCCCGTGCGCGTCGAATTCTTCGACGATGAGGTCGACGCGATGGGCGAATTCGACGTGACGACCCAGCGCCGCACGCAGAACGTCAAATCCCTGACCGTCCTGCCCGCGGCAGAGGTGCTGCCCGCCCTCTCGGACGGCGGACGCGAAAAAATGCTCGAGCGCCTTGGGCGCGCCGCGCAGAAAATTGCGAAAAAGGCTGAAGACAGCCCCATCGTCCAAACGCTGCGCAGCGACATCGAGAGGCTTCGTAACGACCTGCCGCTCGGCGGCATGGACCGGTATCTCGCCGCGTGCTACCCCGACGAAGTCTGCGCGCTCGACTATCTTTCACCCGACACGCTCATCGCCGTCAGCGACGGCATGCGTGTTTTGGAACGCAGCAAGAACTACCACTGGGAGCTCTCCGAGGACGTGAAGCCCCTCATCGAAGAGGGCATTTTGTGCGGCGAATTCGCCGCGCTCGCGCTCAGTCAGGAGGCATTGAGCCACCGCATGGGTGCGTTCCCCGCGCTGCTGCTCGATTCGCTCCCCACGTCGCGCAATCTGCTGCCGCCGAGGGCCATCCTCAGCATGAACGCGCGATCGCTGCCGTCGTATGGCGGCAGCCTCGAGACCGCCGCGGGTGATATGGAGCGGTATCTTGGCGCAGGCTGCGGCGTGCTCGTTCTCTGCGGCAACGAAACGCGCGCGAAAAACTTCCGGCGCCTTTTGGAAGAGCGGAACATCCGCGCGCAGCTCAACTTGAAAAACGACCGCCTCCCCGCCCCGCACGAGACCGTCATCGGCCTCGGCGCGCTGAGCGCGGGCAGCGAATATCCACAATTAAAGCTCGTCATCCTGACCGAGGGCCAGCTGACCGCTCCCCTCTCCGGCAAGCGCGCAAAGGCGCGGCCGAAGAAAGAGACGTCGGCCCGCGCCGCGCTGCGCTCCTATGAAGACCTCTCCCCCGGCGATCTCGTCGTGCATGTCCACCACGGCATCGGCCGCTTTGCGGGCATCGAGCGCATGCGCGTCGACGGCGTGGACAAGGACTATGTCAAGATCTGCTATGCGGGCAACGACAGCTTATACGTCCCCGCGACGCAGCTCGACATGGTGTCGAAATACATCGGCGGCCATGGCGAGGACGAGGACGGCCAAATACGCACGAAGCTCAGTAAGCTCGGCGGCACGGACTGGTCGCGCGCGAAAACGAAGGCGCGCGCCGCGGCGAAGGACCTTGCCAAGGGTCTCATCGCGCTCTACGCCGAGCGCCAGCGCCGTCCGGGCTTCGCCTTCTCGCCCGACTCCCCGTGGCAGAAGGAATTTGAAGAGGCCTTCGACTACGAAGAGACCGACGATCAGCTCCGCGCCATCGCCGAGATCAAGGCCGACATGGAGCGCAGTACGCCGATGGACCGCCTGCTCTGCGGCGACGTCGGCTACGGCAAGACTGAGGTCGCGCTGCGCGCCGTGATGAAGTGCGTGCTCGACGGCAAGCAGGCGGCCATCTTAGTGCCGACCACCGTGCTCGCCCAGCAGCACTACGCGACGGCGCTGAACCGCTTCCGCTCGTTCCCCGTGCGCATCGAAGTGCTCTCGCGCTTCAAAACGCCCGCGCAGAAGAAGCAAATTTTGCAAGACGCCGCCGCGGGAAAGATCGACTTACTCATCGGCACGCACTCGCTGCTGCAAAAGAGTTTGCACTTCAAGGACCTTGGCCTTCTCATCATCGACGAGGAGCAGCGCTTCGGCGTAACGCACAAGGAAAAGCTCAAGGAGCTCTCGCGTCAGGTCGACACGCTGACGCTCTCGGCAACACCCATCCCCAGAACGCTCAACATGGCGCTCTCGGGCATCCGCGACATGTCGACCATCGAGGTCCCGCCCGTCGACCGCCAGCCGGTGCAGACCTATGTGCTCGAGCATAACTGGAGCGTCATCGCCGACGCCATCCGGCGCGAGCTCGCGCGCGGCGGGCAGGTCTACTACATGCACAACCGCGTCGAGACCATCGACCGCTGCGCCGCGACACTCAAAAAGCTCCTCGGCGACGATGTCGCCATCGGCGTCGCGCACGGCAAGATGGACGAAAAGGGCCTGTCGTCCGTGATGCAGCAGCTCTCGGACGGAGAAATTCAGGTGCTCGTCTGCACGACGATCATCGAGACGGGCATCGACATTCCGAATGTCAACACCCTCATCATCGAGGACGCCGACCGCCTCGGCCTCGCCCAGCTGCACCAGATACGCGGCCGCATCGGCCGCAGCGCGCGCCGGGCGTATGCCTATATGACCTACCGCGCGGGCAAGATCCTCACCGAGGTTGCGGCCAAGCGCCTGACGGCCATCCGCGAATACGCGGAGTTCGGCTCGGGCTTCCGCATCGCGATGCGCGACCTTGAGATTCGCGGCGCGGGCAATTTGCTCGGCCCCGAGCAGTCGGGCTACATGATGAGCGTCGGCTACGATATGTACTTGCAGCTCCTGGAAGAGGCCGTACTCGAGCAGCGCGGTGAAAAGGCGCCGCAGCGCACCGAATGCTCGGCAGACCTCACAGTCTCGGCCAACCTGCCGGAGAGCTACATTCCCTCGGGTGAGCAGCGCATGGATATCTACCGCCGCATCGCGGCGCTGCGCACCGCCGAGCAGTCGCAGGAGCTGCTCGACGAGCTCATCGACCGCTACGGCGAGCCGCCCCAGCCGGTCCTCAAGCTCATGGACGTCGCGCTTTTGCGCGCGGAGGCCGTGCAGATCGGTGTGAGCGATATCTCGCAGCGCGGCAGCGAGATCATCTTCACCTTTGCCGCGTCCGAGGCAGTCCCCGTGGAGGCTGTGATGGCCCTCTGCTCACTGCCGAAGAACCGCCGTCGGCTCACGCTCTCCGCCACGGGGACGGAGCCGAAGCTCCTGCTGCGTCTTTCGCTGGGCGAGGACGCATTGGATACAGCCTTGACGCTGGTCGGAGACCTGCGTGTGAATAAGGAAGAAAACGAAAAAGAGGTAACATTATGATCAAAAAGAGATTGCTTTCGTTCCTTGGCGCGGCGGCCATCACCGCGGCGCTCACCTTTGCCGTCGTGTCGCTCTCGCCCTCGAACGGCTTCACCTCCGGCACGATGCAGGAGGGTCTCTGCTACGAAGCGACCGGCGTCGCGCCCGACGCGATCGTCGCAAGCCTGAACGGCAACGGCGCGAGCGCCGACCTTGTCGCATACTGGATCGGCTACGACGTGTCGTATCTCAACAGCTACATGCAGTATTACACCGGCTCGTCCATCAACTGGGACGACACCCTCTCCGACGGCATGAGTGTCGCCGACTATGTGAAAGCAAGCGTGCTCTCGTCCGTCAAGCAGCACTTGGTGCTTGAAAATCTCGCCAGCAAGTACGGCGTGACGCTTACCGCCGAGCAGGAGGCCGCCATGGCCGAGAGCGACCAGAGCTACATTGACCAGTACGGCAGCGAGGAAGCTTTTGAGGCCGAGATCGCCAAGCTCGGCATGCGCCGCGAGACCTATGACCGCGTCGCGCGCTCGAACTACCTGTATCAGAATCTCTATGAGCTCTACAATACCGAGGGCAGCGCGCTCTACGCCTCCGACGAGGACCTCGCCGTCTACGCCGCCGAGCAGGGCTACATCACGGCGGACCACATCCTGCTTGCGACGAAGGACATGACGACCGGCGAAGCCCTCACCGACGAGCAGAAGGCCGAAAAGAAAGCGCTCGCTGAGGAGCTCGTCGAAAAGCTCAATTCCTACACCGGCGACGACATCGCCTCCTACTTTGCCGAGCTCGCCGACGAGTACAGCGAGGATCCCGGCCGCGAGAGCCATCCCACGGGCTACACCTTCACGACCGGCTCGATGGTGCAGGAGTTTGAAGACGCCGCCTACGCGCTTTCCGAGGGCGAGGTGAGTGAAGTCGTCGAATCCAGCCTCGGCTATCACATCCTGCTCCGCCTGCCGCTCGACAAGTCCGCCGCAGCCGACGAGGTGCGCGACGATTACTTCACGAACTTCATCGCCGAGCAGGTCGACGCCGCCGCGATGGCGACGAGCGCGGACTATGATAAGCTCGACCCGCAGACGATCTACGAGGCGATCGTCGCCGCGCAGGCGGAGGGTTAAATCGCAGCGCGGCGCACTGTACGGCGCTTGCGCCCGCGAGGGCGCGTGAGGGGCAGCCCGAAAGGGCTGCTTCCTTTTTGCGTCTCGGCAGGGGCACTGCTTTTTCCCTGCACCGTGCAGAGGACAAAATAAAAAGGAGACCTCTTTCGAGGTCTCCTTTTATTTTCAGGGGTTAGCGGTGCTTTAGCACTTCTCGAAGATGGTGGCAACGCCCTGGCCGCCGCCGATGCAGAGGGTGGCAAGACCCTTCTTGGCGTCGTCGCGCTTGAGCATTTCGTGCAGCAGGGTGACGATGATACGAGCGCCGGAAGCGCCGACGGGGTGGCCGATGGAGATTGCGCCGCCGTTGACGTTGACCTTGCTCATGTCGAAGCCGAGCTCACGGGCAACAGCGATGGACTGGGCCGCGAAGGCTTCGTTGGCCTCGACGAGGTCGATATCGTCGATGGTCAGGCCGGCCTTCTTCATGGCCTGACGGGAAGCGGGCACGGGGCCGACGCCCATGATCTTCGGGTCGACGCCGCCCTGGCCCCAGCTGACGAGCTTGGCCATGGGCTTGAGGTTGTACTTCTTCACGGCCTCGCCGGAAGCGAGGACGATGGCGGCAGCGCCGTCGTTGATGCCGGAGGCGTTACCGGCGGTGACGCGCTGGACGTGCTTCTTGGTATCGGCTTCGTGGATGCCGGTGGGCTCGAAGGTGTGGACGATCTCGTCCTCAACGCCCTCAGGGCCGACGGGGAACGCGCCGCGCAGCTTGGCAAGACCCTCGACGGTGGAACCGGCGCGGGGGAACTCGTCCTTCTTGAACTCGACGATCTCCTTCTTGACCTTCACGGGGACGGGGACGATCTCGTCGTCGAAACGGCCGGCCTTCTGCGCGGCCTCGGTCTTCTGCTGGGAGGCGGCGCCGAAGGCGTCGAGCTCTTCGCGGGTGATGCCCCAAACATCGCAGATGTTCTCGGCGGTGGTGCCCATGTGGTAGTTGTTGAACGCATCCCACAGGCCGTCCTTGATCATAGTGTCGACAAGCTTCTTGTCGCCCATGCGGGCGCCCCAGCGGGCGTCGGGAGCAGCATAAGGAGCGGCGCTCATGTTCTCGGTGCCGCCGCAGACGACGATATCGGCGTCGCCGGCGAGGATGGCGCGGCCAGCCTCAATGACGGACTTCATACCGGAGCCGCAGACCATACCGACGGTATAGGCGGGGACGGAATAGGGGAGACCGGCGCCCACGCCGACCTGACGAGCGACGTTCTGACCGAGACCGGCGGTCAGGATGCAGCCGAACATCAGCTCATCGACATTCTCGGGAGCGACATTCGCGCGCTTGAGGGCTTCCTTCACGACGATGGAGCCGAGCTGAGCGGCAGGGGTGTTCTTCAGGGAACCGCCGAAGGAACCGACAGCGGTACGGCAGCAGTTGACGACGTACAATTCTTTCATTTGACTTCTCCTTTAAAATTTGTGAATCCGGAATGAGATCCGATTTTCTTCGATTTTGATTATACACACAGAAAAATGAAAAATCAACTGCAAAGTTGCGAAAAATATAGGCAATTTTGATTTTTTTCTTTCATTTCGTTAACTATTTAACAAGAATGAAGAATATCTTGCACCACAGGATCGTTTTGCACCCAAAGGCGCAGGGAAAGCAGCACCGCTGGCGCTGCAAGGGAAAGGGGGCCATTGTCTCGCGTCTCCACACGCTGTTGGAATAAAAAGCAGCAGCTCTGCCTGGCTGTCCCCCCCCGCGCCCAAGGGCGCAAAAAAGGGACGCCTCTTTCGAGGCGTCCCTTTTAATAAGTAGTTTCTACGAAACAGAAATAACTTAGAACTTGGGCTTCTGGGCCTTGACCTTGGGCTCCTGACCGTTGCAGACGGCGACGATGTCGTTGGCAACGCTGGTGCAGCAGTTGAGAACGCTCTGCTCGGTGGTGGCGGCCATATGCGGGGTCATGATGACGTTGTCGAGGTTGAACAGCTCGCGGCTGGACTCCTGGATGGGCTCATGCTCGAACACGTCGAGACCGGCCTGGAACAGCGTGCCGTCCTTCAGGCACTCGACAAGCTCGTTCTCCTTGATCAGAGCGCCGCGCGCGCAGTTGATGAAGGAAGCGGTGGGCTTCATCCAGCTGAACTGCTCACGGCCGATGGAGTGCTCGGTGGAGGGAACGACGGGCAGATGCACGGACACGAAGTCGGCCTGCTCCCAGACTTCCTTGGCGGTGGCCTTCAGCTCGCACAGATCGCCGATCTTGTCCTGCGTGAGGTACGGATCGTAGCCGATGACGTTCATGCCGAAGCCGTACTTGCACTTCTGCATGGCGAGCTGGGAGATACGGCCGCAGCCGATCATACCGAGGGTCTTGCCGCCGAGCTCATAGGTGTGCTCCATGCCCATGCGGACAAGGAAGTTGCCGCTGCGGAACTGACGGTCGACATAGGTGAAACGCTTGGCGCACATGAGCATCAGCATGACGGCGTGCTCGGCGACGGCGTTGGCGTTGCCGGCAGGCGCGTAGACAACGGTGATGTCCTTGGCGTGGGCGTGGTCCATGTCGATGTTATCGAGGCCGGCGCCCTGCTTGCCGATGACCTTGAGGTTCTTGCAGGTGTCCATCATCTTGGCGGTGATGGGCTCGGTGCGGCACATGATGGCGTCGGGCTGGAACTCGGCGAGCTCCTTGACGTAGGTCTCCTCGTCGTTATGGCTGCACAGCTTCACTTCAAAGTCGTTGGACTCGAAGATGTGCGTGGCCACCTCGTTGAGCTCGATGGTGTAGTAAACTTTGAACTTTGCCATGATAAAGATCTCCTCTCAAATTTTTATTTATTGAATTGCCAAATGATTTCATACGGTTTCTTCATTATACCTTGCGCTTTGCACAAAAGCAAGCGATTTTCAGAAAGATTTGCAAGAACTTATTCAAATAATTGAACAGTATCTTTCATTTTGACGATTTGCCGTCATGTCTTTCCCCTGTTTTCTGCAATTTTCGCTGCAAAACAAAAAAGGACATAAAAGGCGCTTGACAAACTACTACATATGTAGTATATAGTTATCAACGACAAATGTAGTAGATCATCTAAGGAGGTCAACCCATGGACGATAAAAAGAGACTGCCCGATGCGGAGCTTGCCGTGATGCAGGCCATCTGGGCCGTCGGCGGCGAGGTCAGCCGCGGCGATCTCGACGGCGCACTCGCGAGCCACGGCTGGAGCGCCAACACCGTCAACACCTACCTTACTCGCCTGTGCGAAAAAGGATTCCTCTCGAGCCGCCGCGAGGGGCGGAACAATTTGTATACGCCGCTCGTCTCAAAGGACAGATACCTCGAATTTGAGAGCCGCAGCGTCCTGAAGCGGCTCTACGGCGGGTCGCTCGGCAGCTTCGTCGCGGCGCTGAACGCCGAGCAGCCGCTCGAACAGAGCGAGATCGACGAGCTGCGGCAGTTTTTGGACGATATGAGCCGGTAAACGGCGATAAAAAGGAGGACGCACCATGGAAACATTTCTGCTGAATCTGTTGAAAACTTCCCTGTTAGGTTCCCTCGCCATTCTGGCGATGCTGGTACTCAAACCTCTCTGGCGCGAGCGCTACCGCGCGAAGACGCGCTGCTGGCTGTGGCTGGCGCTGGCTGTCTTTTTGCTGCTGCCGGTCGATTTTTCGGTGAAAAACGCGCCGGTGCAGGCCGCGCCGCCGAAAGACTACACCCTCTTTGTCGGCACGGATAAGACGACCATCCAATCAACCGACAACCTGTTTGGCGACATGGCCGAAAAAAGCGGCCAGTCCCCCGCACAGGTGCGCGACACGATCATCCAGCGCCCCGTGACGAATCCCGAGCAGAAGACGACGCGCTACATCCCCGTGACGACGATCTTATTTTACGGCTATCTTGCGGGCGCGGCGGCGTTCCTGCTGTATCAGGGTGTCTCCTACGCCCTCTTCCGCCGCACGGTGCGCCGCTGGAAGAGAGACGTCTCCCGCGCGGACTACGCCGCGATGCTCTCTGACACGGCGCGCGACTTAGGCGTGAGCGCGCCGGAGATGATCGTCTGCGAGGCCATCTCCACCCCCGCGGTGACGGGCCTGCTGCGCCCGCGGCTGCTCCTTCCCCACGAGCACTACGACGTGCAGGAGCTGCGCTACATCCTGCGCCATGAGCTGTGCCATTTGAAGCGGCGCGACATGCTCTTAAAGCTCGTGCTGCTCGCGGCCAACGCGATGCACTGGTTCAACCCCGTGGTGTATCTGATGCTGCGTCAGGCGGACGAGGACATTGAGCTCGCCTGCGACAGCGCGGCGACCGACGGGCTCGAACTCCCCGAGCGCGCGGCTTACAGCCGGACACTGCTCGCCGCCGTGCAGTCCAGCGTGCGGGCGCTGCCCGCGACGACGTGCTTCGGCGGCACGGTCGAGCGCCTGAAGCGCCGCATCACGAACGTGCTGGGCGCGCAGAAAAAGCGCGGGCTCGGCGTTGTCGCCCTCGTGCTGGCGCTGACGCTCACGGCGGGCTGCGCCGTCAGCTGGGGCGAGCGCGCGCAGAAAAATGACGACCCGTTTGCCGACAAGAGCTATACGGTCGACACGCTCTTATATGAAGCGCCCGGCTTTACGGATGGCTTTACGGATGGCGCATACCCCACCTTCCGCACCGCGACGAATCCCGCAGGGGAGAAATACGTCACGATGTTCAACGATCTGGGCTATGCCCTTATCTACGGCCCGATGGAGGAATACAAGCTGGAAAAGCAGTCCTTCTACGCACTCTTCGGCAACACCAGAGACGCTTCTCCGGTCGACGACCTTATGCAGCACAACAAATCCGCATGGACCGGCTACTGCGAAGAGGCAAAGGACTCTCAGCCGTATCAGGCCTATCTTCTTGAGCAGGAAGACGGCACAATCTATCTCGGCCTTTCCGCCGACTATGCGGAAGACGGCAGTGAATGCTTCTGCATGGTCTACCGGCTGGAAAAGGAGGACGACACGATCTACGCCTCGATGGACGACTATGCCGCCGAGCGCGTGGCGGAGCTCAAAAAAGGCACGATGACCTATTCCGTGTCGGAAAATAATGAATATGCGTCCCGCTCGATCGAGGACACGGTCGCCGACGTGCGCGTGACGCAGCTGGAGCAGGCAGATTCGCTCGGCAACCTTTCCCCCGACGGCACGGTGCTGGAGCTGTGGTACTTCCAGTATGAGATGAAGCCCACGAACGAGGCGGGCATGCAGATCGACGTCATCGGCGGGCAGGAGCTGACGGACGACGGATATCTCAACGAGAACTGGACGCACTATCTCACCGTCCTGCACTACACCAGCGGCGAGCAGACCGGCTATCAGGTCATCGGCACCTATACCGGCAACGACGGGCTGTGGTACAACGGATGCAGCTACAGCGGAGAGGAAAAGTATTACCTGCACGACTTCTATGTCGACTACGCGGGGCTTGATCTGCCGAAGATGTTCATTCCCGACCTGCTGAACGACACGGCGGCGGACGGCTACGGCCGCGCCAACCAGTGCGAGGCGCGGCTCATTTCGGGCGACGGCAGCTACTACTTCTATGCGCCGATCACCGCCTGGGCGTGCAATCCGGGGACGGAGTTCTGGTACTCCCGCTACGACACCGGCTCCTACTTCAACGCAAAGAAGCTCGAGCAGAGCCTTGACGAAGCGAAGGCGGAATGGGAAAGCACCGGCGCAAAGGCCGAGAAGACCGACGCGGGCTGGCGCTTTGTGACGCACGAGGGCATGAGCAACACAATTGTCACGCTCTTTGATGCGCCGGACGGCACCTGCTACGAGGTCACAACGCACTGGACGTTCGACGGCAGCACGGAAGAGAATCAGTGGGGCTGGAACCGCGACCGCGCCGTTGAGGGCGAGGCCGAGGTACTCCGGGCGATGGTCAGAAGCTTCACGGTGAACTGGGACGCCGACGCGGCGGCTGATCCCGCGCTGGACGATTCCGATTTTCAGGCTGATCTTCAGCTCGCGTCGAACGGCGGCGCAGCGTGGATGTTTCTCTACCGGGACAATGCGGCGATCACCGACCGCGATATGCTGAACGTCACGCCAACGGTCAGGCTTGACGAGTGCAGCTATGCGCTATTGCATGATAAGTTCACCCCTGCTGACGGAGCACGGTCGCTCACGCTCTGGCTCAGCAACAACGATTCCTCGCACCTTGCGTTCTTCGAGGGCACGGACATCATGCTCTACCAGCGAGACGACGCATACTACTATAAGGTCAGCGATTACGGCGACTATGCAACGCTCTACGACGCGATGCTCGCATGGTACAACAAGACGCCGGACAAGGAAGCGACATTTGAAAGCGACCTTGTGCTCGCGTCGAATGCCGCCACGGTCGACATTCTCGCCTTCTGCCCCGCCAGCGGCGAGAGCGGGAGCCATGCTCCCCTTTTGACGGGCTATTCCGTCGCGCTCGACAGCTATGAATACAAGCCCATCGACAAGCCGAAAAACCTCGACGGTCTGGACTCTGTCGAGCTCTGGCCGCACAACGCGCAGGCGACGTGCCTGATATTCTATAAGGGAACGAACACCGTCAAATATGTGTCGGGCAAAAGCGAACGCTATTACCGCGCGGTCGGCGATTTCAGCATCGTGGACAATGATGGCCGCACACTTTACGACTTGATGCGTGTGTGGTACGACACGGCGGAGTATTCCGACATGCTCACCTCCGACGTCCGCGCCCAGTCGAAGAGCTTTTCGTGGCAGGAGGCCGCGCAGAACTGGGCGAATGCCTATTACGGGACGCAGAAAGAGGTGACGAGCGGCAGCATCTATAAATTCACATGGCTCAATGTCACGGTAAACCCCGCCGAGGAGACCACGCAGGCCAAGCGCAAGGCGGGCGAGATCGACGACAACACCTACTGCTTTGCCGTAAGGGTGGAATTCACGGCGGAGAGCGCCAACGCGCTGCAAAGCGCCATGGCGGGCAACACCGTCAAATGCGAGAACCCCGCCGCGCCTAAGGACGCCTATGAGTTCTACCGCTGCTGCACCATCCAGCTCAGGGACGACGGCCGCTGGTACGGAACAGAGCTCGGGACCGGCTGGTAATGTGCAATTCCTAAAAAGGAGGGGCTACCCCCTCCTTTTTTTGCGGTTTTTCAGCGGCGGGCGGGAAAAAGTACTGGAACATCTCAAAGATATGTGGTATGATGGGAATATTCCAAAACGTATTTCTCGGGAGGTTCCCATCATGGAGCACAATCCGATTCTCAAAAATCCGCTGTCGCTTGACAGCGAAATTCCGCTTTACTCGCAGCTGATGGGCATCATCAAGCGCAGCATCACCTCCGGCGCGCTCAAGGTCGGCGACCTGCTGCCGAGCGAGGCCGAGCTCTGCCGCGTTTACGACATCAGCCGCAACACCGTGCGCCAGGCCATCGGCGCGCTCGAAGAAGAGGGCTTTGTCGTGCGCAAGCGCGGCAAGGGCACGTTCGTCACCGACCCGAACACGCGCCGCAAGGGCGTGCAGTATTCGTTCACGACGGAAATTTCCCAGCTGGGCAAAACGCCGTCGTCCACGCTGGTCGACTTCGCGGTCATCACGCCGAGTCCCAAGATCGTGACGCTCATGGGCCTTGAGCCGGGTGTCAAAGTCTATCGCTTCACGCGCGTGCGAAACGTCGACGGCGAGCCGCTCATTTTGGAGACGTCGTACTACCCCGAGTACATCTATCCGAACCTGACGCGCGAGCTTTTGGAGACGCACAGCTTCTACAGTCTCCTCTACCACGTCGGCGTCATCCCGTTTTCCGCGTCGGACACGTATGAGGCCGTTGTGCTCGCGCCGCACGAGGCGCAGCTTCTGCACTGCGCGCCCGGCTCGGCGGCGTTTTTCCATCAGCGCCGCACCACGACCGAGAACGGGCATACCTATGAATACACCACGAGCTATATGCGCGCGGACCGCGTGAAGCTGGACGTGAGATTCCAGAAGGGATCGACGTCCTTCATGCGCACGGTGGACTGAAAAAATCGGCAGCCGAAAGGCTGCCTTTTTTTGCGCCCTCCCCGCGCAGCGGGGTTTTTATCGCAGCGCGGCAGCGCTGCATCGTTGTTCCCCACACCGTGTGGGAGCGAATCAAAGGGGATATTCTCTTTCGCAAAAGAGAATATCCCCTTTGGAACCCCAAGAGAAAGGCTTTGACATTGCAAGCGAGCAGCTCGAAGAGCTGCCATACTTGCCGAATCGGGTGCCTGCCAAGTGTTGCTGCTAGACGATTTGCCTCTGCTCCTACTACCCGCTGCCGCTCTGCGTATCTTGTAGAAGTACAGCCTAATTTCCGTCTACCGGAGCACTCCACAATGCGGCGAGCGCAGCAATGCCACTATTTCGCACGCAGTCTGCCGCCAAGCAAACGTCACACGCGCCTCACGACAGTAAGGCGCGGTTGCAAAACGTAACGAATTGCAGAAGATTCATGGCGAAGCCATGTACACCGCACCTGATTCCGCAGGCTGCGCAGCTCTTC
>ENA-OUPA01001007-OUPA01001007.1-human-gut-metagenome-genome-assembly--contig:-NODE-1007-length-13902-cov-19.3283_pt1 | contig 13902 bp, 7 predicted proteins | sample MGYA00237939_ERZ548770 | MGnify/ENA primary metagenome ERZ548770 (study PRJEB26490, sample SAMN05356877) | human gut metagenome | biome: terrestrial biome; feature: human-associated habitat; material...
TGTCAGTCCGGCACAGTACCGAAAGAATCTGGAAGAATCTACTGAAAAATGAGAAGGATTCCTGAATTGCTCAATCCGCTGCGCCTGCCAATTTCAAGAATTTCTTGTCCGACTGGATGCTCTGGGTCACAAACTTCCCATCCCGGAACAATGCGTATGTTGTGACCGGTGCGGGCACATTTTGTGCCGTCTCTTTCTCTGTGATGTGGATGGTTTTGAACGGGATTCCATGTTCCTTTGCAGCCTCCTGCACCTTTGGCACCCAATAATAGGTGTAGGGGCACTGGTCGGTATAGTAAAGGACAAAACCGTCCTCCTCCACCTTGGGATGCTTGGCGCAGGCCTTGAATTTTGGCGGCTGGGCACTCTCTGCAAGGGGCAGGTACATGAGGTTGATGCCACAATCGGAGATGTCCGAAACCTTGAAGCCCTTATGGGTCAAAAACTTGGGGTCGGCGAGAAACTCCCGTTTGCGTCCCTCTGCACACAGAATGCAAACACCGTTTTTGCCCTGCGCCTTGGCATCCCGAAGGCATTCTTCCAGCAGTTCGCTGGAATGGCCGTGACCCTTCATGGAGCCGGAGACCCACAGGCAGTTGATATAAAGCCAGCCTGCCGCATCAATGGGCACCCATGCGTTTTCTGCCGGGATGTACTCGATAAAGCATTTGCCGCGCTCTGCGCTGCGGTAAAAAACAAGCCCCTCCTCAAAGCGCTGCTTGAGCCATTCCTTCTTGGCAAGGCTCTGTTTGCCGGACATGGCACAACAGATATGTTCCTTGTCGATGTTTTCTCTGGTAACTCTGATATAATCCATCTTGCAATCCCTCCTAAGTTGCAAAAAGTCGCTGTGTCGCAGAGCGCTTCTCCGACACAGCGGCCTTTTTGTTTGTGGCTGCGACTTACCGCTATTTTTCACCTCCCACAATGTTAAAGGTACGGAAGAACAGCTTTACATGGGCGTCCAGCTTTGCAAGGCTTTCAGCTTCCCGTTCCGGCTGGCGGTCGCAGATGCTCAGCAGGACGATGATAGGGGAAACATACATCCACGCCAGCGTATCCGGGTCTTCGTTTCGCAGTTCGCCGTTTGCAACCAGCGCACGGAAGATGCCTGCATGGTAGGAGATCATCCAATCTACATAGCGTTTAGAAAGCAGTTCGGCAAATTTGGGGGAACGGAACTGCTCCAGCGTCATCATCCGGCGGAACTGGCTGATGGTTTTATCGTGCAGCGAATAAAGGAAGATCTGTCGGACTTTTTCAACCAGCAGCTCCTCAGCTCGACTATAATCAAAAAAGTTCCCATTGTCAAGAGGGTTTTCTGCATCGTCGCCTATGATAAAATAAAGATTTCAGGCTGTCAATAGAAAGTATTGTATGATGCAGAATTCCGACAATAAGATGCACATGTTACTCTTAAGCCTTGCAGCTGCAGGCTTTTTCTTTGCCGGGATTTATGCTATACTTATAAAATAAATCAAATCAATGGGCAGGAGGAACCAGCGTGGAGGATTACCGCACCATCCGGGGCACGGCCACCGGCGAATATGAGGAAAAGAAGAGCCGCTTTATTGCGCAGCTCTCCTTTGCGGACAGCGAGGAAAAGGCGGTGGCCTTTTTGGAGCAGGTGCGGGCAGCCAACCGCACGGCCCGGCACAATGTCTATGCCTACCGCCTGCGGGAGGGCAACCGGGAGCGCTACTCCGATGACGGTGAACCGGCCAAGACGGCGGGAACCCCGGCGCTGGAAGTACTGCAGCACAGCGGATTGACTGACCTCATCGTGGTCATCACCCGATACTTTGGCGGCGTACTGCTGGGCACCGGCGGTCTGGTGCGGGCCTATACCACCGCCACCGCCCGCGCGTTGGAAGCCGCCGAGGTGGTCACGGTGCGCAGTGTGGTGGAGTTGGAGGTGACGGTGGACTACTCACTCTACGAGCGGGCGGCGCTGCTCATCCAGGCGGCGGGGGCAAAGCTTGCAGACCCACAGTTCACCGACCGTGTCACCCTGCGCTGGCAGATGCCTGAGGGTACGGAGCCGCCCTTGCTGGAGCAGCTCCGGGAGTTGACCCGGGGCGGTGCACAGGTAAGTGTATCGCAGCCGTTCTACGCTCCGTTCTGACCGGAAAATTGCCTGCCGGCTGTTATGACACTGGCTTCCCTGCGGGAGAGGCTGGGGAGCGGCAGTAAAATCAAGAAATTTTATTCGTTCCAAGACAAAAACTTTCCCCCTTCGACAGGGCGGGTGTGCTATACTTGCCGCAGACGCGGCATGGGGATCGGCTGCGCCGTGCGAGAGGAGGGGGAGAAAACAGAAAGTGAGGGTTCCTGATGGATGTACGACAGCGCACCGAAGAAATCGAGCGGCTGACTTTGGCCTCCTGGGCAACATTCAGCGATGCCAGCCGGGGCAGGGTGAGGCCCGAAGAGCAGGACCCTATCCGTCCGGTGTTCCAGCGGGACCGTGACCGGATCATCCACTGCAAGGCGTTCCGGCGGCTCAAGCAGAAAACGCAGGTGTTTCTCTCGCCGGAGGGCGACCTCTACCGCACCCGGCTCACCCACACGCTGGAGGTGGCGCAGATCGCCCGCACCATTGCCCGCGCCCTGCGCCTCAACGAGGATCTGACCGAGGCCATCAGCCTGGCCCATGACCTGGGGCACACGCCCTTTGGCCACGCAGGGGAGAGCGCACTGGACAAGCTCTGCCCGGAGGGATTCCGGCATTATATGCAGAGCCTGCGGGTGGTGGACAAGCTGGAAAAGGACGGCAGGGGCCTGAACCTGACCTGGGAGGTGCGCAACGGCATCGTGACCCATACCAAGGGCACCTGGGCGGCCACCCCGGAGGGACGCATCGTCCGCATGGCGGATCAGATCGCTTTTGTGAACCACGATATCGAGGATGCCGTGCGTGCCGGTGTGCTGGACCCGGTCACCCTGCCCAGAGAATGCACCGCCGTGCTGGGTGAGACAAAGTCTCAGCGCATCACCACCATGATCAACAGCATCCTGCGCAGCAGCGAGGGGGATGTGCAGGTGGGCGCAGAGGAGAACGAAGCCTTCCTGGCCCTCAAGGATTTCATGTACCGCACCGTCTATGTGGATCGCAGCGCCAAAAAGGAAGAACAGAAGGTGGAAAAGGTGCTCAGCGAGCTGTACGAGTATTACCTGACCCACATCGAACAGATGTCCAACTTCTACCTGCAGCTGGCCTATCAGGAAGGACGCGACCGCGCAGTGACGGACTATATCAGCGGCATGAGCGATGAATTTGCCATCCGTACCTTTGAGGATGTCTTTGTGCCCCGCAAGTGGCATGTGTTATAAAAGGAGCATCGGAATACCAAAATGATCCCACACGAATATATTGAGGAACTGACCCGCCGCACCGATATCGTGGATGTGGTGGGCAACTATGTCCAGCTCAAGCGGAAGGGCAGACTGTATGGTGGCCTGTGCCCCTTCCATAGCGAAAAGACCCCCTCGTTCTACGTCTACCCGGACACCCAGAGCTTTTACTGCTTTGGCTGTGGCGTGGGCGGCGATGTCATCCACTTCGTCCGCCGCATCAACAGCATCGACTACACCGAGGCGGTCAAGATGCTGGCTGCCCGCGCGGGAATGCCGGAGCCGCAGGAGGACGACAAGACGGGCCGTCTGCGCAGCCGCATCCTTTCCATGAACAAGGAAGCCGCGCGGTACTTCCATGCCTGCCTGAACTCCACGGTCGAGGAAGCCCGGCAGGCCCGGGCCTACTGGAGGCGGCGCGGTCTGGACGACAAGACCATCGTCCGGTTCGGGCTGGGCTATGCACCGGATGACGGGCAGGGGCTGTACCAGTATCTGCGCGATAAGGGGTACAACCAGCAGGAGCTGGATGCCAGCGGCCTGTTCAAGCGCAGCCAGTCGGGCCGGATCTACTGCCTGTTCTGGAAGCGGGTGATGACCCCCATCTTTGACCTGCGGGGCAACATCATTGCCTTTGGCGGGCGTGTGATGGATGATTCCAAACCCAAGTACGTCAACAGCCCCGAGACACTGGTCTATCACAAGTCGGATACCGTGTTCGCTCTGCAGATCGCCAAGAAGAGCGCTTCCCGGCGGTTCGTTCTCTGCGAGGGTTACATGGACGTTATTTCCATGCATCAGGCGGGGATCGACACGGCGGTCTGCGCCTGCGGCACGGCCCTGACCCCGGATCAGGTAAAGCTCATCAGCCAGTACGCGGAGGAAGTCATCCTGAGCTACGACTCGGATGAGGCCGGTCAGAAGGCCACCCTGCGCTCGCTGGAACTGTTCCGCAACAGCCCGGTCAAGGTGGGCGTGCTGCAGATCCCGGGTGCAAAAGATCCGGATGAGTACATCAAAAAGTATGGCTCCGAGCGGTTCAAGGCACTGCTGGACGGCGTGGGCAACGCGCTGGACTTCCGGCTGGGGCGGCTCAAGAACAAATACGACCTCAAGCAGGATGCCCAGCGGCTGGAATATGTCAAGGAAGCCGTGAATATGCTGGCGGAGCGCTCCAACCCCACCGAGCAGGAGGTCTACGCCGGGCGGCTGGCCGAGGAGACGAACATCTCCAAGAACGCCATTATGACCCAGCTTGCCGATGCAGTAAAGCGCTCCAACAGCAAACGCCGGTGGGCGCAGAATCAGGCACGGCTGCAGTCCGGTGAGATGCACCAGATCAGCGTGCCTTACAGTGCGGGCGGCTCTCAGGCGCTGGGGGTTGCCTCGGCAGAACAGCGGCTGCTGGCTGCCATGCTCCGGGAGCCCAGCTATATCCCGCAGGTGCGGGCCCAGCTCAGCCCGGAAAAGTTTGTTCTGCCCCAGCAGAAGGAGCTGTACGAAGCGTTTCTGCAGTGCCAGGAGCAGGGAATCGAGATCAGCCTTTCCACTCTGCGCCCCTTTGTGAGCGAAGAGGCGCTGAATGAGCTGAGCCGCCTTGCGGCACAATACAGCGATGTGAACTGTACGCCGGACGATATCCGGCTCTATCTGGACCGCATTGCCCGGGGCACCCCCGTGGCAGGCAAGGCGGCCGAAATGTCCAATGATGATTTGATACGGTATCTCCAGTCGATGCGAGAAAAGAAGCAGGGCACAGACCCTGCGGACGACTGACCGTTCCTCTCCTCCGGCTGGAGCTGGAAGGAGAAAGAATCATGCGGAAATTGTCGCAGACGGAAGAACTGGTAAAGATCCTGGCAGGCCGGGCCCGCCGCCATACCCTGACACCCGAGCAGATCAGCCGGGCCATGGATGAGCAGGAATACGATGTATCCGGGCTGGATGCGCTGTATGCGGCGCTGGAAGCCCGGGGCATCCGTGTAACCGAAGAAGAAGCGGACATGCCCATGCTGGATGAAACACAGATCGGGGAACTGGAGCACGAGCTCTCGGCCGAGGGCGTAGCGCTGGATGACCCAGTGAAGGCATATCTGAAGGAGATCGGCCGGGTGCCGCTGCTGACAATGGAACAGGAGCTGGAGCTTGCCCGGGCCGCGCAGGCCGGGGATGCGGATGCCCGGCGGAAGCTGAGCGAAGCCAACCTGCGGCTGGTGGTCTCGGTGGCCAAGCGCTATGCCGGGCGGGGGCTGCCCTTCCTTGACCTCATTCAGGAAGGGAACCTCGGCCTGATGAAGGCGGCAGAAAAGTTTGAACCTGACCGGGGGTTCCGGTTTTCGACCTACGCGACATGGTGGATCCGGCAGTCCATCACCCGGGCCATTGCCGATCAGGGGCGGGTCATCCGCATCCCGGTGCATCTGGTGGAGAGCATCAACCGGGTGAAAAAGACGACAGGGGAGCTTTTGCGCAAAAACGGCAGGGAACCCACAGCCGAAGAGATCGCCGTCCGGCTGGACATGGAGCCTGGCCGGGTGCGGGAGCTGCTGCAGCTGGCGCAGGACCCCATCAGCTTGGAAACACCGGTGGGCGAGGAAGAGGATGCCCACCTGGAGGATTTTATTCAGGATGAGGAAGCAGGCGTTCCGGTGGACGAGGCCGGGCGGGAACTGCTGCGGCGGGAGCTGGCAAACGTCCTCAAGAGCCTGACACCCCGGGAAGAACGGGTGCTGACCCTGCGCTTCGGGCTGGAGGACGGGCAGGCCCGCACCCTGGAAGAGCTGGGAAAGGAGTTCAACGTGACCCGGGAACGCATCCGGCAGATCGAGGCCAAGGCTCTGCGCAAGCTGCGCCATCCCAGCCGCGCAAAGCGCCTGCGGGATTATCTGGAAGAATGAGCATGTAAGGGCACCGCAGGCAGCTGCGGTGCTTTTTGCATGGGCAGGGGAGAGCACGCATCAAGAGCCAAGGTGTACAAAATGCACAAGGGTGTTTTTGGCGAGAACGTGCAAAACTCAAAAATCAAGAGCCAAAATGCGCAAAGCTTACACGCGCCCGTGCGTACCATGAAATCGTGGGCTTGACAAAAATATTGGGCCAAAATGCGAAAAATGGCTTGACAGCAAGGCTTTTGAGGTGTATACTGCATTAGTATCACATAATGGCCTAGTGCGCCAAAAAGGGAGCTGCACTGGAAGCAGCTGGACGGTGTTGACCGAAAAGTTTGTGAAAAGCGACGAACTTCCTTGGAGGATACGGGTCGATTTATGTGTGTGTGCTCAAATCTGACCCGTATAACGCAATATCCGTAGAGTATAAAAGTAAGGAGTGGTTGATTTTATGATGAAAGTCAAGCCCGTAAAGCTCGGCAAAACCGAGCGCATGAGCTTCTCCCACATCGACGAAGTCATCAGTATGCCGAACCTGATCGAGGTCCAGAAGAACTCTTATCAGTGGTTCCTGGACGAGGGCCTGAAAGAGGTCTTCCACGACATCGGCACCATTGAGGACTACACCGGTAACCTGGCGCTGAGCTTCGTGGACTTCCGTCTGGATAAGGAGCCCAAGTACAGCATCAAGGAGTGCAAGGAGCGCGACGTGACCTACGCTGCCCCCCTGCGCGTGACTGCCCGTCTGCTGAACAAGGAGACCGGCGAGGTCAAGGACCAGGAAATTTTCATGGGCGACTTCCCGCTGATGACCGATGCGGGCACCTTTGTGATCAACGGTGCTGAGCGTGCCATCGTCAGCCAGCTGGTCCGTTCTCCCGGCGTATTCTACGGAGATGCCAAAGATAAGGTAGGCAACGACCTGTACAGCGCAACCATGAACCCCAACCGCGGTGCATGGCTGGAGTACGAGACCGATGCCTCCAACGTGTTCTATGTCCGTATCGATAAGAACCGCAAGCTGCCCGTCACCGTGCTGTGCCGTGCGCTGGGCCTTTCCTCTGATGAGGAGATCCTGAACTTCTTCGGCGAGGATGAGCGCATCCTGGCCACTCTGGAGAAGGACACCACCAAGAACCAGGACGAGGGCCTGCTGGAGGTCTACCGCAAGCTGCGCCCCGGCGAGCCCCCCACGGTGGAGTCCGCTACCAACCAGATCAACATGCTGTTCTTCGATCCGCGCCGCTACGACCTGTCTCGTTTCGGCCGCTACAAGATGAACAAGAAGCTGTCTCTGGCCCGCCGCATCACCGGCTTTGTTGCCGCTGAGAACATCGTTGCTCCCCTGACCGGCGAGATCATCGTTGAGGCCAAGGGCAAGATCACCCGTGAGCTGGCCGAGAAGGCAGATGCCGCCGGTGTGGATACCGTTATTCTGAGCATCGAGGGCAAGAAGGTCAAGGTCATCACCAACGGCTGTGTGGACGCACAGGGCTTCTTCTCCTTTGATGTCAAGGAGTGCGGCATCAACGAGCGCTGCTCCTTTGATGAGATCAAGAAGATCCTCGACACCACCTCCGATGTGGAGGAGCAGAAGGAAATGCTCCGCCGCAACCATGACCAGCTGATCGGCCGCACCGTCACCGTGAAGGACATCCTGTCCTCCATCAACTACCTGAACGGTCTGGGCCACGGCGTTGGCACCACCGATGATATCGACCATCTGGGCAACCGCCGCATCCGCAGCGTTGGTGAGCTGCTGCAGAACCAGTTCCGCATCGGCTTCTCCCGCATGGAGCGCGTCATCCGTGAGCGCATGACCCTGCAGAGCCAGGATCAGAGCGTCATCACCCCGCAGGCCCTCATCAACATCCGTCCGGTGGTGGCAGCCATCAAGGAGTTCTTCGGTTCTTCTCCGTTGTCCCAGTTCATGGATCAGAACAACCCGCTGGCTGAGCTGACCCATAAGCGCCGCCTGTCTGCTCTGGGCCCCGGCGGTCTGAGCCGTGACCGCGCAGGTTTCGAGGTCCGCGACGTTCACTACAGCCACTACGGCCGTATGTGCCCCATCGAGACTCCTGAAGGCCCCAACATCGGTCTGATCTCCTATCTGGCATCCTACGCCAAGATCAATGAGTACGGCTTCGTTGAGGCTCCTTACCGCAAGGTCAAGAAGACCTACGACGAGAAGGGCCGCCTCATCGACCAGGTCGTCACCGACGAGGTCGAGTATATGACCGCTGACGTCGAGGACGAGTACGTTGTGGCACAGGCCAACGAGCCGCTGGATGAGGGCAAGCACTTCGTGCGTCCCCGCGTGTCTGCCCGCCGCCGCGACGAGATCCTTGAAATTGATGCAGAGAAAGTCGATTACATGGACGTTTCTCCGCGAATGATGGTCTCTGTTGCTACCGCCTGCATCCCCTTCCTGGAGAACGATGACTGTAACCGTGCTCTGATGGGTTCCAACATGCAGCGTCAGGCAGTGCCTCTGATGGTCACCCAGCAGCCCATCGTTGCTACCGGCATGGAGTACAAGGCAGCTACCGACTCCGGCACTGCAGTTCTGGCCAAGAACGACGGTATCGTGGAGAAGATGGATGCCGACCATGTGGTGGTCCGCAACACCAAGGGTGAGCTGGAGGATTACGCTCTGGTCAAGTTTGCCCGCTCCAACGCAGGCACCTGCATCAACCAGCGTCCCATCGTTGAGGTGGGCGAGAGCGTCAAGGCCGGTCAGGTGCTGGCCGACGGCCCCGCAATGCGCAACGGTGAGATCTCTCTGGGTAAGAACGCCCTGATCGGCTTTATGACCTGGGAGGGCTACAACTACGAGGACGCTGTCCTGCTGAACGAGAAGATCGTCCGCGAGGATGTGTACACCTCGATCCATATTGAAGAGTACGAGACCGAGTCCCGTGACACCAAGCTCGGACCTGAGGAGATCACCCGTGATATCCCCAACGTCTCCGAGGATGCCCTGAAGGATCTGGACGAGCGCGGCATCATCCGCATCGGTGCCGAGGTCAAGAGCGGCGATATTCTGGTCGGCAAGGTCACCCCGAAGGGCGAGACCGAGCTGACCGCCGAGGAGCGCCTGCTGCGCGCCATCTTCGGCGAGAAGGCCCGCGAGGTCCGCGACACCTCCCTGCGTGTGCCCCACGGTGCCTACGGCATCGTTGTCGACGTCAAGGTCTTTACCCCCGAGAACAGCGACGAGCTGCAGCCCGGCGTGCGTATGTGCGTGCGCTGCTACATCGCCCAGAAGCGTAAGATCAGCGTCGGCGATAAGATGGCAGGCCGTCACGGCAACAAGGGTGTCGTTTCCCGCATCCTGCCGCAGGAGGATATGCCCTACCTGCCCGACGGCACCCCGCTGGACATCGTGCTGAACCCCCTGGGCGTTCCTTCCCGTATGAACATCGGTCAGGTGCTGGAAGTCAACCTGGGCTACGCTGCCAAGGCATGCGGCATCAAGGTTATGACCCCCGTGTTCGATTCCGCGCGTGAGAACGACATCGGCGATACCTTCGACACCGCCCGTGAGCTGTGGCACGGTGAGAATGCTCCCGCATATCCCACCAAGCTGCCCAAGATCATGGGTGAGAAGGGCCACATCATCGACTTCTCCAAGATCGAGCTGGACCGTGACGGCAAGACCACCGTTTATGACGGCCGTACCGGCGAGAAGTTCGACAACCGCGTTACCGTCGGTTATATGTACTACCTCAAGCTGCATCACCTGGTCGATGATAAGATCCATGCCCGCTCCACCGGCCCCTACTCTCTGGTCACCCAGCAGCCTCTGGGCGGCAAGGCTCAGTTCGGCGGTCAGCGCTTCGGCGAGATGGAAGTCTGGGCTCTGGAAGCTTACGGTGCCGCTTACACCCTGCAGGAGATCCTGACCGTCAAGTCCGATGACGTTGAGGGCCGTGTCAAGACCTACGAGGCCATTGTCAAGGGCGAACCCATCCCGCAGCCCGGCATCCCCGAGTCCTTCCGCGTTATGCTGAAAGAGCTGCAGTCTCTGGGTATGGACGTTGTGGTCCAGGACAAGGATGGCAACGAGATCGATATGCGCCAGAACTTCGACGACGAAGAGACCGGCTTTGATATGCGTGATGTTGCAGGTTCCGAGACTGTTACCAACGAGAATGAGCTGCTGAACGATTACACCATCAAGGATGCTGACGCAGGCTTCGATGATCCTTCTGTGCTGGAAGATGACAACTCCGGCAGTGCGGCTCCCGCTTCCGACGAAGTGGATTTTTAACTAGAGATTAAGAAAGGGTTCGTTTCATGGAAAACAACGTTTTCGATTCCATTAAAATCGGCCTGGCTTCTCCGGAGCAGATCCGCAACTGGAGCTACGGCGAGGTCAAGAAGCCTGAGACCATCAACTACCGCACCCTGAAGCCGGAGCGCGACGGCCTGTACTGCGAGCGCATTTTTGGACCTACCAAGGACTGGGAGTGCCACTGCGGCAAGTACAAGCGCATCCGCTACAAGGGCAAGATCTGCGACCGCTGCGGCGTTGAGGTCACCAAGGCCAAGGTCCGCCGTGAGCGTATGGGCCACATCGAGCTGGCCGCTCCCGTGAGCCACATCTGGTACTTCAAGGGCATCCCCAGCCGCATCGGCCTGATGCTGGACATCAGCCCCCGCCTGCTGGAGAAGGTGCTGTACTTTGCAAGCTATATCGTCACTGATCCGGGCGCTACCCGTCTGGAAAAGAAGCAGCTGCTCACCGAGAGCGAGTATCGTGAGATGCGCGACCACTACGGTGATGAGTTCGAGGCTGCTATGGGCGCTGAGGCCATTCAGGATCTGCTGAAGGAGATCGATCTGGATCAGCTGAGTGAAGAGCTGACTGCCGAGGTGGAAAAGTCCTCCGGCCAGAAGCGCGTGCGCATCCTCAAGCGTCTGGAAGTAGTTGAGGCATTCCGCATTTCCGGCAACCGTCCTGAATGGATGGTCATGGATGTGCTGCCTGTTCTGCCGCCTGACCTGCGCCCCATGGTCCAGCTGGACGGCGGCCGTTTTGCCACCTCCGACCTGAACGACCTGTACCGCCGCGTGATCAACCGCAACAACCGTCTGCGCCGCCTGCTGGAGCTGGGTGCTCCCGACATCATTGTGCGCAACGAGAAGCGCATGCTGCAGGAGGCTGTGGACAGCCTGATCGACAACGGCCGCCGCGGCCGTCCGGTCACCGGCCCCAACAACCGCGCACTGAAGAGCCTTTCCGATATGCTGAAGGGCAAGCAGGGCCGCTTCCGTCAGAACCTGCTGGGCAAGCGTGTTGACTACTCCGGTCGTTCTGTTATCGTCGTCGGCCCTGAGCTGAAGATGGATCAGTGCGGTCTGCCCAAGGAGATGGCTCTGGAGCTGTTCAAGCCCTTCGTGATGAAGGATCTGGTCGAGAAGGGTGTTGCCAACAACATCAAGTCTGCCCGTAAGATGGTCGAGCGTGCAAAGCCCGAGGTTTGGGACAGCCTGGAGACCGTGATCAAGGGCCACCCGGTCCTGCTGAACCGTGCACCTACCCTGCACCGTCTGGGCATTCAGGCCTTCAACCCCGTGCTGGTCGAGGGCCGTGCCATCAAGCTGCACCCCCTGGCCTGTACCGCATTCAACGCCGACTTCGACGGCGACCAGATGGCAGTCCATCTGCCCCTGGGCGAGGATGCCTGCCGCGAGGCCAAGATGCTGATGCTGGCTTCCGGCAACCTGCTGAAGCCCTCTGACGGCGCACCTGTTACCGTGCCTACGCAGGATATGATCCTGGGCAGCTACTACCTGACCACCGTTCGTGAAAATGACGAGGGCGCAGGCAAGGTGTTCCGCGATGAGAACGAAGCCCTGATGGCTTATGCAGAGCACATCGTTACCCTGCACGCACCCATCAAGGTGCGCCGCACCATGACCATTGACGGCGTGGAGCACACCGGTCTGGTGGATGCCACCGTGGGCCGCATCATCTTCAACACTCCCGTGCCCCAGAACCTGGGCTATATCGACCGTACCGATCCGGAGCACTGGCTGGAGTATGAGGTCAGCTTCCGCGTGACCAAAAAGACCCTGCCCGACATCATTTCCCGCTGCATGACCCGCAATGGCACCCGCGCCTGCGCAAAGATGCTGGACTCCATCAAGGCTCAGGGCTATAAGTACTCTACTCTGTCTGCAATCTCTGTTGCTGTGTGTGACGCTGTCATTCCTCCGCAGAAGGACGAGCTGATCGCTGACGCGGATAAGCAGGTCTCTCAGGTCAACAAGCTGTTCAACCGCGGCCTGATCTCTGAGAACGAGCGTTACACCCAGACCATCAACATCTGGCAGGCAACCACCGATAAGGTCTCCAAGGCTCTGGCAGCCAACCTGCCCAAGGACAACGAGATCTTTATGATGGCTGATTCCGGTGCGCGTGGTTCTATGAACCAGATCAAGCAGCTGGCCGGCATGCGCGGCCTGCTGGCAAACACCGCCGGTAAGACCATCGAGATGCCCATTCGTGCGAACTACCGCGAAGGTCTGAATATTCTGGAATACTTCGTTTCCGCTCGTGGCGCTCGTAAGGGTCTGGCCGATACCGCTCTGCGTACCGCTGACTCCGGCTACCTGACCCGCCGCATGGTCGATGTCTCTCAGGAGGTCATCGTCCGTGAGATCGACTGCGGCACCACCGACGGCCTGTGGGTCTCTGAGATCCACGAGGGCAAGGAGAAGATCGAGAGCTTCCGTGAGCGTATCATCGGTCGTTACGCCGTGGGCGATGTGATCAACCCCGTCACCGGCGAGGTCATCGTACCTGAGGGCAAGATGATCGACCTGTACGATGCCAACGACATCGAGGCTGCAGGCATCACCAAGCTGAAGATCCGCAGCCTGCTGACCTGCCGCGCCAAGATCGGCGTCTGCGCACACTGCTACGGCAGCGATATGGCAAACGGTGAGCCCGTCCAGCTGGGCGAGTCCATCGGTGTCATCGCAGCAGAGTCCATCGGCGAGCCCGGCACCCAGCTGACCATGCGTACCTTCCATACCGGCGGTATTGCATCTGCTGAGGATATTACCCAGGGTCTTCCCCGTGTTGAGGAGCTGTTCGAGAGCCGCCGTCCCAAGAGCATGGCCATTATGAGCGAGATCTCCGGTGTTGTCTCTCAGGATGACACCAAGAAGAACGTCGTCATCAAGGTCACCGGCAAGGATGAGAACGGTGCCGAGGTGGTGAAGAGCTACTCCATCCCCTTCACCCAGCATGCACGTGTCATGCCCGGCGATCGTGTGGAGAAGGGCGACATCATCACCCGCGAAGGTGTTCTGTATCCCCAGGATATCCTGGCCATCAAGGGTCTGAGCGATGTGCAGAACTACCTGATCAGCGAAGTCCAGAAGGTCTACCGTCTGCAGGGCGTTGAGATCAACGATAAGCATATCGAGGTCATCGTCCGTCAGATGTGCCGCAAGGTCCGCGTGACCGACTCCGGCTCCTCTGACCTGATCGGTGGTGCACTGGCAAACCGTCTGGAAGTTGAGAACATCAACGCCGAGCTGCAGAAGCGCATTGATGACGGTGAAGAGGGCATCAAGCTGGTCGAGTATCAGCAGGTGCTGCTGGGCATCACCAAGGCTGCTCTGGCAAACGACTCCTTCCTGT
>ENA-OUPA01001026-OUPA01001026.1-human-gut-metagenome-genome-assembly--contig:-NODE-1026-length-13644-cov-93.3414_pt1 | contig 13644 bp, 9 predicted proteins | sample MGYA00237939_ERZ548770 | MGnify/ENA primary metagenome ERZ548770 (study PRJEB26490, sample SAMN05356877) | human gut metagenome | biome: terrestrial biome; feature: human-associated habitat; material...
GCACAATCCATGCTTACACAGGAGATCAGATGACTCTTGACGGACCACAGAGAAAGGGAGACCTTCGTCGTTCACGTGCAGCAGCAGTTAATATCGTTCCTAACTCAACAGGAGCAGCTAAGGCAATCGGCCTTGTTATCCCAGAGTTAAACGGAAAGTTAATCGGATCTGCTCAGCGTGTTCCTACACCAACAGGATCTACAACAATCCTTACAGCAGTTGTTAAGAAAGCAGGCGTTACAAAAGAGGATATCAACGCAGCTATGAAGGCAGCAGCTAACGAGTCATTCGGTTACAACGAGGATGAGATCGTATCTTCAGATATCGTTGGAATGAGATTTGGTTCATTATTCGATGCAACACAGACAATGGTTAACCAGGTTTCTGACGATCTGTACGAGGTACAGGTTGTTTCTTGGTATGATAACGAGAACAGCTACACATCTCAGATGGTTCGTACAATCAAGTACTTCTCAGAGTTAGCTTAATTCTTGTACCCACAAGAACAGTATATCTCAAGACTACTCAAGGGGCGCGGTCTTAATTGAACCGCGCCTCTTTTTTAAAACATGGCTATTTCTTTTGAATATCTGTGAATTGTAGAATTAATTATATTTTTTAATATGCACAATATGGCGTGGCCACATGGCTTATGCCTTGAAATAAGGGAGGACATATTATGTCATTAAACAAGAAATCAATTGATGATATCAACGTAAAAGGCAAGAGAGTTCTCGTTAGATGTGACTTCAACGTTCCACTTAAGGACGGAAAAATCACAGATGAGAACCGTATCAACGGAGCTCTTCCAACAATCCAGAAATTAATCAAGGACGGGGGAAAGGTTATCCTTTGCTCACACCTTGGAAAAGTTAAAAACGGACCAAACGAGGGTGAGTCACTTGCTCCTGTAGCTGCAGCTCTTGAGGCTAAGCTTGGACAGAAGGTTACATTTGTAGCTGACTACAACGTAACAGGTGAGGCTGCAACAAAGGCTGTTTCAGAGATGAAAGAGGGAGATGTAGTTCTTCTTCAGAATACACGTTTCAGAGGCAAAGAGGAGACAAAGCCACAGGAAGCCGGAGATGCATTCGCAAAAGAGCTTGCTGACCTTGCTGATGTATATGTATGTGACGCTTTCGGTTCTGCTCATAGAGCACATGCTTCTGTAGCAGGTGTTACAAAGTTCATCACAGCTAAGGGTGGAGAGAATGTTGTTGGATACCTTATGCAGAAGGAAATTGACTTCCTTGGCAAGGCAGTAGAGAATCCTGTACGTCCTTTCGTAGCTATTCTTGGTGGAGCTAAAGTAGCTGACAAGCTCAATGTTATCGACAACCTCCTCGAGAAGGCTGATACACTTATCATCGGTGGTGGAATGGCATACACATTCCTTAAAGCACAGGGCTATGAGATTGGTATCTCAATGCTTGATGAGACAAAGATTGATTACTGTAAAGAGATGCTTGCAAAAGCAGAGAAACTTGGAAAGAAGATTCTTCTTCCTGTTGATGCAGTTACAATCAAGGATTTCCCAAATCCAATCGATGCTCCTGTAGAGACAGAGACATATGATTATGACAAGATGCCTGCAGACCGTGAGGGCTGTGATATCGGACCTAAGACACGTGAGCTTTTCGCTGACGCTGTTGCATCAGCTAAGACTGTTGTATGGAACGGACCAATGGGTGTATTTGAGAACCCAACACTTGCAGCAGGTACACTTGCAGTAGCAGAGGCACTTGCTAAATCAGATGCTATCACAATCATCGGTGGTGGAGATTCAGCTGCAGCAGTTAACCAGATGGGACTTGGCGACAAGATGAGCCACATCTCAACAGGTGGCGGTGCTTCCCTTGAGTTCCTTGAGGGTAAGGAGCTTCCTGGCGTAGCTTGTGCTGATGATAAATAAGCCGAAAGCAACTTAATGAAATTAAGCCGCAGGCAAAAAATATTTGTATACAAATACAAGGAGATATAAAATGGCAAGAAAGAAAATTGTAGCCGGCAACTGGAAGATGAACATGACTCCAAGCCAGGCTGTTAAATTAGTAGAAGAGTTAAAACCACTCGTAGTTTCAGATGATGTTGAAGTTGTTTACTGTGTACCTGCAATCGACATCGTACCTGTTGTAGAAGCATTAAAGGGTACAAATGTTGCTGTTGGAGCAGAGAATATGTACTTCGAGGAGAAGGGTGCTTACACAGGAGAAATCTCAGCAGAGATGCTTCTTGATGCAGGTGTTAAGTATGTTATCATCGGACATTCAGAGAGAAGAGATTACTTCAAAGAGGATGACGCACTTCTCAACAAGAAGGTAAAGAAGGCTATTGAGGCTGGACTTACACCAATCCTTTGCTGTGGTGAGACACTTGAGCAGAGAGAGAGCGGTGTTACACTTGACTGGATCAGACTTCAGATTAAGTCAGATCTCGCAGGTGTTGCTGCATCAGATGTTGCAAATATGGTTATCGCTTACGAGCCAATCTGGGCAATCGGAACAGGAAAGACAGCTACTTCTGACCAGGCTCAGGAGGTCTGCGGTGCAATCCGTGAGTGCGTAGCTGAGATCTATGATCAGGCTACAGCAGATTCAGTTCGTATCCAGTACGGCGGATCTGTAAATGCAGGAAATGCAGCAGAGCTTTTTGCAAAGCCTGACATCGACGGTGGATTAGTTGGTGGCGCTTCACTCAAGGCTGATTTTGGAAAGATCGTAAACTACAAGTAATTATTAAATCGTAATTTAATATTTGATTTGACAATCACAATAACTAAATGTCACTAAATTCACCAGCTTAGCTGCATTTAGTGGCATTTATTATGTAATGAAATTTTTTGCGGGCTTGCATATGTGTCACTGTAATAGAGCATTTTGCAAGCCTCATATGAAGAATAGAGGAAATATAAATGAGTAAGAAACCGGTAGTATTAATGGTACTTGATGGTTACGGCTTAAGTGACCACAAAGAGGGAAATGCCATAGCTATGGCAAATACCCCTGTTATGGATAAATTGATGGCAGAGTGTCCTTTTGTAAAGGGCGCAGCTTCAGGTCTTGCAGTTGGACTTCCTGACGGACAGATGGGAAACTCTGAGGTAGGACATATGAATATCGGCGCAGGCCGTATCATATATCAGGATCTTACAAGAATCACAAAGGCAATTGCTGATGGTGATTTCTTCAAGAACAAGGTATTACTTTCTGCAATCGAAAACTGCAAGAAGAATGACTCCGATCTGCATCTTTGGGGACTTCTTTCAGATGGTGGAGTTCACAGCCATATCGAGCATCTTTACGGACTTCTTGAGCTTTGCAAGAAAGAGAATTTTGACAGAGTATATGTACACGCCTTCCTTGATGGTCGTGATACACCTCCTGCATCAGGCAAGGACTATATCGAGCAGCTTCTCGCCAAGATGAAGGAAATCGGTGTAGGAAAAATTGCATCTCTTTCAGGACGTTACTATGCAATGGACAGAGATAACAACTGGGACCGTGTGCAGAAGGCTTATGATTCACTCACTAAGGGTGAAGGCGTAAAAGCTACATGCCCTGTAAAGGCTATGGAGGAGTCATACGCAAATGACGTTACAGATGAGTTCGTGCTTCCTACAGTTATCACAAACGAGGATGGCACACCGGTATCTGTTGTAAAGGACAATGATTCTGTTATCTTCTTCAACTTCCGTCCGGACCGTGCTCGTGAGATGACAAGAGCATTTTGCGATGATAAGTTTACCGGCTTTGAGCGCCCATTCCTTAAGACAACATTTGTATGCTTCAAGGATTATGACGAGTCAATTCCTAACAAGCTTATCGCTTTTGAGAAGGAAGAAATCAAGAATACATTTGGTGAGTATCTTGCAGCAAATGGTAAGAAACAGCTTCGTCTCGCAGAGACAGAGAAGTATGCACACGTAACCTTTTTCTTTAATGGTGGAGTAGAGGAGCCGAATATCGATGAGGCACGTCTTCTTGTAAACAGTCCTAAGGACGTTGCAACATATGACTTAAAGCCTGAGATGAGTGCTCCTGAGGTTGGAATGGATCTTGTTGAGGCTATCAAGTCAGACAAGTATGATGTTATTATCATCAACTTTGCTAACCCTGACATGGTTGGACATACAGGTGTGATTCCGGCTGCTGTAAAGGCTGTTGAGAGAGTTGATTCACTCGTAGGTGATGCAGTGCAGGCAATCAAGGATGTGGATGGAGTATTATTCATCTGTGCTGACCACGGAAACGCAGAGAAGATGATTGATTATGAGACAGGAAAACCTCATACAGCTCATACAACCAATCCTGTTCCTTTCATTCTTGTAAACGCTGACCCTTCTTACAAGCTTCGTGAGGGCGGATGTCTTGCAGATATCGCTCCAACACTGCTTGAGATTATGGGACTTCCACAGCCAAAAGAGATGACAGGAAAGTCACTTATCGTTAAATAAAATCTGTATTATATAAGCTCCGGCGCAGACAAAGGGTTTGAACCGGAGCTTTTGTTTTGATATATTAAAGATATAATAATAAATATAAGAATTGCTTATAAATAGCGTAAAATTATTTAAAAAAACTTATAATATACGTTGACTTTACAAATTGAGCTGGTATATAATTTAAGGGTAGCATTTGATTTGTAAAATAAATTACACATAAGATGGAGGACAATCATGCAGGAATTTAAACCATTCAAAGAAGGAAAAGTAAGAGAAGTATATGATAACGGGGACAGCCTTATTATGGTCGCAACAGATCGTATTTCCGCTTTTGACCATATTTTAAAGAATAAGATTACAGACAAGGGAGCCATCCTCACACAGATGTCTAAGTTCTGGTTTGAATTCACAAAGGATGTCGTTCCTAACCATATGATTTCAGTAGACGCAAAGGATATGCCGGAGTTCTTCAGTCAGGACAGATTCAACGGAAACAGCATGCTCTGCAAGAAGCTTGAGATGCTTCCAATCGAGTGTATAGTTCGTGGATATATCACAGGAAGCGGCTGGGCAAGCTACCAGGAGAACGGTACAGTCTGCGGAATCAGACTTCCGGAGGGACTTGTTGAGTCTGATAAGCTCCCTGAGCCTATTTATACACCATCTACCAAGGCTGATCTTGGAGATCATGATGAGAATATCTCATTCGAAAAATCAGTAGAAGTATTAGAGAAGATTTATCCTGAGAAGGGCAGAGAGTACGCAGAGAAGATTCGCGATTATACAATTGCTCTCTACAAGAAATGTGCAGAGTATGCTCTTACAAAGGGCATCATCATCGCAGATACCAAGTTTGAGTTTGGCTTAAATGAGCAGGGTGAGGTAGTGCTTGCCGATGAGATGCTCACACCTGACAGCTCACGCTTCTGGCCACTTGATGGATATAAGCCTGGACAGGGACAGCCTTCATTTGACAAGCAGTATGTAAGAGACTGGCTCAAGGCAAATCCGGACAATGACCTTCTTTTACCTGATGAGGTTGTTGTGAAGACTGTAGAGAAATATAAAGAGGCATTTGAGCTTCTTACAGGAAGCAAATTCAGCCGCTAATATATTATATTTATTCCGCGTTACTATTTCGCAATTATAAACGGAGATATTATGAACCAGGACAATAACATAAATCAGTATATAAATACTAGTATAGATACAAATAGTCATACCGGTACAAAATTAAAAAGGTGTTCTGATATTGACGAGCATAACCATGTATTTGATGAGCTTCACGAGGAGTGTGGTGTGTTCGGCATGTATGATTTTGATGGAGGAAATGTCGCATCCACTATCTATTATGGTCTTTTTGCACTTCAGCACAGAGGACAGGAAAGCTGTGGTATTGCAGTGAGTGATACACACGGACCAAAGGGAAAGGTGACCACACACAAGGGCATGGGCCTTGTAAATGAGGTATTTACTCATGATATCTTAGAGCCTATGAAGGGCGATATCGGAGTGGGACATGTGCGCTATTCAACAGCAGGCTCATCAACACGTGAGAATGCACAGCCGCTCGTATTAAATTATGTCAAGGGCACACTTGCCATGGCACACAACGGAAACCTCATAAATGCAAAGGAGCTTCGCAAGGAGCTTGAGTATACAGGAGCTATTTTCCAGACCACAATCGACTCTGAGGTTATAGCTTATCATATTGCCAGAGAACGTCTTAACTCAAAAACAGCGGAGGAGGCGGTCAGACGTGCCTGCCAGAAGCTTAAGGGAGCCTACGCGCTTGTTGTCGAGAGCCCGAGAAAGCTTATTGCAGCCAGAGACCCATTTGGTTTTAAGCCTCTTTGCATCGGAAAGAGAGACAATGCATATATCGTTACATCTGAGACCTGTGCGCTTGATACAATCGGTGCAGAGTTTGTCAGGGATGTAGAGCCGGGAGAGGTTATCACCATCACTCCTGAAAAGGGCATTGAGTCTGATATGACTATGGCACTTGCCACTGAAAAACAGGCCAGATGCGTGTTTGAATACATTTATTTCGCAAGACCTGACAGCCATATTGACGGAGTAAGCGTGTATGGCAGCCGTATCAAGGCTGGTAGATTCCTTGCAATGGATTCACCGGTTGAGGCTGATATCGTGACAGGAGTACCAGAGTCAGGAAATGCCGCTGCTCTTGGTTATTCACTTGAGTCGGGCATTCCATATGGCACAGCATTTGTCAAGAACGGTTATGTCGGCAGGACATTTATCAAGCCTAAGCAGTCAAGCCGTGAATCAAGCGTGCAGATAAAGCTCAATGTATTAAAGGAGGCTGTTAAGGGCAAGAGAGTTGTTATGATTGATGATTCAATTGTGCGAGGAACAACCTCAGACAGAATAGTGCGTATGTTAAGAGAGGCGGGTGCCACAGAGGTGCATGTTCGCATCAGTTCACCGCCATTCTTGTGGCCTTGCTATTTCGGTACAGATATTCCTGCAAGAGAGCAGCTTATCGCTTACAACAGGACTATTGAGGATATCAGACAGATTATAGGTGCAGATTCTTTAGGCTACCTTGGAATTGACAGACTTCATGAGATGGTAGAGGGACTGCCAATCTGCATGGGCTGTTTCACAGGAAAATATCCGATGGAGCCACCGAAAGATGATATCAGAGGCGAGTATTTTGATAAAGAAATAGACCTCGAGAGAAAAATGCTTAATCGCTAATAAAGGAGAGAATATGAGTACAGACAGATACACAAGTCCTCTTTCTGAGCGCTATGCCAGCAAAGAGATGCAGTATATTTTTTCGCAGGATATGAAATTTACCACTTGGAGAAAGCTCTGGATTGCTCTCGCAGAGACCGAGATGGAGCTTGGGCTTTCACAGGATGGCAAGCCGGTTATCACACAGGAACAGATTGATGAATTAAAGGCACATGTGGATGACATCAATTATGATGTGGCAAAGGAGCGTGAGAAGCTTGTGCGTCACGATGTAATGAGTCATGTCTATGCATATGGACAGCAGTGCCCTAAGGCAGCAGGAATTATACATCTTGGAGCAACCTCATGCTATGTAGGTGACAATACAGATATCATCATCATGAATGAAGCATTAAAGCTCGTTCACAAAAAACTTATAAGTGTTATTGCGGAGCTTGCAAACTTTGCTGATAAGTATAAGAATCAGCCAACTCTTGCATTTACACATTTCCAGCCGGCACAGCCGACAACAGTTGGAAAGCGTGCCACACTGTGGCTGAATGAGTTTATGCTGGATCTCGAGGATTTAGAGTATGTGCAGGGCACATTAAAGCTCCTTGGCTCAAAGGGCACTACAGGAACACAGGCCAGCTTCCTTGAGCTCTTCAACGGAGACAATGAGACAATAGACAAGATAGATCCAATGATCGCAAAGAAGATGGGATTTAAGGATTGTTATCCGGTGTCTGGCCAGACATATTCCCGTAAGGTAGATACAAGAGTGGTAAATGTGCTCGCAGGCATCGCTGCATCAGCTACAAAGATGTCAAATGACATCAGACTGCTCCAGCATCTTAAGGAAGTAGAGGAGCCGTTTGAGAAGAACCAGATTGGCTCATCAGCCATGGCATATAAGAGAAATCCTATGAGAAGTGAGAGAATAGCATCTCTTTCAAGATATGTTCTTGCAGATGTAATGAATCCTGCAATTACCTCGGCTACACAGTGGTTTGAGAGAACGCTTGACGATTCAGCAAACAAGCGTCTTTCAATACCTGAGGGCTTCCTTGCAATAGACGGAATACTTGACCTCTGCCTCAATGTGGTGGATGGACTGGTAGTATATCCAAAGGTTATTGAAAAGCACTTTATGGCAGAGATACCATTCATGGCAACAGAGAACATCATGATGGATGCTGTAAAGAACGGCGGAAATCGTCAGGAACTCCATGAGAAGATCAGACAGCTCTCAATGCAGGCAGGAAAGACAGTAAAGGAAGAGGGAAAAGAAAATAACCTCGTAGACTTAATCGCTGCAGACCCTGCATTTGGACTGACAAAGGCTGATATCGAAAAGAACCTTAAGCCTGAGCTTTATGTGGGACGTGCACCACGCCAGGTAGAGGTATATCTGCGTGATGTAGTTAATCCGGTGCTTGAGGCGCATAAGGATGAGAGTGGAGTAAAGGCAGAAATTAACGTATAATATCGAAAGTATAGATAATGGTAATTTGCTTGTGTTAACATATTTATCTAAATGAAAAGCCCCGGCATATAAACCTGTTTCAAGGTTTATATGCCGGGGCTTTATATATCCGTCAAGTATCATTTTCCTCGAAAGCTGTATATCTCATCCCATACCTTTTCGCATGCACTAAGCAAAAGGCGTGATAATATCATAATGTATTTTCTTGTAAAATAAAATGGAAAAATGTATAATATTAAAAAATGGTTTAGATTATCAAAAGAAGAGAGTAAAAAGAAAGGATACTAGTGATGAAAAAATTTTTTAATGAATTCAAAAAGTTTATCAGCAGAGGGAATGTCATGGATATGGCAGTTGGAATTATCATAGGTGGTGCATTTACCAGCATAGTCACATCCTTGGTCAATGACATTATAAACCCTATACTTGGAGTGTTTGGCGGCATGAATTTTGACCAGCTCTCGGTAAAGCTCTTTGGAGAAGCTACATTGTATTATGGAAAGTTTCTTACCGCAGTAGTCAATTTCCTTATTATGGCACTCATCGTATTCTGCATTGTAAAGGCTATGAATGCGGCAGGAGAGAGATTTGGACACAAAGAGGAAAAAGAGCCAGACACAAAGGAGTGCCCATACTGTAAGAGCAAGATAGCCATTGCGGCAACAAGATGCCCGAATTGTACATCAATGATTGGTACAGCAGATGAAAGTGAAAAATAGCGATACATTTATTGCGTGAAACTAATAAAATCCATTGCATAAAGTGTGAAAATCTGTTACATACAGTATAAAACTCTTGACTGTGCAATAAAAACGTAGTATATTAGTTCTGTTATTTAGAATTGAAATTAGGAGGTCTTATCGTGGCAACTTTAAAAATTGTTTTATCGGTATTATTTATAATCGTCAGTTTAGTAATTACTATAGTTATTCTTTTCCAGGAGGGTAAGTCAGCAGGACTTGGCACTATTGCCGGAGTTGCTGATACATATTGGGGCAAGAACAAGGGACGTTCAAAGGAAGGACGTCTGGTTAAAGCGACCATTGTATGTGTTGTTCTTTTCTTTATTATTTCAATTGCTTTAAATATGGGAATATGGTAAATACTTAGACTGTCGAGAAATCGGCAGTCTTTTTTATCGCATCAACATTCATAGGATGAAAATGTCAATGGAGGAAATTTTATTTAAAGCCTGTGCATTTGAAATCAGATGGGGCAACGAAAAGGAGAGATAATGAGTAATATAGATAAATATGAAACACGAAAAAAGATAGTCTATGACTTTATGTGTGATGACATGTATGTTCCGATGAAAATCAAGGAACTCTGCATAGTACTCGGAGTAAAAAAAGAGGACAGACCACAGCTTGAACAGATTCTTTTGGATTTGCAGGCAGAGGGAAGGATAACACTCTCAAAGCGCGGGAAATACTCAAAGTCGGAAATTAAAAAGACAGTCGGCGTATTTACAGCGCATCAAAGGGGATTTGGCTTTGTCACTGTGGAGGGAGAGAATGATGATATTTTTATCCCTGCAGAGTATGTAAATGGTGCGATGCACATGGACACTGTTGAGATTACAATCTCACCTGTCACAACAGGACGCCGCAAGGAGGGAAAGGTTGTTTCCGTCATAGAGCGAGGCATGAAGCAGGTAGTCTGCACCTATGAGGCGAGTGATAACTTTGGCTTTGCAGTGCCTGACAATACCAGGTTTGGCACAGATATTTTCATACCAAAGGAGCGCTCAAAGGGTGCTATGTCGGGCCATAAGGTAGTGGTTGAAATCACAAGCTATGGTAAAAAGGGCAAAAAGCCGGAAGGCAAGGTTGTTGAAATAATCGGACATATAGATGACCCGGGTACGGATATTCTTTCTATAGTAAAGGCTTATGATCTGCCGGTGGATTTTTCGGAGAAAATCATGCATCAGGTGCAGAATGTGGCAAAGGATGTGACACCTGCGGATATGGCCGGCAGGATGGATTTACGCGACTGGATGATGGTTACGATTGACGGAGAGGATGCAAAGGATCTTGATGATGCCGTGTCTTTATACATGGATGGCGACAATTATGTACTTGGAGTACACATAGCAGATGTGTCGAATTATGTGCAGGAGCACAGTGCCCTTGATGTGGAGGCACTTAAGAGAGGAACATCGGTTTATCTTGTAGACAGAGTAATTCCGATGCTTCCAAGAGAGCTTTCAAATGGCATATGCTCATTGAATGAGGGATGTGACAGGCTGGCTCTTTCATGCATTATGACAATAAATAAAAAGGGTGAAGTTATCGATCATAAGATTGCAGAGACAGTCATAAAGACAAACCGCAGGATGACATATACAAATGTAAAAAAGATTCTTGCAGATAAGGATGCCGCTGTGATTGAAGAATATAAGGAGCTTGTGCCTATGTTTGAAAAAATGGCAGAGCTTGCAGCAATTCTACGCAAAAAGAGAATGAAACGAGGTTCTATAGACTTTGATTTTCCGGAGACTAAAGTCGTGCTCGATGAAGATGGTCATCCGATAGATATAAAGCCGTATGACAGAAATGTGGCAACAAAGCTCATTGAGGATTTTATGCTTATAGCAAATGAAACTGTGGCTGAGGATTATTTCTGGCAGGAAATACCTTTTGTATACAGAACACATGACAAGCCGGACTCAGAAAAAATCGCAAAGCTTTCCACATTTATCAATAATTTTGGCTATACGCTTCATATTGGAGCAGATGAGGTACACCCAAAGGAACTCCAGAAGCTTTTGATGAAGGTGGATGGCACAGATGAAGAATCCCTGATAAGCAGACTGACACTGCGCTCTATGAAACAGGCACGATATACAACAGCATGTACAGGACATTTTGGACTGGCGGCAAATTATTATTGTCACTTTACATCACCAATCCGCAGATATCCTGATTTGCAGATACACCGTATCATCAAGGAAAATATCCGCGGCAGGATGAATGATAACCGTAGGGAGCACTATGAGTCTATACTCGATGCTGTTGCAAAGCAGGCAAGTGAGACCGAACGACGTGCAGAAGAGGCAGAGCGTGAAACAGTCAAGCTTAAAAAATGTGAATACATGTCAAATCATATTGGTGAATGCTTTGAAGGAGTTATATCAGGTGTCACGGAGTGGGGCTTTTTCGTGGAGCTTCCAAATACAGTTGAGGGACTTGTGCGCGTGACAGACCTGACAGATGATTTCTATGAGTTTTACGAGGATACCTATGAGCTAGCCGGTTCAGCCACCAATAAGAGATACAAGCTTGGACAAAAAATCAAGGTTGTTGTGGACAGTACTGACAAAATTATGCGTACAATTGATTTTAAACCGGCGGAATAATATGACAATAATGACGAAATTTTTTATGATTTAACAATACTTATTTGATTAGCTGTTATTTGTCGGTCGTTGTGCGATAGATTTATTGAAAAAGATGTCATAATATATTATATAGTGTAAATAAACAGAAATGTGAACCAGCGGTTTACAATAATTTGCGTTTTAGATATTGGCAATTGTAAAAAAATGTGTTAGTATTGTAAAGCAGTTTGAGGAAAGGAGATACCGACATGGCTAAGGAACCAAAGAAATTAATAGCCAACAACAAAAAGGTCTATCACGATTACTTTTTGCTTGAGAAATACGAAGCCGGTATTTCACTTGCAGGAACTGAGGTGAAGTCACTTCGAATGGGAAAGGGCAGCATAAAGGAGTCGTTCATCCGTATTGAGAACGGTGAGATTATCCTGTATGGCATGCATATCACACCATATGAGAAGGGAAATATCTTCAACAAGGATCCACTCAGACCTAAAAAGCTTTTGCTCCACAAGAAGGAAATCGAGAAGCTTTCATCAAAGATGAAGGAAAAGGGTTTCACAATTGTGCCGGTGGAGGTATACTTTAAGGGAAGTCTGGTCAAAGTAGAGATAGCACTTGCAAAAGGTAAGAAGCTTTATGATAAGAGAGCAGACATAGCCAAGAAGGATCAAAAGCGAGAGGCGCAGAGAGATTTCAAAATCAGAAATCTTGGTTAGCAAAAAATGAATATGGGCTAGTAAAGGTTTCGACGGGGCCCACAAGGTCCGGTGGACCTTGGCTTTGGGCGGACCGAAGCGGAGCGGAGAACATGGAGCGTAGCTGCATGTACCCCGCAAAAAATTAAATATGGGCTAGTAAAGGTTTCGACGGGGTACATGCAGCTGGAGAAGCGAGTCGTATGGCGATGCGTTAAATGGCCAAATTAAAATTAAACGCTGAAGATAATTTAGCATACGCTGCCTAATGGCAGCAGTCTGACCTAGAGCACTCACACTTTAGGACCCAGGCTTCGACTATGTGAGAAACGACGTTGGCAAAGCTTTGAGCCATCGGGCGTATCATGAAGCTACTGAAACCACAAGGTTGTTTGTTATCGTGTGGCAGAGGGAATGTTAAATAATAAACTACACTCGTAGAAGGACAGGGAATTGTATTTCGGACACGGGTTCGACTCCCGTCTAGTCCACTAAAAGGCGGTTTGCGATAAAACCGCCTTTTTTCTTGCCCGATTTCCTACAGCAGAAAGTGCGGTTAATAAATCATTTAAGGAGTCAGTAAAACTGTTATTTCAGGTTATCGAAAACATCGTAAAAACGCAGGATATATCGTATTTGAAAAATTAATTTAAAAAAAATGTAAAAAAGTGTTGACAAGTATGGAATAGGGTGATATTATATCGAAGTCGCTTCGGTGAGGCAACAAAAACGAAACGGCAAAACAGCATATCGGGGTGTGGCTCAGCTTGGCTAGAGCGCCTGGTTTGGGACCAGGAGGTCGCAGGTTCGAATCCTGTCACCCCGACTTGTGAATAATTAAATATGCGGGTGTAGTTCAATGGTAGAACACCAGCCTTCCAAGCTGGATACGTGGGTTCGATTCCCATCACCCGCTCTCGTGCAGGGGTATCGAAGTGGTCATAACGAGGCGGTCTTGAAAACCGTTTGTCCGCAA
>ENA-OUPA01001029-OUPA01001029.1-human-gut-metagenome-genome-assembly--contig:-NODE-1029-length-13628-cov-4.32734_pt1 | contig 13628 bp, 13 predicted proteins | sample MGYA00237939_ERZ548770 | MGnify/ENA primary metagenome ERZ548770 (study PRJEB26490, sample SAMN05356877) | human gut metagenome | biome: terrestrial biome; feature: human-associated habitat; material...
AGCGTCTCGTGGGCTCGGAGATGTGTATAAGAGACAGGGCGTCCCCGCATGCGCCAGCTTGAGCAGAGCCGCCTCCAGCCCGCTCTGACGAAGCCAAAGCAAATCCTCCATCGTGTTTTTTGTGCCCGGCAGAATCACCATGTCGGGCTGCCTAAGCTCCCGTGCATGCTGCACATAGCGCACACCCAGCAGTTCATGCTGCTCAAGCGGCATGAAATCCGTGAAATTGCTGATATGCGGCAGACAGATGATGGCAATATCCAGCGGTTTGACATTGTTTTTGACGCCCAGCCTGTCGGAAAGAGAATCCTCGTCCTCAATCTCCACGTTCAGATACGGCACGACGCCCCATACAGGCAGGTGTGTTTTTTCCTCCAGCATAGCAAGCCCCGGCTTCAGGATATTCACATCACCGCGGAATTTATTGATAATCAGCCCGGCGATCCGCGCACGCTCTGCCGGTTCAAGCAGTTCAACCGTGCCGTAGAGCTGCGCGAACACGCCGCCTCGGTCGATATCGCCCGCCAGCAGCACCGGCGCATCCACCAGCTTCGCCAGCCCCATGTTCACGATATCATCCGCTTTAAGGTTGATTTCCGCAGGGCTTCCCGCGCCTTCGATGACCACGATATCCACATCCGCACTCAGGCTGTCATACGCCGCGAGAATATCCGGAATGAGCTGCTTTTTCATCCGAAAATAGTCTGCCGCGCTCATCTGACCGCGCACTTCTCCGTTTACGATCACCTGACTTCCGACATCGCTGCTCGGCTTGAGCAAAATCGGGTTCATGCGCACATCCGGCTCTATGCCCGCCGCCTGTGCCTGCACAACCTGCGCACGCCCCATCTCCAGCCCATCGCGCGTGACGAAGCTGTTGAGTGCCATATTCTGACTTTTGAACGGCGCAACCCGATAACCGTCCTGCGCAAAGATGCGGCAGAGCGCGGCGCACAGCAGGCTCTTGCCTGCGCCGCTCATCGTCCCCTGCACCATGATTTTTTTTGCGCGGCTCATCCAAGCACCTCCCTCAGCGTTTGAAGCAGAATGTCGTTTTCTTCCCGCGTGCGCACAGCCGTTCGATACCATGTATCATCAAGCCCGGGATAATTTCCGCATCCGCGCAAAACCACGCCGCGCTTTTCCATTTCTTCCCCCAGCGTCTTTGCCGCGCGGAAAAGCAGGTAGTTGGCTCTTCCCGGGATGACGCGCAGACCGAGTGCCCGCATCCCTTCCATGAGATACGGGCGTTCCTCCTCCACGAGTGTCCGCACGCGCTCCACATAATCGCTCTGCTCCAATGCCGCGATGCCTGCCGCCTGCGCAAGCGAAGAAACCGCCCACGGCTGACCCGCGTTTCGCATCTGCGCCAGCAGCTCTCCGTCCGCGCAAAGTCCATAGCCCAGCCGAACGCCCGCCATGCCGTAAAGCTTGGTGAATGCCTTGAGGATAAACAGCTTTCTTCCTCCCGACAGCTCCTCTTTCATCGTGAACAGGTTTCCATCCGGCAGGAAATCCAGAAAGCACTCATCCACCGCCAGCCACGCGCCCACGGCTTGGCATTGATCCAGAATCTTCTGCATCAATGCCCGATTCGCGACCTGTCCGGTCGGGTTGTTCGGCTGGCAGAGGAAGACCATGTCCACACTCTCGTCGATGGCATCCGCAAACTCCGGCGTCAGCGCAAAATCATTCCGTTCCGACAATTCATAGCGGCATGCCTCGCATCCGACCGTTTTCAATGCCGCGGCGTATTCCGCAAACGTCGGCGCCAGAATCAGCGCACGCCGGGGACGCACGGACAGCGCAAGCCTGAAAATCAAATCCGCCGCGCCGTTTCCGCAAAGCACCCACTCCGCGGGAACGTTTTCCGCCCGCGCAATCGCCGCGCACAGCTCCCGGCAAAGCGGATCGGGATATCGGTCGGCATGATACGCCGCCTCGCCAATCGCCTGCGCAACAGCCGTCGGTATGCCCAGCGGACTGACGTTTGCCGAAAAGTCCACCGCATCCCGCCCATATTTTTCCCGATAGCCGACGGTATCGCCGCCGTGAACCAATTTCATGCTCCCATCACCCCGCGCACCACAACCGCCGCCGCCAGCCCCAGCACGCTCGCCACGCGCATCATCCGATTCGCCCGCAGGATATCCTCCGGTTCGATGGGGCGCGTCGCGTCGCCTAGGGTCGGCTTGTCGTAATATTTGCCGAAATACGTCGCAGGTCCCGCCAGCTGAACGCCCAGTGCGCCCGCGCAGGCGCTTTCCGTCTGTGCGCTGTTGGGGCTGGCATGGTTGCGCCGATCGCGCTTCCAGATGCGCCATGCGCCCGCCGCGTCATTGCCCGTGAGCGCTGCCGCCGCAATCCACAGCAGAGCCGCAATGCGGCTGGGCAGGTAATTCGCCCCGTCATCCAGCTTCGCCGCGGCGCGTCCGAAATGCAGATACTTTTCATTTTTATAGCCGACCATGCTGTCCATCGTATTGATGGCTTTATACGTCAGTGCCAGCGGTGCGCCGCCCAGCATCATATAAAACAGCGGCGCAATCACGCCGTCACTCGCGTTCTCGGCGACCGTTTCCACCGCCGCCTTGGTCACGCCTTCGCTCGTCAGGGCTTGCGTATCGCGCCCGACAATGCGGCTGACCGCCTTTCTCGCGGCGGGCAGATCCCCCTTGACCAATTCACGATAGACATTTGTGCTTTCCTGCGCCAGCCCGGTCGCCGCCAGCGCCTGCATGCACCAGAGCAACTCGACCGCAAAGCCCAGCGCCGGATGAACCGCCGACAGCACACGGCAGATTCCGCCCGTAAGCAGCAGCGTTCCCACCGGCAGCGTCATCGCCAGAAACAGCCCGCCCATCCGTTCGCCCTTAGGCGTATTCGGCAGGTGCTTCCGCAGAAACGCTTCCAGTGCGCTGATGGCTTTCCCCATGATGACAACGGGATGCACCAGCCACGCCGGGTCGCCGAATATCCAATCCAGTATAAAGCCGCCGAGCATCGCAGCGATGATTCTCATGCCTTTTCCTCCGCATAACAAACCGTTTTAACCACCCGCAGAACCCGCCGCGCACGCCACTGTGATGCATCCAGCACAAAGCCGCCCGCGTTCGGCGCGTTCCATTCATAGTAATCCCGATGCGGCAGAACGAACCGGCTCAGTGCCGCCATCTGCGTTCCGCCGTGCGCAACGATGGTCAGCTTTTCTATTCCCCGCGCCGCCGCGTGATCGACGCATTTTTCAAACGCACGGCAGACCCGTTCGCAAAACGCCGCCTTGCTTTCTCCGTTCGGGCAGGCGGCTTCGCAGTTTGAATCCAGCCACGCGCCATATGCCGCATCGCCCTTCATCTCGTCATACGTCCTGCCCTCAAAATCGCCGAAATCCATCTCCCGCAGGTCATCGCAGACAATCTGCTTTGCGTTCGGGAAGAGAATCGCGGCGGTCTGCTTTGTGCGGCAGAGCGGCGTCACGATGACCTCATCCGGCGCATTGTCGGCTGTTCTGAGCTTCGCCCTGCCCCGTTCGGAAAGGGGGACATCCGATGCGCCCTGATAGCGATGCTGCTCGTTATACGCCGTTTCGCCGTGACGCAAAAGAACGATCAGCATGGCAATTCCCCCTTGAGCGCGGTCGGGATGCCGCAGAACATCTCAACAACGATGTCCGCACGTGCCGCCAGCAGACACGCCAGCCGCCCCGCCGCTTCCCGCGCCGCACGCTGTTCAGCCTCAATCGGGACGATGCCGCCGCCGATTTCCGTCGCTATGACGACGTCATACCGCGCCGCCAGCTCGTCCGCCAGCGCCGTCAAATCCTGCGCATCTGCCACCAAATCCTGCACGTCGGCAATCTGCCGCCCGCCAAGCTTTTTCGCATATGTCCGCTTCCCGCTGTACAGTGCCCCCGTGATGAAAATCATGCGATCCACCTCCCGGAAAACGCCAGCGCGGCAAGCATGAACAGCTCTGCCCGCTGCAAAAACCAGCCTGCCAAATCGCCGGTGATGCCGCCGAACTGCTTGACCGATACGGCATGATACCGCCAGAACATCAGCAGCGCCGCCAAAGCAAGCAGTCCGCCGCCCAGCCAGACCATACCCGCGCCGACGCAGACCGCCTCCGACGTGAGCATCACGCGCACGCGGTGTCGATCTGCCGCCGAAGCGAACGTATGCGCAAGCCCGGTGTTCTTCGCCATCGGAAACGACGCAACCGCCAGCCCAGAAAGCGCACGTTCAAACACAAGTGCCAGTGTCCAGACCGCGCCGACACGCGACGTAAACCGTATGCACGCGCAGAGTGCAAAGTACGCGACAAAATAGCTGCACAGGCGGATGACCGCAAACGCGCCGCAGTGCGGATCTTTGAGAATATCGAGCTTTTTCTCCCTGTCGCCATAGCTGGACAGCGCATCGGATGTATCCGCATAACCATCCAGATGAATGCCGCCCGTCACCGCGACGGGAATCAGGCAGAATCCCGCCGCCTTCGCCATTTCCGGCAGGGGCAGCAGCCCGCAGACACACCACAGTGCGCCGATAACCGTGCCGATCAACGGGAACGCCGCCATCGCATAGCGCATATTTCTTTCGTTCCACTCGATTTTCGGCACAGGCAGCGCGGAAAACATGGCAAACGCCACGCCGATTGTTTCAAGCGCGATCAAACTCATTTCCCCCTTTGACGAACTGAGGTATTCCGCAGACCACGCGGCAGACATTCTCCGCCTTTGCCGCAAGCGCATTGTTCACCCTCGCCAGCGCAAGCAGATAATCGTCCGTATCGCCCGCATAATCCGTGCCCCCGCGAAAAACCTCGTTGGATACAACAATGAGATGGCTTCCCTGCCGATGCAGGTTTTCGATGCCGCGCAAAATCGCCTGCGCCGCGTCCCGCCCAGCGCCCTCCGAATCATACAGCTCGTTGGCGACGAGATTGCCCATATCCTCCAGCAGGATCACGCCCCGCTCAGGGACAATCAGTTCATCCAGACGAAGCGGGCATTCCAGCGTTTCAAACCGCTTCTCCCTGCGCATCTCGCGGTGACGCGCCACGCGCTTTTCGCTCTCCGCGTCCCAAACGCGCATTGTCGCCACATAGTAACGTGGCAGACCGCTTTGCACGGCAAGCCGTTCGGCGAAACTGCTCTTTCCGCTCGCCGAACCACCGATTACCAGCGTCAGCATTGCGGCTTATACGGCTCGATGCCGCCCTCCGCAAACGAATAACAGCCTTGATAAACGGCAATCGCCATATCCCACAGCGGAATCGACGCCACCGCGCCCGTTCCCTCGCCCAAGTGCATGCCCGCAGTCAGCAGCGGCTTTTTACCTAGCGCATTAAGCACCAGATGCGCCGCCGGTTCGGAGGAAACATGGCTGGCAAAAACCGCTTTTTTCGCATTTTCGCAAAGGCGAACCGCGCAGAGCGCCGCCACGCCGCTGATAAAACCATCCATGATGATCGGCACGCGATACAGCGCACCGCCGAGAAACACGCCGCACAGCCCGGCGATATCCAGCCCGCCGAGCTTGCTCAGCACATCCAGCGGATCATCCGCATTCGGCTGGTTGACGGCAATGCCGCGCTCAATGGCTCGAATCTTCCTTTGCAGCCCCTCATCGGACAGCCCCGCGCCGTGTCCGGTCATCCGTTCGACATCCTGATGCAGCAAAACTGACGCAACCGCGCTGGATGTGGTCGTGTTGCCGATGCCCATTTCACCCGTCGCCAACAGAGAAAAGCCCTTCTTCTTCCCGTCGCGGACGAGGTTCATGCCGACTTCAATCGCGGACAGCGTCTGTTCGCGTGTCATCGCCGCGCCCTGCGTGAAATCCGCCGTGCCGGATCGGATGCGCCTGTCCAGAACGCCTTCCACCTTTTCCCCTGCCATGCCGATATCCACCGGCACAACCTCGCAACGCGCCGCATCCGCCATGCGGCAGACGCTCGTTCGATGTGCCGCGAGATTTTCCGCCACGGCACGGGTGACACTTTGGTCCGTCTGGCTGACGCCCTGCGCAACAACGCCGTTATCCGCGCAAAGCACCAGAACGGCACGCCTGCCGACGTCAATCTCTTCGCGCCCGGTCAATGCCGCCGCGTCCTCAACCATTGTTTCCAGCGCTCCCAGTCCGCCGAGCGGCTTGGCAAGACGCGCCCAGTGCGCATGCGCCGCCGCTCTCGTCGCCGCATCCTCCAGCGGGATTGCGCGAAGAATCTCTGTCCATTCCGTTTTGGTCATCTTATGCTCCATGCCTGAATCAGACGGCATCCATGCCGTTTACATTCTGTTGATATGCTCTGCGCTGCAAAGCAAGAAATTTCGTCTTTCTCCCTTCCTGTGAAAGGAACCGTCTTTCCCCATCTCAGTTGAAAAAACAGCGATATCATTATACGTTTTTCCCAAGCTGCCGTCAATATTTCCGTTTTTCTCGCTTTAAACTCCATCTCCCGGAAATATTTCCGTAAAAATAATCGGCACATTGCCCCTTAACTTTTTCAAAAACTGTGCTATAATGATGAGTATCATATTTTTTCTTTTTACATGAATTTTACAGGAGAAACGTATGTTCAAAACCCATTCGCACCGCACCATGGATATGACCGAAGGCCCTATTCTGACCAAGGTACTCTTTTTTTCTCTGCCGATTATGCTCTCAGGCATCCTTCAGCTGCTCTTTAACGCAGCGGATACCATTGTTGTCGGGCGCTTTGCCGGCAGGCAGGCGCTTGCAGCCGTCGGCTCGGTCGGTTCGCTCAACAACATGATTATCAGCCTGTTCGTCGGTCTGTCCATCGGCGTTAACGTGCTGGTTGCACGTTATACCGGTGCAAAGGACAACGAGCGTGTTTCCGAAACCGTTCATACCGCCGTTCTGCTCTCCGTCGTCGGCGGCAGCGTGCTGACGGTGATTGGATTGATTGCCGCGCGCCCGCTGCTGGAAATCATGGGTTCTCCCGAGGACGTCATTGACCTTGCCGAATTGTATACCCGTATCATCTTTGTCGGCATGCCGGTTCAGATGCTCTATAACTTCAGCGCCGCCATTCTGCGTGCCGTCGGCGACACCAAGCGCCCGCTCTACTTCCTGACGATTGCGGGCATCATCAACGCCGGGCTGAACCTCGTTTTCGTCATCGCGTTCAAGATGAGCGTGGCGGGCGTAGCCTTAGCGACCATCATCTCGCAGGCGGTTTCCGCCGTATTGGTCACACGCTCGCTGATGCTGATGGACGGCCCGACCAAGCTGTATTTCAAGCGCCTGAGCATCAAGCCGCATATCATGCGTGAAATCATCCAGATCGGTCTGCCCGCGGGCATTCAGAGCTGCATGTTCTCACTCTCCAACGTGGTCATCCAGTCCTCGGTCAACAGCTTCGGATCGGTCGTCATCGCCGGCAACGCTGCCGCCGCGAACGTCGGAAACTTCGTCTATCAGGCGATGAACACCTTCCAGCAGGCGGTCACCTGCTTTGCCGGGCAGAATATCGGTGCGCGTAAGCCCCGCCGTGTGCTGACCTCCATGTATGTCTGCCTGTTCTGGGCGTTCTCGTTCGGCGTGGTGCTGGGTCTGCTTTCCTGCGCATTCGGCGCACAGCTGCTCAGCCTGTATTCCACCGACGCAGACGTCATTCAGGTCGGCTTGAACCGCATGTATTTCGTCTGCGGCCCGTACTTCCTCTGCGGCATCATGGACGTCATGACGGGCGTTCTGCGCGGCATTGGCTATTCCCTGCTGCCGATGATCGTCTCGCTGATGGGCGCATGCGTGTTCCGCATTTTCTGGGTCATGACGGTGTTTGCCGCAAACCGCACGATGGATTGCCTGATGCTTTCCTATCCGGTTTCGTGGGCACTGACGTTTGCGGTTCTGGTCATTATTTTCATCGTGCTTTGGAAAAAGGTTCAAAAGCGTTATACGCCGGAGGAATTGGCGGCACGCTGAGGTCTGCAAAAGCCTCGTCAAACGCATAAGGCAAAAACCGACCGGTTGTCACATCGGTCGGTTTTTTCATAGCCATGCGTAAGTGTTTGGGCAGACGTTTCTGCCGATTGAGAATGATGCTCCGCAGAACGCATGATGTAATGCGAAAAGCCCGAGCCATTTTCCGCCCGGGCTTTTTCACGGATCTCAACTTTATTTGCAAATCCTTATCAACGCTTATGCCAGACTGAACGCCGTAAGGAGGAAGAACAGCAAGACGGCAAGCACCGTGCCCAGCGACAGCGTGGTGGAAACATACTCCGCGTCGTCGCCCAAGTCGGCATACAGCGGGATGATAAACGGCGCGGGCAGCGTGTATTGCAGCATCAACGCCAGCAACAGCCCCTTGTCAAACGGAATCACGGCAAACAGTATGCCGGAAACCGCCGCGCAGACCACTGCCAGCACGCCCAAGCGCAGCCCCATCGTCGTCAGCACGGGGCGCAGGAGCTGCTTGCTGACATGCAGCTGATAGCCCATGATAATCAGAATCAGCGCAGAGGTTGGCGCGGTGATGAAGCTCAGCAGAGAGGAAACGATCTCCCCCGCCGCCGTGCCGTCGATTGCCCGATATACGCCCAACGCACCCAGCACAATGCCGGAAAGCATGCCGATGCAGGCTTTATTGGTCACGATGTTCTTCACGATGAACTTAGGCGTCATCTTTTCGCCGCCCGCCGCCTTGAGTGCCGTCAGGAACACGGTGTAGGCGAACACGGTCTGCCCGATATCAACCATCGCATAGGTTTTCGTTTGATCCGCGCCGCAGAGCAGCGCATAGAGCGCGTAACCCAGCATACCGCCCTCTGCACTGGTTATCAGCAGCGGCATGAAGCGGTCATACGGCTTGACAAACCGGCGCAGCGCATACCCCGCCGCCAGCGCCGCGCCATAGCCGACGAACACCAGCACGAACACCAGCAGCATCCGCTTGCCGTAGTCCGCCGTGAAAAACGCCTGAAACAACACGACCGGAAGCAGGATATCGCCGACAATCGCCTTTAAGCCCGCGTGCTGCTCGTCGTTGATAATCTGCTTGGTTTCGCAGAGCCGTCCGAGCGCAATCATGACCAGCACAGGCAGAACCTTCGAGAGAATTTCGGTAATCATGTGAAGCTCCTTGCATCTTTTGAAAATACAATCCGTCTATACAAAAAGGCTGCAAAGCGCAGCATGCTTTGCAGCCTCCTTTTCCGCAATTACTTGGTGTGAATCGCGTCGGTATAGAACTCGTATGCTTCCTTGTCGGTCGCCTTCTGGTGTACGATCATGCGAATAGCCTTCGCCATCTCGACCGGATGGTTGCTCTGGAAGATGTTGCGTCCCATATCCAGACCGCGTGCGCCGCCCTGAATGGAGCGATACGCCAGCGTCAGCGCCTCGTCCTCCGGCAGCTTCTTGCCGCCCGCGACAACGATCGGAACCGGGCACGCCGCGACGACTTCTTCGAAGTTATCGCAGTAGTAGGTCTTGACGAGCTGCACGCCCATCTCCGCTACGATACGGGTTGCCAGCTTGAAGAAGCGATCCGTGCGCTCCATGTCCTTGCCGACAGCCACAACGCCCAGCGTCGGGATGCTGTAACGCATGCCCGCATTGATGCAGCGGCTCAGGTTCTCGATCGAGGAGAGCTGACCGTCCGCACCGATGAAGGTCTGAACAGCCATGCAGTCCGCGTTCATGCGGATCGCGTCTTCCACGTCAACCGCCAGGCACTCATGGCTCAGGTCGTCGTTGATCATCGAAGAACCGCTGGTCACGCGCAGAGCGATGCCCTTCTTAAAGGTCGGGGAAACGCAGGTGCGGATCGCGCCACGCGTACCCATGAACACATCCACCTGCTCCTGAAGCTTCGGGATCACCAGATCCAGACGCTCAAGACCCGCCGTGGAGCCCATGAAATAGCCGTGGTCAAACGCAAACATCACCGTATTGCCGCTGACCGGGTCAAAGATATTGGAAAGGTGGCGCTTCATGCCCCAATCCGTGTTATTCGCGCCCTTCACATGGAAGCTGCCCTGATTGCCAAACGGAACATCCGTATGATAATCCTTCGCGACCTTCAGTCCGTCCTTATCTGCCATTGGAATCAATCTTCCTTTCTGAAAACGGTCCATTTGTATGCTTCTTACAGAGGCAAATGCCGCGTCATGCCGCAGCTTTCACCACAAAGGGAGGAGCCCCGAAGGGTTCCTCCTTGAAATACCTTGGGAGATTAGAAGTTGTAGTCCGCAACGTTCTCAGCGGTGAACACAACGCGCTCCGGCAGAAGCACGACGCCGTTGTTCTCAGCCGCGGTCTCCTGACCGGCGACCAGCGCATCGTTAGCGAGAACTTCAACCGTGCCGATTTCCGGAATGTCGATCTTGTCGCCGACCTTCACGGTGTTGCCAGCGGAGATGTAAGCAGCCAGATAGCAGCCCATGGCGCCCTGGATGCCGCAATCCCACAGACCCCAGCGGGTGCAGATGCCGTTCTCGAGGTAAGAGGTCATGCCGGACGGGGTGCAGAAACCGGTGATGGTGATATCCTTCGCGGTCAGACCCTTGTTCTCAGCAGCCTTGCACTGTCCCGGCAGAGCGGTGGAGTCGTTGCAGATGATGACGTCAACATCAGGATACGCGTCGAGGATGGACTCGCCAACGCTGACGGACTGAGCCGGATCCTGGTTGGAGTAGTACGGCTCATTGACCGCAACCCAAGACGGATACTTTTCCTTGATGTACTCGTCACCGGCAACGTACCAGGAGTTCTGGTCGGAAACGGACGGGTTGGAGAAGTGCCAGACGTACTTGACTTCGCCGTTCACGTCCACGCCGCGCTCCTTCAGGGAGTCAACAGCCATTTCAACCAGCATCGGTCCAAGGACGCTCGCGGTGCCCTGAGAAACCATCAGCGCACGGGCGTTCGGGGAGACGTCAGAGTCCCAGGTGCTGACGTAGATGCCGGCGTCCTGAGCTTCCTGGAGCTTCTCGTCCAGACCGGTCGCGTCAACAGAAGAGATGCAGATCGCGTCCACACCCTTGTCAATCGCCTGCTGGATCAGTTCCAGCTGGGTGGTCACGTCAGCGGTCGGTGCGCCGATGTAGTCAACGGTCAGACCCCACTTCTCAGCGTACTTCTGGGCGCCGTCGTTCGCAGCCTCGAAGAACGAGTTGCCGGATACCTTCGGGATGAAGGCAACGGTCATGCCGTCAACCGGGCTCTTGCCCTCAGCAAAAGCCGCGGAGCACAGCGTCAGAGCCATGCACAGCACGAGGATCATAGACAGGATCTTTTTCATGATTGGGTTCCTCCTACGTTTTTTTATTTATCTCAAGGGATGCTCGACTGCGTCCCCTGAAATTCGATAACTTCAGCTCTTTTTCCTGCCTTTAAACAGGTGAGAGAGCATGTGCTGACCGGCGATTTCGCGGCCCAGAACGACCACGACCAGAATCAGACCAATCGGCAGATCGAGGTTCTGCGTGCTCACGCCGAAGCAGAGCGGCAGACCGTAGCGCAGAATGCAGATAATCAGCGACGCCAGCACCGTGCCGATGATGCTGCCCTTGCCGCCCGTGTTCAGCGTGCCGCCAAGCACGACAGCGGTGATGATGGCAAGCGTATAGCCGGAGCCGAGGTCATATTTGGCAGAGTTGACGTTCGCCGTCAGCAGCGTGCCCGCAATCGCGGCGCTCACAGCCGAGAGAACGTACGTGCTCATGATGGTCGCACGGGTGTTGATGCCGGAATACTCCGCCGCCTGCGGGTTTACGCCAATCAGGAACAGACGCTCGCCGTATTTGGTGCGGTGAAGAATCCACATGCACAGCAGAATCAGCACGACGTAGATGACAATCTGCGTCGGGATGCCGCAAATATTACCCTTGCCGAGGAAGCGGAAGTCAACAAACTTGCCCGCTTCGTTTTTCGCAGGGAAGCCGCCGATGCCCTGATACGCCGGAGTCGCAGACATACCGGAAACCATCAGCGCAATGCCGGAATACAGGAAGCTGCCGCCGAGGGTAACGACCATCGGCTGAACGCCGCAGTAGGCGACGAAGAAGCCGGAAAGCGCGCCGCACAGCGCGGCAACGACCACGGCAATCGCCACAGCCGCCCAAATGTTCATCCCCGCGTCGCTCCAAAGCACGCCGATGATGATACTGCTCAAGCCGATAATGGCAGGTGCCTGAATATCAATGCCGCCGGTAATCATGACCATCGTGACGAACAGCGAAATGATGCAGACGCTGATGTAGTTCACGATGCTGTTCATGATGGACTGCGGACGCAGGAACTTCGGGTTAGCCGCTCCGAACACCACAAATTCCAGAATCAGGAAAATCACCAGAAACATTTCCCAGTGCTTAAAAACCTTTTTCAGCAGGTTCTTCATTCCTTCGCGCCTCCCTCTTGATCCGCCGTTCTGGACAGAAGGCGCTTTCTGCGAGTCATTTCGATGGAACGACGCTGTGCCAGCGCGTCAATGACGACAATCACAATCAGCATCGTGCCGGTAATGGTGTTGTTGTAGGTGGACGGCAGACCGATAAAGACCAACAGTCTGCCAATCGAGGACATGATAACCGCGCCGATTGCCGCGCCGACCACGTTGCCCAAGCCGCCGGAGAGCGAAATGCCGCCCAGAACGCACGCCGCAATCGCCGTCATTTCGTAGCCGTTGCCGGCAACCGTCATGACCTGACCATACTTGGAAGCGAAAACGAAGCCGCCCAGACCCGCGAACAGACCGCAAAGCACATACGCCAGAATCTTCGTGCCCAGCACGGAAATACCGACCAGATTTGCGCCGCCCGCGTTATCGCCGACCGCGATGAAGTACTTGCCCTTTCGGGTCTTCGTCAGCGCCAGATGCGAAATCGCAACCAGCACGATGGCAATCGCGTAGTAGAGCGTGATGCCCGCGAACACGGTCTTGTTGCCATAGCTGGAGATCGCGCCGCCGAAGTTTTCAATCGTGCGTCCGCCGGACATGATGTAGATCAAGCCGCGAACCACGCTGTTCGTACCGAGGGTGAAAATCAGCGACGGCACGCCGAAATACGAAACGCCGACGCCGTTGACCAGACCGATGACCGCGCCCGTCACCAGACACAGCAGCAGCATCTTCGGGATGCTTCCGCCCTGCTGGGCAATCAGACCCGTCATACCGGCGGTCAAGCCGAGGGTTGCGCCGATGGAAACGTCAATCTCGCCCGTCATGATGACGAACGCAATGCCGACTGCCAGCAGCGTATACATCGTCGCCGTGTTAAAACAGGTGATGATGTTGTCATACGTCAGGAATCCGGGGGCTGCGATACCGGTGATCACGAACAGCAGAATCAGGAAAATCAGGCTGGTCATCCACCGGGCTTTAAACAGGTTTTTCATTTTCCTCACACCTTCCTCTCATGCGCGATGCCGAAGGAGGCGCTGGTCAGAGCATCCTGCGTAATCTCATCCCGGCTGAATTCGCCATTGATGCGTCCCTGGAAAACCGTAATGGCACGGTCGGCAAGCTCGACGACTTCTTCCATATCGGAAGAAACCATGATAACTGCAACGCCCGCATCCTTGAGCTTACGGATGATGTTGTATACGTCGCTGCGCGCAGCCGCGTCAATGCCGCGGGTCGGCTCATCGAGG
>ENA-OUPA01001036-OUPA01001036.1-human-gut-metagenome-genome-assembly--contig:-NODE-1036-length-13411-cov-6.65514_pt1 | contig 13411 bp, 10 predicted proteins | sample MGYA00237939_ERZ548770 | MGnify/ENA primary metagenome ERZ548770 (study PRJEB26490, sample SAMN05356877) | human gut metagenome | biome: terrestrial biome; feature: human-associated habitat; material...
ACTGCAGGGTGCCGTTTCGCACCTCGCCTGACTTGGTACGCACCTTGGTGGGTTCCACGTTGATGAGCTGCCTTTCTTCAAGCTGGCGAATGTATTTCGCAACCGTGTTGGCACTCATCCCAGTGTGCTGGCAGATCTTCCCGATGCCGGGCCAGCACTGGTGGGTTTCCCGGTCCTCGCAGAACATCAGGTAGGCGTAGACCGACAGTTCGCCGGGGCTTAGCCCCAGGGTGAAGACCGCATTTGGCAGAAGAAAATAGTGGCCCAATGGGCTGCGGCTGGTGTAAGTGTTTTGGAATTCCGAGGCGTTCCCTCCCCGATGATTTTTTACGATTCTACTCCTACGCACGAGACTATGTACATAGAGAAATCGAAATTTACACTTCGTTCACAGGTTTATTTTTGCAAGGGTTCTTCAGATCTCTTTTGGCGAAGCCCTATTCTTTGTTTACTCCACCGCAAATTTTGAGGCGGCCCCTCCCCTGTTTTGGGGTAAGCAAAAGGCTGGAATTTCTTCCAGCCTTTGCAAAGATATTCATTTCTCAACCATGTTCTGGTCAAACCTCATCACGATACGACCAATTTGCCATCCTCCACTGCCAGCTTGGCGGTATCGCCCGTCTTGAGGGTGCCATCCAGCATCTTCTCGGCGACAGCGTCCTCCACCTTGCTCTGGATGGCCCGGCGCAAGGGGCGTGCGCCATATTGGGGATCAAAGCCTTCCCAGGCAAGCTCCTTCACCGCTTCATCGGAAGCATCCAGATGGATACCCATGGACTCCATGCGGTCTGCCACGGTCTTGAGCATCCGCCGGGCTACTTCTTCAATATCCTGCTCGGTCAGAGCGCGGAACACAATAATATCGTCGATACGGTTCAGAAATTCAGGCCGGAAGGTGCGGCGCAGCTCACCCATGACGGCTTCCTTGGCTTCCTCGTATGCCTTGTCGGCATCCGCCCCGTCCTCTTTTTCGCCAGCATCGGAGCCCAACTTGGCCCCGGCATTGGTCAGCGCCTTGGCGCCGATGTTGCTGGTCATCACGATGACGGTGTTCTTGAAGTCAACGGTGCGGCCCTGGGAATCGGTGATGCGGCCATCGTCTAGGATCTGGAGCAGGATGTTCCACACATCCTCGTGCGCCTTCTCGATCTCATCGAACAACACCACGGAATAGGGCTTGCGGCGCACCTTTTCCGTCAACTGGCCGCCTTCATCGTGGCCTACGTATCCGGGAGGGGAACCCACCAGACGGGACACCGTATGGCGTTCCATGTATTCGGACATATCGATCCGGATCATGGCGTTTTCATCGCCGAACATGGCTTCCGCCAGGGATTTGCACAGCTCCGTTTTGCCAACACCGGTGGGGCCCAGAAACAGGAAACTGCCAATGGGCCGCTTGGGGTCTTTCAAGCCGACACGGCCGCGGCGAATGGCACGGGCCACAGCCTCCACGGCCTCGTCCTGGCCCACAACCCGTTTGTGGAGGGTGTCTTCCATGTGCAACAGGCGCTGGCCCTCGTCCTCAGTAAGGCGTGTCACGGGGACGCCAGTCCAATCGGACACAACAGCGGCAATATCCTCCTCGGTCACGTCCCGGTGTTCCTGATTGCTCTTGCGGCGCTGATCCCGCTCAGCCTCCAACTGTTTCCGATAGTCTTTTTCCGTATCCCGCAGTTGGGCGGCCTTCTCAAAATCTTGCGCGGCAATGGCGGCTTCCTTGTCCGCGGCAAGGGCGTTGAGCTTCTCCTCAAGGCCCATGAGCTCTTCAGAAAGCTCTTCCTCCTCCATCTGTACACGGCTGGCAGCTTCGTCCATCAGGTCGATGGCTTTGTCCGGCAGGAACCGGTCATTGATATACCGGGCAGAGAGTTCCACCGCAGCTTCCAGTGCCTCATCGGAGATGTGCAGGCCGTGGTGCTGCTCATACTTCCCCCGCAGGCCTTTCAAAATTTCCAGTGTGGCTTCCTGGCTGGGCTCACCTACAGTAACCGGCTGGAAACGGCGCTCCAGCGCGGCATCCTTTTCGATGTACTTACGGTATTCGTCCAGAGTTGTAGCGCCGACCACCTGGATCTCACCGCGGCTGAGGGCCGGCTTCAGAATATTGGCAGCGTCTACGGAGCCCTCAGCGGAGCCCGCGCCCACAATGGTGTGCAGCTCGTCGATGAAAAGGATGATATTGCCGTCCTTTTTGGCCTCCTGCATCACCTTCTTAATGCGGTCCTCAAATTCACCACGATATTTGGCGCCGGCCACCATGCCGGTAAGGTCCAGGGACAGCAGTTTTTTGTCCAACAGCTTTTCCGGTACATCGCCCGCGGCGATCTTCCGTGCCAAACCCTCGGCAATAGCCGTCTTGCCGACGCCGGGCTCGCCGATGAGACAGGGGTTGTTCTTGCTGCGGCGGGACAGGATCTGGATCACCCGCCGGATCTCTTTATCACGGCCAATGACAGGGTCCAGTTTTCCTGTTCTGGCGTCGGCCGTCAAATCGTGGGTAAACTCCGATAAAGTCTTGTTTTTGCCGCTTCCCTCGCCGCTTCCGGCGTCCGGGGTGCTGTCGCCGTTTTGGGTGCGGGGCGCGGCGCTGACTTTCTCCATCAGCGCCGTGTACAGCTGACGGGCATCCACACCGGCAGACCGCAGAAGCCGGACTGCCATATTGTTGCCCTCGCGAAGGATGCCGGCCAGCAGATGCTCGGTGCCAATGTAGGCATAGCCGCCCCGGATGGCGTCCTCCAGGGCAATCTCCAGCACGTGCTTGGCCCTGGGGCTCAGGTTCTGAGCAGAGCCGCTGGTATCGGAGGGACGGGAACCGGCGGTTTCGCAGACCATCTCCGTCAGCAGGTCATCCGTCAGGCCCGCCTCTGCCAATACCGTGTGGGCAAGCCCCTCGTCCTCTCGCATCAAGCCCAGCAACAGATGTTCTGTCCCCATATAGCCGTGACCCAGTTCGCCAGCGGCTTCCTGGGCCAGTTGCAGGGCTTTTTCCGCAGTGGGAGTGAATTTACTTTCGTCCATAATGCTATCCCTCTCTTTTTGATCGTGAAGTGTGTGGTCTCTTTATAGACACTGGCTTTACTCGCCGTCTTCAGCGTCTTTTTTATTCTCTTTGGCCTCTTTATGAGCCTCCTCCAGCTCGCGGATCTCATCCCGCAGCTGAGCGGCACGCTCAAAGTCCTGTTCATGGATGGCCTTCTTCTGTGCCAGTTTCAAGGCGTTCATCTGACGCAGATAGGAAAAACGGCTCTGCTTTTCATCACTCATCAGGTTCTCTTTCTTCTCCACCGGGACCTCCCGCACCGGACCCGCTCCGATGGCAGGCATCGTGTCGAAGAAATCGTCAAATGGGCTCTCCAGCATCCGGCCCATCAGGGACGGCATGGAGTCGAAGAAACCGCTGTTTCCAAAAAGGCTGTCCATCAGGGACGGCCGCTGATCAAAAAAGTTCCGGGTATAGCCCAACTTTTCGGCGCAGGCCTGGCAGAGGTGGTGTTCTTCCGTTCTGCCATTGATGCTGCTGCGATAGATAAAGTTGGCCTCGTTCTTTCCGCAATTTTCGCATCTCATATTCCATTCCTCCAGAAAGATTCTAGATTTTGTTTTACAATACGGTTCCATCGCCGCGGGGAAAGCCAGATGGGGCGCACAGCGGCTTTCATCTGGCCTTCCCCGTTCTCGCCATTCGGGAGACGGTCAAATATGCTTAGGCATCGGAGCTCTCCGCCGTGGAAGAGGCACCCGATTCCTGGGGCAGATCCTTGGCGCTGCCCAGGGTGACGGAGACGGTCTGCCCTGCGTACTTGCCGTTGTCCGCCCGCTGAAGGGTCACGTCCACCGTCTCCCTCGCCTTATAGTATTGCAGGGTGTCGGAGAGCTGCTGCTGGTTGGCCACGGCCCGGCCGTCAAACTGGGTGATCACGTCCCCCTGCTGGATGCCGGCCTTCTCCGCAGGGCTGCCCTGTTCCACAGCCACCACGCCCACGCCGGTGGGAATGCCGTACAGCTGGGTGATGTCCTGGGTGATGGTCTCCCCCTCGATGCCAAGGTAGGAGGCCTCGCTGGGGTCTACCTTCTCCCGGGTGGGCAGGTTCATCAATTCCTTCAGGCTGTCCTCTGCCTTGTCGATGGGGATGGCGAAACCGATGTTGTCCACCGAGCCGCCGCTGCCGGAGGAGGAAGTTTTCGCCTCGTTGATGCCGATGAGCTCCCCGGCCATGTTCAGCAGGGCGCCGCCGGAGTTGCCGGGGTTGATGGCGGCGTCCGTCTGGATGAGCCCGGTGGAAGTGATAGCCGTGCCGCTCTCGTCGGTGAGGGACAGGTCCCGGTTAAGGGCGCTGACCACGCCGGTGGTCACAGACTGGCCGTAGCCCAGGGCGTTGCCAATGGCCACCACCGGCTGGCCCAGCTCCAGCTCGCCGCTGTCGCCAATGGTGGCGATCTTCAGCTGGCTCAATGTCTCGGCGGGGATGTCAGAAAGCTGCACCGCCACCACGGCCAGGTCGTTGTCCACGTCGGTGCCCTTGACCTGGGCCTCCACCGAGCTTTGGTCCACAAAGCCCACCGAGAGCTGGCTGGCGCCCTCCACCACATGGTTGTTGGTGGCGATGAGCAGCTCCGACTCGTTCTTGTTCACGATCACCCCGGTGCCGGCGCCCTGCACCTGGATCTCCTGGGTGCCCCCGAAGAAGCTGCGCATCTCCTCCACGGACATGGTGGAGATGGTCACCACCGAGGGCATGGCCTCTCTCGCCACGGCCACCACAGCGTCGCTGTCCTCCGCCTTGGCGGTCACCTTGACGGTGCTGGTCTGGGGGATGCTCTCCTCCTCCGCGGCCATGCTGCCTCCGAGGTAATTCATCCCCACCATCACGCCGCCGGCGATGATGCCGAATACCACCGCCATGCAGACAAGCCGCAGCCACTTCAACCCTGTGCTCAAAGGGACCTTTTTCTTTCCGTTTTCCGTTTGCAGTTCCATAGTGACGCTTCCTTTCCTGCGCGGGAAAAGTCAAGGTAAGCCAAAATCAGATTTTGCAATTTACCATTGACAATCCTGCATTTCTCGCCTATAATTCTACAATATTCACGAGGAAATGGAAGAAAGGATAGCGCCACAAATTGGAATAATTGCGCCTCATTTCGAGAAAGGAGGGTACTATGCGCGACAAGAAGATCGAAGTGGACGCCACCCTGCGGGAGATCCCCGCCTACACCTTGGGGGAGGTCCCCATCTTTCGCTGGGAGCACCGCCTGGACGACTTCCAGACAGGGGAGCTGAACCGCCACTGGCACTCCGAGTTCCTGTTCGGCCTGGTGACGGAGGGAACGCTGGATTACTACTACAACCCTACCTCATCCCACGCCTCTCACGCCACTTTGGAAAAGGGGGACGGGGTGTTTGTCAACTCCGGGGTGCTCCACGGCTGCCGGCAGGTCACAGAGGGCTCCCGGCTGTTCACCTTTGGGATGACGCCCACGTTTTTTTCCTCCCCGATGTTCGGCAAGCTCTATCAAAACATCATCGTTCCCATCACCCACTGCCCGGTGCGCGGGGCCTTCTTTCCAGGCGCTTCCCCGGAAAACCGGCCGCTTTTAAGGCTGTTCGCGCAGTTTGAAAAACTCAGCCCCCGGCAGGAGGACTATGAGCTCCACACCTTCGAGCTGGTGTGCCGCATCTGGCGAACCATACTGAAACAGGTGGACTGGAAAGCCCCTGCCGGTACAGCCGCTATGCCGCGGCAGGGACAACTGATCGCCCTGAGCGAGATGGTGAAATTCATCCAGGAGCACTACCGGGAGTCCATCTGTGTGGACGACATCGCCAAGGCCGCCGGGGTCAGCCGCCGGGAGTGCTTCCGCTGCTTTAAGGAACTGCGGGGAGAGAGCCCCACGGTTTTCCTCACCCAGTACCGGCTCTCTATCGCGGCCACACAGCTGGCGACTACGGGCCTCCCCATCTCCGCCATAGCGGAAAGCTGCGGCTTTGAGAGCAGCGGTTACTTTTCCCGGCTGTTCAAGGCCCGCTATGGAAAGACCCCCAGGGAATTCCGAAAATGAAGGACGCGTGTTAAATTCTTGCAAAATCGGCGAATTGTGCCAGGTTTTTGCAACATCGTGCCATCTTGTTGACAACCGTTTTTCCCCGTCCTATACTGCAAGGTGTGAGCTGGACCAGTACCCGGTTTTCCGGCGCACAAAAAGCAAGGTGACAAAAGCTCGCCACCGCGTGAGAATTTCTCTCCCACACAGCTACGGGCCGTATGGTACGGAATGGAGGAATGACTTATGTTGCCTGCTATTTTTGGTGAAAACCTGTTCGATGAGATGTTTGACGACATGATGCGCCCCATGCACTCCATGGAGAAAGCCCTCTATGGCAAGCACGCCAGAGCCATCATGAAGACCGACGTGCGGGAGACCGACAACTCCTATGAGGTGGACATCGACCTGCCCGGCTTTAAGAAGGACGAGGTCAACGTCCAGCTGGAGGACGGTTACCTGACCGTCAGCGCCGCCAAGGGTTTGGACAAAGACGAAAAGAAGAAAGGCCGCTATATCCGGCAGGAGCGTTACGCCGGCCAGTGCAGCCGCAGCTTCTATGTTGGCGAGTCCGTAAAGCCCAAGGATGTGCACGCCAAATTTGAGGATGGTATTTTGAAGCTCTCGCTGCCCAAGGCTGAACAGCCCAAGCTGCCGGACCATCGTACCATCACTATTGAATAAGCGTTGACGCCGAGGGGAGGCCCTGCTGTGGGGGCCTCCCCTTTCTTTTTGCTTGCGATTTCTGCCCCAGCCGGTTACAATGGGTCTGGAAGGAGGAGATGTGTATGTTCTACCAGTTGAAACCGACGTTCGAAGCAGTCCAGGAAAAGCCTGCCGAAGGCGTCCCTTGGGTGGAGGTGATCACCCAGCGGGAGATGGACAGCCAGGTGACCCAGCGCCCTTATTTGGCCCGCAGTTTGCGCCATGGCCACAGCTGCAAGGCAGAGCTGTTCGACCACTGTGCCGCCGGCGCCCTGCTGGTGCCCCGGAAAGAACACTCGCCGCGGTCTGGACATTCCTTTGCGTTCCTTCTCACGGCGGACCATCTCACCTTTGTGGATGACACCGGCCAGATAGAGGTACTGTTGGAACAGCTTTCTTACCAACCAGGGCTGGAAGCCGCCCCCGGCCAGCTGCTGTTGGAATTTTTGGAATTCCTTATCCAGGAGGACGCGGCGTTCCTCCAGCATCTGGAGACCCAGCTGGACAAGCTGGAGGAACAGCTCTTGGAGCAGGAAGAACCCCAGCGGTTTGAAAACCAGCTCCACCGCTGCCGGCGGACGCTCTTGAAGCTCTCCGCCTACTACGCCCAGCTGGACGAGCTGGGGGATACTCTGGCGGCCAACCGCAACGGGCTGTTCTCCAAAAAGCTGTGCCGGGGGTTCGAGCTGTTCTCCCACCGGGCGGGGCGGCTTCACAGCCAGACAGCCTCCCTGCGGGAGTACTCCCTGCAGCTGCACCAGATCTACCAGTCCAAGATCGACCTGAAGCAGAACCGGGTGATGCAGTTCCTCACGGTGGTGACCACGGTTTTTATGCCCCTCACCCTCATCACCGGGTGGTACGGCATGAATTTCCACTCTATGCCGGAGCTAAATGCCCCCTGGGCCTACCCGGCCGTGATCCTGGTCAGCTTGGCCATCCTCCTGGGGGAGGTGCTTTTCTTTCGAAGGAAGAAGTGGTAGTCGATACACAATCCTTCTCCAAAAAGAGCTCACAGCACCAAACCAGCACCGCCCTCTTTCTGGCTTGCGGCAGGAACCGGGAGACACCGGCCCTCTCCCGCTCCTGGTGGTTTGTTCCCACATCCACTCCAAAACCGCGTGCCGAGGGGCGAGTGCGTGCCGGTGGCACTCTGCTGCGCCGGTCTCGGCTCCCGCCTCGGTCGGTGCTGGGCGCTCCCCACCGGGGAGCAGCACCCGAGGCAGCAGGCGAGACCAAGTCCTTCTGCCCCTGCCATTTGAAATTTGGCTTGATTCCTGGATTTCCAGGTTTCAAGCCATTTTCTTTACTTTATGAGAATCATTATTACGGCATAATTGCCGCGAAAAATGCACGGAAAACGGCGAAAAATCGGAAAATACAACACGAAATACAACACGGATTACACACCAAAACCACCAGGTTTTATGCCGGTTTTGGCTGTCCACTGAGCAGGCGTGCAACATGCCAGTAACTCACCAGTGATCCGCGAAAACTAAAAAAGCCCCTGAGTACCAATAAGGTGCCCAGGGGCTCTCTGTATTACTCCCTATTCTCCAGCACGTCCTCCACGATCTCCTCCACCCTGTCTGCCAGCAGTTCGGAATTGGTGTAGTTGACGATGGTCTGGGCCAGCTCGTCCCGCTTGACGGTGGATTCTGGCCGGAACGCGCCGGTATCATCACCATTCATCACCTTTGCGGCCTTGACCTCCTCTACGGCGTTCTTGGCCCACTCAGGGGTATCCTTTTTGGCCTGTGCGGCCACATACTCCTGGATGGCCTCCAGGGCGATCTTTTTTACTTCTTCTGCGTTCATGCCGTCTTCCTCCTTTTCGGGCGTTTTTTCGCCAGTCATTGCCTTGACGATGCTTGGATAATCCTTGTAGGCCCAGTTGCCGTCAAAATCCTTCCCGCCGATGCTCCAGGTGCTGGTATACTGCCAAATACCATAGGATCCTTTATATTGGCACTCCGAATAATACTGGGCCACCCAGCTGTCATACCTGCTGAAAACCGGGGCCGTCAGGTAATTATTCCACCAGTTGAGGGAGGTGTACACGCCGGCATATAGTTCACCAGATCGATAGCGGTGAGGTAGTCCTCGTTGCGATACATCCATATACGATTGCCGCCGATGCTGAGGCCTACTACGCATTTCTATCCACGCCCTCCGCGAGGAGGGCGACCAAGAAAATCATTCGTACCGCCTCTCCAGCTCTTGATTTCTATCCACGCCCTCCACGAGGAGGGCGACCAGGGTCTCTTCCATCTCGTCCTGGGAGAGTGGTATTTCTATCCACGCCCTCCTCGCGGAGGGCGACCAAAACTGCTTTGGAAGCAGTCCGCGCCGCTCTAATTTCTATCCACGCCCTCCTCGCGGAGGGCGACACATGGAGTGGTTCCCCAGGTCTTCCGGCTCGATATTTCTATCCACGCCCTCCTCGCGGAGGGCGACATCATCGGGGGCTTTCCCAAGCGGGCAGGGGAAAGATTTCTATCCACGCCCTCCTCGCGGAGGGCGACGCTCCTGCCTACCAAATAATCCAACGACACATCGAAATTTCTATCCACGCCCTCCTCGCGGAGGGCGACTCTTTTGACGGTCTATTTGATCTTGGACAAAGTATTTCTATCCACGCCCTCCTCGCGGAGGGCGACGAGGCTGAGTTTCAGGCGGCACAGTACGCCCTGATTTCTATCCACGCCCTCCTCGCGGAGGGCGACGCATTGATGGAGTAGTGGCCGGTAAACTCAAACTCATTTCTATCCACGCCCTCCTCGCGGAGGGCGACGACCCACGCTTGACCCAGATAAGCCCATCGTCACAGGATTTCTATCCACGCCCTCCTCGCGGAGGGCGACAGCAAACTTGCCGATAAGATCGGTATAATTATCAGCTAATTTGACAAAAGCCATTGTGATTCCTGAATTTTACAAGGAACCACTCCGGGAAAAGCGGCATTTACCGTACAAAAAAGAGGGCTACTGTTTTCGGTCTCGGTGCGAAGGTCTCTGGAAAACGCTGTGCACTTGAACCTCGCACTTTTATATCAGCAACACATCATCCTGTGAAAGAAGCGGAGCACACCCAAAGTGTTCCACTTTTCTTCGATAGTTGTTTCCTAACTGATAGAAACGCAGACTGTCCGTTTTTGGATCAATCAACTCTAACAGTTTTGCTTTAAATACAGCGTACTGAGAAGCATCCAAAAGGCACTCAAAGACAGAATTTTGAACCCGCTGCCCATAGTTCACACACATTTTTGCGACTTTTCTTAGACGGCGTTTCCCGGCAGCCGTCTCTGTGTTCACGTCATAGGTAATTAAGACCAACATTTCCTGTTCCTCATTTCCAGAAAAAGGGCGGGTATCGCTCTAAATCACCGCGAAGGGTTCGTGCTAAAAGCAAAGCTTGTATATAAGGCACTAGTCCCCATGGTATTTTTTCTGACAAAAATGGATGCGTAATCGTTTGCTGTTTTCGATGTTGCCAGGCAGTAAGGAATGCACGCCATCCTTCATCAGACAGAAATACCGCCCTACTCTCCTGTTTTTGACAGTGTTTTGCGGTGAGGATTTTCTGGTTGACACAGGATATCACAAACCTATCGGCATAACAGGAGCGCAATTCCTCCATGAGATCCTGCGCTAGGCTAGTACGGCCAGGCCTTGCCCTATGCAAAAATCCAACATAGGGATCCAGTCCCACCCCTTCCAAAGCTGCCGCACATTCCCTGCTTAACAAGGTATAAGCAAAAGATAGCAACGCATTGATTGGGTCCAAAGGAGGGCGGCGGGTCGTCTCATAAAACAAAGCGCCCTGGGGCACATCGCACACCAGCATTTCTTCCAAAGCCATTGCCTGTGCGCAAAGCTGTACTCTATCGGCATCGATCTCTTTCGTCGAGCCATGCTTGTACTCCACCGGAAAAGGCTTCCATAACCCCGGTTGGTTTTGAAGCGTGATTCCATGAGGGTCAGTAGAGAACTCCACCACATCACAGACGCCAGAAAGCCGCAGCCGATAACTGACCACGCTCAAACCGAGGACCGTCAACAGGTAGTCCCGCTTATCCTTCAGTTCACTTTCGTGGGCCCTCCGGTGCTCCAAATGTCCCTCGGTGGTTCGTATATTCTCCGACCACTGTTGTTCCAAATGAATCAACGCCCACTGCCGCGGACAGAAACAAAAATGCTGGATCCCTGATATGGAAAGATATTCCTCCGTATCCACTTATGACATCCTCTGGCAGATAACCCCTGCGGGCAAATCTTCGTCCACCGTAACCGTATAATCGCTGTATTTTCTCGGAACGGTCGCCCCCTCAACCCTATCCACATGGACAGCATCAAACAGCTTATAAGAAGGGGCATTTCCCAACTCGCTCTCATGCCTAAAAACAATGAGCTCCCGGACAGCCATTTTTCCCCTGGCGGCACTGTGGTCATCTTCGAACATATTCAAAATAGCATCCCAGAGCAGCTGCAAGTCCTCCTGGGAAAAGCCGGTGACTTTTCGGGCCAAATTGGCAGACACAAAACCCTCGGCCCGATAAAGGCCATAAGGGACAATGTATTTGCGTCCCATTTCCGTATCCTTGTTCGCCGCGTCTGACTCTGTGGTAATGGCCACACGGGTAATCGTGATTTCTTGGGGGAGGATGGGATCCACGCTGCGGGCAAAACCGATTTGGACGGGCCCCCGCACTTGACCACAGTTGAGGGCGCCTTTGACAAAGGTGGTCATCACCGCCCCAAAGGTGCGGATATCATAGAAATTCCGGCACATAAAATCCCGGATTTTCCCGTCCAGAAGGGGATCGTCTTTTTTGGCAGATTTCAAATCTTTATCCACTCCCAGATAGGTCAACGCCTCTGCGTCGCTGCGTTGCAGGGGGACCTGGTCTTTGATATAGATGCGGTAACCTTCACTGTCCTCCTTAACGGTTTCCACATAGTTGCGGATTTTCCGTTTCAGGCAGACATCAGTCACCAATCCAAAACCTGTTTCCGGATCAACGCGAGGCATATTGCCTGCATCCGGATCCCCATTGGGGTTGCCATTTTCTACATCGAAAAGAATGACAAAATCATAGCGGTTACTGATAGGCTCAGACATTGTTTTTTTCCTCCTTTGGCTTATAGCGGTTTTGCGTTTCGTGATAATATCCCAACTGGAACGCGCTTTGTTCCGAAAGGCTCATGCGTGCCGGCAAAGTCTGCGTGATCCGGCTGCACAATTCGGAAATCTGTTTCTGAAAATAGATCTCTTGCCCTTTGTTCATCTTTGCCAGATGCTTTTGCGCCAGGTTGATCAACGTGGGGAACACTACGGCCGGCGTGGCAGAAGCGGAATTGAAATATCTGTCCGTAATCGTGGTATTAATCCTCGGGTTAACCTGAAGCTGTACGTTTTCCAGCACAGAAAATAACCTTCCTAACACATAAGGCAGATAGTTGGTTGTTTCATTTAGTTCCACAGTTAAGACCTCCTTCAGTTGCTCATCTTTAGAATTATTCAGGTAATAGGCCTTCAAAATGGCAGCTTTTCCTCGAGTGACCGTTCGTTCTGCCCGAATGCGCAGAACAACCCCGTTGAGCAGAGTGGCGGGATACGGGGCATCGTTTAACACAGCCAGAAGAAGATCTCCCGCCAACCGTGGGTTAGCCTCCACCGGGCGGGCGCCTGGAAGAGTTTTCCGAACGGTTTCCTGAACCAACCGCCAAATGGGGAGTGCGTCAAAATTGTCATCCTTCCTCCGGACGATCTTCAATCTCTCGTAATGAAGCGCTAAGTTTCTCGCCAGCGCCCCAAAGCTGTTCTGCCAAAAAAATCGGATAGAGAGCCGGGCTGCATTGGGCGCTAACCCCAGTACATAAAAGGGCATATCCGGATTTAGAAGACTTTCCTCCCAGTGGATAGAATCACCTTTTGCCAAATGATGCAAAGCCGCCAAGAGATCCTGTTCCGAATAAGTTGTGTCAAATAAGGCGTCCATTGCAAAACCTTGGTAGGCTGCTCCCCCACCATCCGCCCAAAAGACAATAGTGGTATCCCCTACGTGACAGACATGTTTCTTATCCTCAAGCAGTTTATTCAGCGCAGTGGTATAAGCAAATGCAGCATACTGGCCCGTGGGCGCATTGGCTCCTTGCTCATGGCCGTAAGAGCAGAACGCAGGCTCGTTAAAGGACACAAGGGAAGCCCCACTGCTTTGCGCACCTGCCACGCCTTTAATGTTTGCATGAAGCCGAGCTAGCGGTCCACAGTGCCCGGTCACCAAGCATATTCCCTGCCCAGATTCTTGTTCCACGTTTTCTTGGAAGCGCTGCCAAGCCATTTTGATCTCCGCATCGTCTGCCGCAAGCGCTCCGTTGTACCAAAAGGTCAAGTCTCCGCCCTTCAGCAAGTCAGGCAAATCTGCCTGCAACACAGGATGGAAAGCGGCCTGTGTAGGATCCCACGTTTCAAAATAGCGGACAATGGCCTGGGCGGCGGGAGAGGATACTTGGGAGAGCAGGCGCAGATGTAGATCTTTTGCTGCGGCAAAGCACTGCACCGTACGACTAGGGTTTTCCTTGTTGTCCACTCCCAACATGTAGCTGCTGTTGTCGCACAAGAAATTGGCCGCAACATTAGACGACTTTTTCACCTTCGC
>ENA-OUPA01001038-OUPA01001038.1-human-gut-metagenome-genome-assembly--contig:-NODE-1038-length-13356-cov-12.5829_pt1 | contig 13356 bp, 10 predicted proteins | sample MGYA00237939_ERZ548770 | MGnify/ENA primary metagenome ERZ548770 (study PRJEB26490, sample SAMN05356877) | human gut metagenome | biome: terrestrial biome; feature: human-associated habitat; material...
GGAATGATGAAAAATAGACATTTATCCAAAGCAGTACAGGAACAAGGATTTTTTGGGTTTAGAAAACAGCTTGAATACAAATGCAATGATAAAGGGATCCAGCTTATTGTGGCTGATCGGTTTTATCCATCATCAAAGCTTTGCAGCTGTTGTGGAAACATCAAAAAAGATCTGAAGTTATCTGACAGAGTTTATAGATGTGCGTGTGGGAATATGATTGACAGAGATTTCCAGGCATCTATAAATCTCAAGACTTATGGAGAAAAATTTGCAGGCTGACACTGAAACGTTAATGCAAATATGTACGGATACGTTAGTCCGGAATTTACGCCTATGGAGAGTACAAGAACTTGTGAGTAGATAGATATTTATATCATCAAAAGCATACTCGTTGAAGTAGGAATGAAACATAGAAGTTTATAACTTTTTATAAGTTTTCAGTAACGGTAAAATGAGAAGACTATATAAAGAATTGGAGAACTACGGCAAATCCGACTTTTATCCTTTCCATATGCCTGGTCACAAGCGGAATAAGGCGTGCATAGAGGGGGATTTTCCTATTGAACGTGATATTACAGAAATAGACGGATTCGACGATCTGCATCATTCTGAGGGGATTTTACTTGAAGCGCAGAATGCTTTATCCAGAATGTACGGCACCAGGAAAAGTTTTTTTAGTGTCAACGGAAGTACGGCAGGAATTCTTACTGCCATTTCCGCATCTGTGAAAAAGGGTGGACAGATTCTGGTGGCCAGAAACTGTCACAAGGCTGTTTACCACGCAATTTACCTTCGGGAACTGGTTCCCACATATATTTATCCACAATCTGACAACGATTTGGGGATAAATGGTTCAATTTCCGTATCCCGTGTGGAAAGATATCTTGAGGAAAATCCGAAAATTGAAGCAGTCCTTATTACATCGCCTACTTATGATGGTGTGGTTTCAGATGTGCGCAAGATTGCGGAAACTGCCCACAAACATGGAATTCCGCTGATCGTGGATGAAGCCCACGGTGCTCATTTCAGATTCTCTGACTATTTTCCTGTTTCAGCAGCAGATCTGGGAGCAGATGTGGTGATCCAGAGCTTTCATAAAACATTGCCGGCCATGACCCAGACTGCAGTGCTTCATCTGTGCAGTGAACGTGTAAGTGAGAAGCTGATCCGCAGATTTCTTGGAATTTATGAGACCAGCAGTCCGTCTTATATACTTATGTCCAGTCTGGATGCCTGTGTAGCGAAGCTGGAAAAAGACAGCGGACGATTATTTGATGAATTTACGGAAAATCTGGAAGCCGCCCGCAGACAGCTTGGTCAGCGCAGGTATATACGTCTGTTACAGACACCGGAAGAGACTGGGGAAGAAAAGGACGAACAGGGCACAACAGAAATATTTGATTATGACCGCTCTAAGCTGATTCTGTCCACATTGCACAGCAGTTTAAATGGTCCGGAACTTGCGGGAATCCTTCGAAGAAAATATCATTTGGAAGTTGAGATGACTACAGAGAATTATGTGCTTGCGCTGGCTGCAGTTGGAGACACCAGGGAAGGATTCCGGAGACTTTGCAAAGCTATAGAAGAAATCGACAGACAGGAAGCTGAACTGGCAGAGAAGAGCAGGAATATAACAGAGAAAATAGCTGTTGGAAATTCAGATTATGTACCGGAAGTGGAAAGGCAGAAGTGTGTTAAATGTAATTCTGAAGATTGTGAAAGATGTGAAAAAAAGGATACCCGCAGCGATGGCTTGCGAAATGAAAAATATGCCTGCAAGTGTGGTCCTATGAAGCAGCTTATGTCCATTTCCAGGGCAATGGATGCCCCATCCCAGCTTTGTCTTCTGGAAGAAAGTGCAGGGAAAATTGCCGCAGAATTTGTATATCTTTATCCGCCGGGGATTCCCATTATTGTTCCAGGCGAACAGATTACTGGACTTTTTACAAGGAATGTGAGAAGATATATGGAACAGGGACTGAATCTTCACGGTCTTTGCGGAGAAAATAACGAAACAATAAGCGTAGTAAAGGAGCAGGCAGAGGTGTAACCCCTGCCTGATACATTATGGGAAAAATATTTTACATTATGGGAAAAAGCGCATCTGGTAAGGATCATATATATGCCAGGCTGGCAGCACATGAGGGATTGGGACTTAAGAAGCTGGTTCTTTATACGACCCGCCCAATCCGTGCAGAGGAAGAAAATGGCAAACAGTATTATTTCGTGGATGATAAAAAGCTGGAAGAATTTCGAGAAAGCGGAAATCTGATCGAGGCCAGAGCTTATCATACAATACATGGAATCTGGACTTATTTTACGGCAGATGACGGTCAGGTGGATTTGGAAAATGCTGACTATCTGGGAATCGGTACACTTGAATCTTATGTGAAAATGAGAGAATACTATGGAAAAGAGAATGTTTGTCCTGTTTATATCGAAGTGGAGGACGGAGAGCGTCTTGCAAGAGCATTGAAAAGAGAGCGTGGTCAGGAGATACCCCGCTATGAGGAAATGTGCAGAAGATTTCTTGCAGATCAAGAGGATTTTTCCGAAGAAAAAATTGCTGCTGCCGGGATTACGAGAAAATTCCAGAATGTTGATCTGGAGGAATGTGTAGAAGAAATTGCTGAATATATTAGACAGGCATAATGTGCATCGCGAAGCGCGTTACTGGTCACGGAGTGAACAGTAACACATTTTTTGTTGATAAGTGAATAAATTCACAAAAAACTATAGCATGATTTTGTCGTACATGATAGAATTAAAGGGTAAATACATTTAGAGTGTATTTGTACAAAATAAGCTATGCAGGGGTGCTGACCGCAGCCTTTGACAATAGCGAAAATGATAGGGTGAGGTGATTCCGATGTTAGGGTTTAACGACATTATAGGACATGAAGAGATAATCAGACATTTGAAGAATGCCATACAGACAGAGAAAGTGTCCCATTCGTATATTTTTACAGGTGACCCTGGTTCTGGAAAGAAATTGCTGGCAGGAACCTATGCGATGACATTGCAGTGTGAAGAGGGCGGTACGGAGCCTTGCGGACATTGTGATTCCTGCAAGAAGGCAATCGGTAAGAATCACCCGGATATCATTATGGTGACCCATGAGAAGCCAAATGTGATTACAATTGACGAAATCAGGGAACAGATTATCAATGATGTGGATATTAAGCCATACTGCAGCCCATACAAGATTTATATTGTGGCAAATGCAGAGCTGATGAATCCCCAGGCACAGAATGCTCTTCTGAAGACCATTGAAGAGCCGCCGGAATATGCAGTTATCATGCTTCTCACAAGCAATATTGATGCTCTGCTGCCGACCATTCGTTCCAGATGTGTACGTCTGGATCTGAAGGTTGTAGATGACGGTCTGGTAAAGAAGTACCTGATGGAACATCTCCATATACCGGATTATCAGGCTGAGATCGATGCTTCCTATGCTCATGGCAGTATTGGCAGAGCGAAACAGGTAGCTACTTCCCAGGAGTTTGCAGATATGACCCAGAATGCACTCCGCATCCTGAAGAATGCAGACGGAATGGAAGTATATGAGCTTACAGAAGCAATCAAGGAGCTTTCCAATGATAAGCAGAACATCAGTGACTATCTGGATCTTTTCCAGTTCTGGTTCCGTGATGTACTGATGTTTAAGGCTACACGGGAAGTTGATAATCTTGTATTTAAGCAGGAAATAAATTATATAAGGGAACAGGCAAGCCAGCGTTCCTATGAGAACCTGGAGAAGATTCTGGATGCACTGGAGAAAACAAAAGTACGTCTTCGTGCCAATGTAAATACAGAACTTGCTCTTGAGCTTCTGTTCCTTACAATCAGGGAGAAATAGAATGGCAAAAGTAGTAGGCGTAAGATTTCGGAATGTAGGTAAGATCTATTACTTCAATCCGAAGAACTATAAAGTGAAACCGGGCGATCATGTAATTGTGGAGACTGCCCGCGGTGTTGAGTATGGAAAGGTGGTGCTTGCACCTAAGGATGTGGTGGATGACCAGGTGGTACATCCTTTGAAGGAAGTGCTTCGTGTGGCTACCAAAGACGATGATGAAAGAGAGAAGTATAACAGGGAGCGTGAGAGGGACGCTTTCAAGATCTGCCAGAAGAAGATTCGCGAGCATGGACTTGAGATGAAGCTGATTGACGCAGAGTATACTTTTGATAACAATAAAGTGTTGTTTTACTTTACAGCAGACGGCAGAATTGATTTTCGCCAGCTGGTAAAGGATCTTGCATCTATTTTTAAGACAAGAATTGAACTTCGCCAGATTGGTGTAAGAGATGAAACAAAAATTCTTGGAGGAATCGGTATCTGCGGCAGATGTCTCTGCTGTCATACTTATCTTTCCGAGTTTGCACCTGTATCCATCCGAATGGCCAAGGAACAGAATCTCTCTCTGAACCAGACGAAGATTTCAGGTGTATGCGGAAGACTGATGTGCTGTCTGAAGAATGAGCAGGAGACCTATGAGGAGCTGAATCGCAGACTTCCGGGAATCGGAGATACGGTAACTACTCCAGACGGAATCCAGGGCAATGTACAGAGTGTAAATGTACTCCGCCAGCTTGTAAAGGTAGTAGTAGAAATTGGTGATGAGAAAGAAATTCAGGAATTCCCTGTAGGCGAACTGAAATTCCGTTCCAGAAAAAAGAAAGTAAAAGTCTCTGAACAGGAATTAAAGGAACTGAAGGATCTTGAAGATAAAAAGGGAGATTCCAAATTAGATGATTAATGATCTTGTGAAGGAGAATGAGCGGGTAGATGATCTGCAGAATGGCTATTATATCATTCAGGATCCCCGGAAATTCTGCTTCGGTATGGACGCTGTTCTTTTATCTGGGTTTGCCAGAGTGAAGAAGGGAGAGAAGGTTCTCGATATGGGAACGGGAACTGGTATTATTCCGGTACTCCTTGCTTCCAAGACTGTGGGAGAGTATTTCACAGGTCTGGAAATCCAGGAAGAGTGTGCCGAAATGGCGGCAAGAAGTGTGAAATACAATAACCTGGAGGACAGGGTCAGTATCAGACAAGGTGATATTAAGGAGGCTGTCAGTATTTTCGGGGCAGCTTCTTTTCATGTTGTCACCTGCAATCCGCCCTATATGATCGGGCAGCATGGACTGACCAATCCGCATATGCCAAAGGCAATCGCCCGACATGAGATCCTTTGTACTCTTGAGGATGTGGTAAGCCAGGCTTCGAAGCTTCTTGGAGACAGAGGACGTTTTTACATGGTACACAGACCGTTCAGACTGACAGAAATTATGCAGGTTTTGACGAAATATAAGCTGGAGCCTAAGCGTATGCAGCTTGTTTATCCATACATTGACAGGGAGCCTAATATGGTGCTCATAGAAGCCCTGAAAGGCGGCAATTCCCGGATTACTGTGGAAAGACCGCTGATCGTGTATGAGAAGCCGGGAGTTTATACAAAGGACATTCTGGAAATGTACGATATGATTTAAAAAGATCGCAAATAAAAAATGAAAAACAGATGATTGCAGAAGGGAGAAAAATATGAGTGGTAAATTATATCTATGTGCCACGCCAATCGGAAATCTGGAGGATATTACGCTTCGCGTGCTCCGTGTTCTGAAGGAAGTGGATCTGATCGCTGCGGAAGACACCCGCAACAGTATCAAGCTTCTCAATCATTTTGACATAAAAACTCCAATGACCAGTTACCATGAGTACAACAAAGTGGAGAAAGCCTACACCCTCATTGAGAAAATGCAGGAGGGTCTGAATGTGGCTCTGATCACAGATGCGGGAACACCTGGAATTTCTGACCCAGGGGAAGTATTGGCTGCTATGTGTTACGATGCCGGAATTGAAGTAACTTCGCTTCCAGGCCCGGCAGCATGCATCACGGCTCTTACCCTGTCCGGACTTTCCACCCGCAGATTTGCATTCGAGGCCTTTTTACCTCCGGATAAAAAAGAGAGGAAAGCCATTCTGGAAGAGTTGAAAAACGAAACCCGCACCATCATCCTTTATGAGGCACCCCATCACTTGGTTGGTACCCTGCAGGAATTGTACCAGGCTCTTGGAAACCGCAGAATGACTCTTTGCCGTGAGCTTACCAAGAAGCATGAAACGGCATTTCGGACAACAATCGAAGATTTGATTGCTTTTTACAAAGATCAGAAGCCCCTTGGAGAGTGTGTCCTGGTGATCGAGGGCAGAAGCCGAAAGGAAATGGAACAGGAGTCACAGGAATCCTGGAGAGACATCTCCATTGAGGAACATATGGTGATTTATGAGAATCAGGGGATCGCACGCAAAGAGGCAATGAAGATGGTTGCAAAGGATCGAGGTGTGACAAAAAGAGATATTTACCAGGCGCTTTTGCTGCAAAAATAGAGAAGAAACTGTTCTGGCAGGTGTTATTCCTGACAAGCAGACATATAGGGGGAGATAAGGCGTATTTTTGACGGATATCCGTTGAAAATACGCCGTTTTTTTTACATCTTGAAATGGCTTTTAACTGGCAAAAACGGGGATTTTGTGCTATAATAAATCTGTATTTTTATGCGCAAAAACAGGAATGAGATCTGGCAGCAGAAATGAGCCGTAAATTCCTGTAACTTTTTAATAGATCATAGCAGGAGGAATATCATGGGCGAAACAAATACAGAATACGGAGCGGACCAAATCCAGATTCTGGAGGGTCTGGAAGCCGTACGTAAGAGACCAGGTATGTACATTGGAAGTACATCCAGCCGTGGTCTCCATCATCTTGTATACGAAATCGTGGACAATGCCGTAGATGAGGCACTGGCTGGTTACTGTACAGAAATAAATGTAGCGATCAATCCTGATAACTCCATCACAGTTGTAGACAATGGACGAGGCATTCCGGTAGGAATCAATCATAAAGCCGGTATTCCGGCAGTAGAGGTGGTATTTACCATTCTTCATGCCGGCGGTAAGTTTGGCGGTGGAGGATACAAGGTATCAGGAGGTCTTCACGGTGTAGGGGCATCCGTTGTTAATGCACTTTCTGAATGGCTTGAAGTATCAATCTGCAGAGATGGAAAGAGATATGAGCAGCGTTATGAACGTGGTAAGACAATGTATCCGCTTAGGGAAGTGGGAGAATGTGGCGATTCTACCGGAACTACTGTTACTTTCCTCCCGGACAAGCAGATATTCGAGGAGACTGTATACGATTACGATATCCTGAAACAGCGTCTCCGTGAAATGGCTTTTCTTACCAAAGGTCTGAAGATCATTCTTACTGACAAGCGGGAAGGTATGGAACGGGAGAAAACTTTCCACTATGAAGGTGGTATCCGTGAATTTGTAACTTATCTGAACAGAAGTAAAGAAGCTCTTTATCCGGAGATCATTTACTGCGAGGGTGAGAAGGACGGTGTGGCGGTTGAAGTTGCCATGCAGCACAATGATTCTTATACAGAGAATACTTACGGATTTGTAAACAATATTAATACTCCTGAAGGCGGTACCCATATTACCGGTTTCAGAAATGCCATTACAAACACATTTAACGATTACGCCAGAAAGAATAAGCTTCTCAAGGACAGCGAGCCGAACCTTTCCGGTGATGACATCCGAGAAGGCCTGACAGCCATTGTCAGCGTTAAAATTGGCAATCCGCAGTTTGAAGGCCAGACGAAGCAGAAACTTGGCAACAGTGAGGCCAGAGGAGCTGTAGACAGTGTTGTAAGCAAACAGCTGGAGATTTTTCTGGAACAGAATCCTGCTGTAGCCAAGGCAACCGTAGAGAAGTCTGTACTTGCCCAGAGAGCCAGAGAGGCAGCGCGTAAGGCCCGAGATCTTACCAGAAGGAAGTCTGCCCTTGACAGTATGTCCCTTCCAGGCAAGCTTGCCGATTGCTCGGACAAGAATCCGGAAAATTGCGAAATCTATATCGTGGAGGGAGATTCTGCGGGTGGTTCTGCGAAGACAGCACGTAACCGTGCTACACAGGCTATCCTTCCTCTTCGTGGAAAAATCCTGAACGTAGAGAAAGCCCGTCTGGACAAGATTTATGCAAACAAAGAGATCAAGGCTATGATCACAGCCTTTGGCACCGGTATTCATGATGATTTCGATATTTCCAAACTGAGATATCACAAGATCATTATTATGACTGATGCCGATGTTGACGGTGCCCACATTGCCACACTGCTTCTTACATTCCTGTACAGATTCATGCCGGAGCTGATCAAGCAGGGCTATGTATATCTGGCACAGCCGCCGCTGTACAAGATCGAGAAGAACAAGAAGGTATGGTATGCTTACGATGACGATGAGCTGAACGCCATCCTTACAGAGATAGGACGAGACTCCAACAATAAGATCCAGCGTTACAAAGGTCTGGGAGAGATGGATGCAGAGCAGCTTTGGGAGACTACCATGGATCCTGAGAAGCGTATTCTTCTCCGCGTTACAATGGATGAGGCAGCTACCTCCGAAATTGACCTTGTATTTACCACACTTATGGGTGACAAGGTAGAACCAAGACGTGAATTTATCGAAGAGAATGCACGCTTTGTAAAGAATCTGGATATCTAGGGGAGATAGAACAATATGGATGACAAGATTTTTGACCAGGTCCATGATGTGGATCTGGAGAAAACCATGAAAGAATCTTACATCGAATATGCTATGAGCGTTATTGCTTCAAGAGCGCTTCCTGATGTAAGAGATGGTTTGAAACCGGTACAGCGTAGAGTGCTGTATTCTATGATCGAATTGAACAACGGTCCGGATAAGCCACATCGTAAATGTGCCCGTATCGTTGGTGATACCATGGGTAAGTATCATCCTCATGGTGACAGCTCTATTTACGGAGCACTTGTAAATATGGCACAGGACTGGTCTTTCCGCTATACTCTTGTTGACGGACATGGAAACTTCGGTTCTGTGGACGGCGACGGCGCAGCTGCCATGCGATACACTGAGGCCCGCCTGAGCAAAATTTCCATGGAGATGCTTGCTGACATTAATAAAGATACTGTAGACTTCCAGCCAAACTTTGATGAAACTGAGAGAGAGCCAAAGGTGCTTCCTTCCAGGTTCCCGAACCTGCTGGTCAATGGTACTACAGGTATTGCTGTTGGTATGGCTACCAATATTCCGCCTCACAATCTTCGTGAGGTTATTAATGCTGTTGTAAAAATTATTGACAATACCATTGAGGAGCAGAGAGAAACCACAATTGAAGAGCTTCTTGACGTTGTAAAAGGTCCGGATTTCCCTACAGGAGCCACTATTCTCGGAAGAAGGGGAATCGAGGAGGCATACCGCACAGGCCGCGGCAAGATCCGTGTACGTGCAGTATCGAATATTGAGACCTTACCAAATGGAAAATCACGTATTATCGTTACGGAGCTTCCATATCTGGTAAATAAAGCCCGGCTGATCGAGAAAATCGCAGAGCTTGTCCGTGATAAAAAGATTGATGGAATTACCGACCTGAATGATCATTCCAGCCGTGAGGGAATGCGTATTTGTATTGACCTGCGTAAAGATGCCAATGCAAATGTTGTTCTGAATCAGCTGTACAAGCATACCCAGCTGCAGGATACTTTTGGCGTTATCATGCTTTGTGTGGTACCTCAGGGCGACAGTCTTGTACCAAAGGTACTGAATCTGAAAGAGCTTCTGGAGCATTATCTGGCTCATCAGGAGGACGTTGTTACCAGAAGAACCAAATATGATCTGAATAAAGCGCAGGAACGTGCCCACATTTTGGAAGGCTTGCTGAAAGCCCTGGATAATATCGACGAAGTTATCAGGATCATTCGTGCTGCCCGCAACGTTCAGATTGCGAAGCAGGAATTGATGGACAGATTCGAACTGACGGATGTGCAGGCTCAGGCTATTGTAGATATGCGTCTGAGAGCTCTCACCGGTTTGGAAAGAGAGAAGCTGGAAGCAGAATATGCAGAATTAGAGGAGAAGATCCGCAAATTCCTGGCAATTCTTGCAGACAGAAATCTCCTTCTTCGTGTTGTAAGGGAAGAAATCCTCGCAATCGCTGACAAATACGGCGATGAGAGAAGAACTGCCATCGGATATGATGTCTATGATCTTTCCACAGAGGATCTGATTCCAAGGGAAAATACTGTCATTACTATGACAAAACTTGGTTATATCAAGAGAATGACTGTAGATAATTTCCGCAGCCAGAACAGAGGTGGACGTGGAATCAAGGGAATGCAGACCATCGATGACGATTATATCGAAGAACTGCTTATGACTACTACTCACCATTATCTGATGTTCTTTACCAACACAGGACGTGTATACAGACTGAAAGCATACGAGATCCCTGAAGCAGGAAGAACTGCAAGAGGTACTGCAATTGTCAATCTTCTGCAGCTTATGCCAGGTGAGCGCATTACATCTGTTATTCCTATGCGTAAATTCGAAGAAGGCAAGTATCTGGTTATGGCAACTAAGGCTGGTCTTGTGAAGAAGACACCTATGGAAGAATATGCCAATGTACGTAAGACAGGTCTTGTGGCAATCACACTTCGTGATGATGATGAGCTTATTGAAGTTAAGGCTACAGACGATACAAAAGATATTATGCTTGTAACGAAAGATGGTATGTGCATCCGTTTCAAGGAGACCGATGTAAGAAGTACCGGAAGAAGCTCCATGGGTGTTCGTGGTATGAATCTTGATCCTGGAGATGAGGTTGTGGCAATGCAGCTGAATTCTCAGGGAGATTACCTGCTTGTAGTATCTGAAAATGGTATGGGCAAACGTACTGCTATGAGTGAATTTACCTGCCAGAACCGTGGCGGTAAGGGTGTGAAGTGTTACAAGATTACCGAGAAAACCGGTAATGTGATTGGTGCTAAAGCTGTCAATGAAGAAAACGAGATTATGATGATCACTACAGAAGGAATCATTATTCGTATTACCTGTGCCGGAATTTCTATTCTTGGAAGAATCACTTCCGGAGTGAAGCTGATCAATCTGGATGAGGGTGTAACAGTGGCAAGTCTTGCCAAGGTTCGCGAGAAAGCAGAGGGAAATACGGAGAACGGCAGCAGTGAGGAGCCGACTGAGGAGACTGAGGAAGTTTTCGAAGAAGAGGATTCACAGGATACAAATGATGCAGAATAAAGGAATCTGTGAAGTATGAAAAAAAGAACCAGAATTTTAATCCTGGGTGTTGCCATGATGCTTATCATGGCAATGTCCGGATGCGGCGTAAATCATAAATCGCCGGAGGGAGTAGTGGAAGCTCTTATAAAGAATTACGTAAGCGGAAGTGAGAAGAAGGTGAAGCAGTGTTATTCTCAGGAAAAGGATACCAATGAACTTCTACAGAATGAGATTGATGCTACTTTAAAATATTTTGCTGCTCATAATCCAACAAAAGTAAAAGTAGAACAGTGCGATATTCTTTCCGAAAACGGCGATTATACTTACGTGTACATTATTTACAATCTGGTATTGGAAAATGACCAGGAGTATCCATGCGTAGGAACCTATATGACGGAGAAAAAAGATGGTAAATACTATGTAATGTCACCTTCCGAGATCACAGATGATCTGCGGAATCAGGCTGCAGATGACTATGCCAAGTTTATGACTGCAGATTCTTATAAGACTTATACGAAAGCATACAATGTATTTATCAAAAAGAACCCGGGGTATGAGGAGAAAATTGCGAATAAGCTGGATGCAGAGTAGAAGGGAGGCTGCTGCAGGATGATTGAATCTTGCAGTGGCCCTTTTTCATATCGTGATCTGATATGGGATCGAAAAAATATTTTTATCTCATAGGGGAGTTTTGCATAGAGGAAAGGAGCTTGGAAATGAAAAGAATCATTGTAATGGTACTGAAGAATATTATATTCGTACCATATTATTGGATTATGCTGAACTGGTATGCTGCGCATGTGGATAAATACACAGAGGAACAGCGCTATGCCATGTTGAAAAAAATTGACCATGCAGCTAATCGTGGAGGAAATCTTCATATAGACGGTCATGGAGTAGAAAATATACCTTCGCAAAATGGATTTATGTTTTATCCGAATCATCAGGGATTATATGACGTGCTTGCCATAATGGAGGTCTGCCCGGTACCTTTTTCAGTAGTTGCAAAGAAGGAAGTTGGAAATGTACCGTTTTTGAAGCAGGTATTTTCATGTATGAAAGCATTTTTGATTGACAGGGAAGATATTAAACAATCTATGCAGGTGATCATTAATGTAACGAAAGAAGTAAAAGCAGGAAGAAATTATCTTATTTTTGCAGAAGGGACCAGAAGCAAAAATGGAAACCATCCTCAGGAATTTAAAGGCGGAAGTTTTAAGGCTGCTATGAAAGCAAAATGTCCGATTGTACCGGTTGCATTGATTGATTCTTATAAAGCATTTGATACCGGTTCTGCAAAAATGCTGAATGTTCAGGTGCATTTTCTGAAGCCCATGGAATATGAAGAATATAAAGATATGAAATCAACTGAGATTGCCGCAGAGGTAAAAAGAAGAATTGAAGAGACTATCCGGGCAAATGAAAATAGTAACTGTTCACTTTGTAACCAGTAACCGCTTCGCGATGCACAGAAATCATGTATTCGCATGATTCCGCACCGAAATTCGCATAAAAAATAAAAAACTTAAAAAAGATGTTGACAAGAAGTGATCTTATAAGTATAATAACAAATGCGCTACGAAAGATGCGCAACTCCACAATTTAACATTGGTTAAGTAGTTCGGAGACTGGAGAAGTACTCAAGAGGCCGAAGAGGTGCCCCTGCTAAGGGTATAGGTCGTTAACGCGGCGCGAGGGTTCAAATCCCTCCTTCTCCGTTTTTTAATTTTTTTGAATTTTAAATTTAAAAAAATTAAAAAAAGTGGTTGACAAAGCTTCCTACTTGTGATAAAGTGGACAAGTCGTCAACAAAGACAAAAAACTTCATCAAAAAAGTTTTGAAAAAAACTTAAAAAAGTTCTTGACAAACAAAATAAGATGAGGTAAAATAAACAAGCTGTCGCAAAGAAATGACAGCGAAACAACCTTGATAACTAAACAGTGAAACACATACGATTCTCGAAAATTCTTAACGAATCATCATTCAAAAGAATGAACTTTTTATAACAGTAATGACGAGAGATAACTAAGCTAGTTGGTTGTCTTGAGTGCATCAAACACTTTATCAGAGAGTTTGATCCTGGCTCAGGATGAACGCTGGCGGCGTGCTTAACACATGCAAGTCGAACGGGAAATATTTTATTGAAACTTCGGTCGATTTAATTTATTTCTAGTGGCGGACGGGTGAGTAACGCGTGGGTAACCTGCCTTATACTGGGGGATAACAGCCAGAAATG
>ENA-OUPA01001049-OUPA01001049.1-human-gut-metagenome-genome-assembly--contig:-NODE-1049-length-13195-cov-42.0002_pt1 | contig 13195 bp, 10 predicted proteins | sample MGYA00237939_ERZ548770 | MGnify/ENA primary metagenome ERZ548770 (study PRJEB26490, sample SAMN05356877) | human gut metagenome | biome: terrestrial biome; feature: human-associated habitat; material...
GCCTGCCCCCAGGCCGCCGCGGACGTTTGCGGTAATGAGAAGCCCTGCGGATTGTTTTGTAGGGGGCGGCGTCCCCGACGCCCCGCGGAGGGGTCAAGACCCCTCCCTACGATGCAAAGGATAAAAGGGGTGGTAATGGCGAGGCTGCGGGCCGGGCATGCCCGGCCCCTACAGGGTGGCGTGAATGAGTTGCGGGCGAAGGCCCGCCCCACGGAATGTGGCAAAGTGGAATGTAGGGCGGCCTGCCCCCAGGCCGCCGCGGACGTTTGCGGTAATGAGAAGCCCTGCGGATTGTGTTGTAGGGGGCGGCGTCCCCGACGCCCCGTGGAGGTGCGGGGTTGTGAGCGTGGGCCCACGGTTGAGCGGAGCGAAATCGGGGAGCGAACAATGTTTGCCCCTGCAGGGCAAACAACCGCATGAGCGGGCCAGCTTTGCTGGCTGACGGCGCTCGTTGTGCGCCGTCAAGCGGGCAAGACCCCTCCCTACGATGCAAAGGATAAAAGGGGTGGTAATGGCGAGGCTGCGGGCCGGGCATGCCCGGCCCCTACAGACTGCCGTAAACGGGTCGCGGACGAGAGGGGCGAGGGAGGGCGGCAGCCCGGCCCCTTTTCGCGTGCGGAGGTTGCCCGGGAATGGGCGGCCACGCACAGCCCGTCGGAATCCCCCAGTCCGCTAACGCGGCCAGCCCCCTTTGACAAGGGGGCCTCCACCTCCCCCCTGCGGGGGTTCGGGGGAACTCCCGAATTTTAAAACGGAGGAAGGCCCACAGGCGTTAAGCGCGAACAGTAATACTGCGTTCGCGTAGCCTGTGGGCCTTCCGACTTCCTTATTGGGGTTCTTAGGGGCGTGCAGCCCCTAAGTCGCGGGTCCGCTGCGTCGAAACAGCGGCAGTTTTCTTTGCGAGCTTTCTTTTGCTGCCAAAAGAAAGCGAGTTTCCGGGAGGCTGCCGCTAATCCTTTAGCCGATAACCTCTCCGTGCCGCACAACCTTCAAAATATCCAGCTTATCATCGACCAGCACGACGTTGCCGTAGCGGCCTGCGTCGAGACTGCCGTAATCGGCATCGATGCCGATGCTGCGGGCGGGGTTCAGGGTCGCGGCACGGACGGCACTCTCAAGGGGCACGCCCATGTCGAGGACCGCACGCTTCATGCAGTCAAACAGACAGGTCGCACTGCCCGCAATCGTGCCGGGCTGCTCGGTCAGCGTCGCGCGGGGTCCGCGCACCGTGACGGCCTGGCCGCCCAGGCTGTACTGGCCGTCAGGCAGACCGCAGGCCATCATGCTGTCCGCAATCAAAATCACACGATCCGCCCCGAAGGTGTTGAAGGTGAACCGCACCATCGCCGGGTGAATGTGGACGTTGTCGGTGATCAGCTCGACCTCGGCACCATCCTCCAGCGCGGCAATGATCGGCCCCGGCGCACGGTGGGTGATGCCCGGCATCGCGTTGTACAGGTGGGTCATGTGGGATGCACCCGCTGCAAACGCGGCCTTGGCCGTGTCGTAGTCGGTGCAGGTGTGGGCAATCGAAATGCGCACCTCATCGCGGCATTCCTTGATGAAATCCAGATTGCCCGGCTCCTCGGGGGCGACGTCAACCAATTTGATCAGCCCGCCGCTGCGCGCCTGCAGGCGGCGGAACATGCCCGCGTCGGCGGCCATAACGTACTTCGGGTTCTGCGCGCCAACCTTCTTGGGGCTGATGTACGGCCCCTCCATGTTGATGCCGACCAGATCCGCGCCGCGCTCGTTCTTGTGGGCCGCGGCCACGTCCATGATGCCGTTCAGGATCTCCTCGCTGAACGTCATGGTTGCGGGGCAGATGGCCAGCACGCCCTTGCTCGCCTCAAAATCAGCGATGGCCTGCAGGCCGGCCTCGTCGGCGTCGCAGAAATCGTGGCCGACTGCGCCGTGGAAATGGATGTCCACCAGACCCGGCAGCGCATAGGCACCGCCCGCGTCAATGACATCCTCGCCCTCCTGCGGGGCCGCGCCAAAGACGATGCGGCCATCGCGGATGATGAGGTCCTTTTCCACAAAGCGGCAGCCGTCGCTGTAGACTTTTGCATTTTTGATAATCATTGCAGTGTTCCTCCGCAAATCAGATCTCGCTCAGGGCTTCCTCGTCGCCGACCAGAATGAAGTCGGGGTGCATCTGCAGGATGCTGGCGGGGACCTCCGGCGTGACGGGGCCGAAGAACGCCTTTTTGACGATGTCGGCCTTGCCCTTGCCGTTGGCGACCATCAGGACCTTGCGGGCCTGCATGATCGTCTTGATGCCCATGGTGTAGGCCTGCTTGGGGACCAGGTCGGCGTTGCCGTCGAAGAAGCGCTTGTTGGCCTCGATGGTTTCCTCCTTCAGGTCAACGCAGTGAGTGCCCAGCTCGAATGCCTCGTTCGGCTCATTGAAGCCGATGTGGCCGTCGTTGCCGATGCCCAGCAGCTGCAGGTCAATGCCGCCCACATTGTGAATGACCGCGTCATAGCGGGCGCACTCGGCGGCGGCGTCCATGTTGGTGCCGTCCGGCAGGTTGATGGCCTCGGGACGGATATTGACATGGTCAAACAGGTTGCGGTGCATGAAGCTCCAGTAGCTCTCGGGGTGCTCCTTGGGCAGGCCGCGGTACTCGTCCAGGTTGACCGTCGTGACCTCGGAGAAGTCGATGTCGCCCTTGTTGTACCACTCGACCAGCTGCTTGTAGGTGCCCACGGGCGTACCGCCGGTGGCCAGGCCCAGCACGCAGTTGGGCTTCATGATGACCTGGGCCGAGATGATGTTGGCGGCCTTGCGGGACATGTCGTAGTAATCTTTTGCACGGATGATCTTCATAAGAAAATACCTCCTGGTTTTTTCGGGGTGCGTTGCCCCAGTTTTCCTATTTTTCATTATACCACGCCATGGGGCGGGATACTATGACCGGTTTACATGATTTGTACCAAGATTTTGTACCGTTTTTGCAGCAAATCACAGAAAAAGCCGCGGACGGGCTGATCGCCCGCCCGCGGCGGAGTTGATAAAGGGAACCAGACCTTTATCCGGTGATGCCTGTTTTTACAGCATCTTCTTCAGCTCATCGTAGACGAACTGAACCTTGGGTCCGATGACGACCTGGCAGGCAGTCTTGCTGGGGCGGATGACACCGGCAGCGCCGGCCTTCTTGACAGCCTTCTCGTCAACAGCGGTGTGATCCTTGATCTCGAAGCGCAGACGGGTCGCGCAGTAGTCAACGTTGGCAACATTGTCCTTGCCGCCGACAGCAGCCAGGACACCGGCAGCGATGGCGGTGAAGTCGTTGTTGGCGAGGGTGATGTTGGCCTCGGCAGCCTCAGCGTCCTCGTCCTCACGGCCGGGGGTCTTCAGGTCGAACTTGACGATAGCGAACTTGAACACCAGGTAGAAGACAACGAAAGCGGCGATGCCCAGAGGGATGATCATCCAGGTGTTAGCATGTGCGGGCAGGCTGGCGGAGAAGATCAGGTCGGTAGCACCGGCAGAGAAGCAGAAGCCTGCGCGGAAGCCGGTGTAGTAGGTGATGATGGTGAAGATGCCGTACAGAGCAGCATAGACGATATACAGGGGGAAGCAGAGGAACATGAAGCCGAACTCGAACGGCTCGGTAACGCCGCAGACGAAGGCGCAGATAGCAGCGGAAACAACCAGGCCGATAGCAGCCTTCTTGTTCTTGGCAGTCTGGACCATGGCCAGAGCAGCACCGGCAATGCCGAACATCATGCAGGGGAAGAAGCCGGACATGTACATGCCGAGGCTCCAGTTGACACCGTTCTGGCCGGTGACGTCGCCAGCCCAGTAGTGGCTCAGGTCGCCCAGACCGATGGTGTCGAACCAGAACACGTTGTTCAGGGCGTGATGCAGACCGGTGGGGATCAGCAGACGGTTCAGGAAAGCGTAGATGCCGGCGCCGATGCCGTCCATCTTGGCAATGCCGTTGCCGAGGGCAACCAGAACGCCGAAGATGATGGGCCAGACGAACAGCAGAACAACGGAAACCACGATAGAAACAACGGCGGTCACGATAGCAACGCTGCGCTTGCCGCTGAAGAATGCCAGCCAGTCAGGCAGCTGGGTATTCTTGAACTTGTTGTAGCAGGCAGCACCGATGACGGCGGCCAGGATGCCGATGAAGGAGTTGCCGGCGATCTTGCTGAAAGCAATGTAATCGACGGTGCCTTCCTCCAGCGTGCGGACAGCGCCGACAACGCCGGGGCTGAGCAGCTGCTGCATCATCAGGAAGCTGACCAGACCGGCCAGACCTGCGGTACCGTCATGGTCATCAGACAGACCGACGGCAGCGCCGATGGCGAACAGCCATGCCATGTTGTCGATCAGGGCGCCGCCGGCCTTGATCAGCAGGAAACCTACGGTGTAAGCAGCACCGGAGGTCGGGCCTTCGGCACCCATAACAGCGGGAGCCAGAGCGTAACCAATGCCCATCAGGATACCACAGACGGGCAGAGCAGCTACGGGAAGCATTAAAGCTTTACCGAGCTTCTGCAGATACTTCATCATAAAAGCATTCCTCCAAAAATCGTGAGTGGGTCTCTCCCAACTCAGTGCCGGGCTGTCTGGTTCCGCAGCCGCGACACTTTGTTAATCTCATATTAACATATTCTTCATAAAAAAGAAAGTGATTTTAGCAAAATTGTCAAAAAGCCGAAAAACCGACGGTTTCTTTGTGCAATATTCAAACATACCATTGATTTTTGCCCAAATTCCTTTGAAAATTTAACTTTTTCGGGAAAGTTATTTTCATAACAGGGTGGATCTACACCTCGGCTACGTCCTTCGTCGCCACCACATCCACGCCGGTCCCGGCTGCATCGGGCAGCAGAATCTGGCCGATGTGTACGGGGGCGGGCACCACGACGCTTTTCAGCGCGCGGACAACGTCAAAAATTTTCTCCCTCGGGATGTCGCTGCGGGTCTTGCAGCTCACGGCGGGCAGGATGCCGCCGGTCACGCGCACCGTTGTGGTCACAATGCGCGTCGGGGCGGTGACCTCCCTGCGGGCGTAGGCGTCGCCGCGCGGGCAGGTGTTGCCCTGTACGGTGACCACCGCGCCGCCGTCCAGCGTCACAGTCAACGGGCAGCCCATCGGGCAGCCGATGCAGATCAGTTCACGTTTTTCCATCGTCAGCCCTCCTCCAACGTTACCGTCACGGCGTCGCCCGGGCCGCGCAAAAGCTCGGCCTTCAGCCGCACAGTCTCCATCTCACCGGGGGCCAGCACGGGCCGCTTGCGGCTGTAGATGCATTCTGTACCGCGGTACACCGCTATTTTTTTATTTTTGTACACGCCGCCCACGCGGAACCGCAGCGTCACGGTATCCCTCGCGCAGTCGGGGCGGATGGTGGTCGGCACGGTGTAGCGCACGCCGTTTTCGCACCGCACGGGCAGGGTGCGGCCCGCCGCGGCCCCGCCGCCCGCAATGTATGCCGCCGCGTGCTCACCTGCCGCCGCGGCTTCCTCCGACACATAATCCACCAGATCATGCACATGCAGCACGTTGCCCGCGGCAAAGACGCCGGGCAGGTTCGTTTCCAGGCTCTCATTGACCGCCGGGCCGCCGGTGACGGGGTTCAGCGCCACGCCCGCGGCGCGGCTCAGCTCGTTTTCGGGCAGCAGTCCGCAGGAAAGCAGCAGCGTGTCGCAGTCGTAGTGCTCCTCGGTGCCGGGGACGGGTTTTCCGTTTTCGACCCGCGCCAGCGTGATGCCGGTCACGCGCTCCTTGCCCTGAATGTCCACTACCGTGTGGCTCAATTTCAGCGGAATGCCAAAATCATCGAGGCACTGCACAATATTGCGCTTTAAGCCGCCGGAGTACGGCATCAGCTCCGCCACGCAGAGCACCTTTGCCCCCTCCAGCGTCATGCGGCGTGCCATGATAAGGCCGATGTCGCCGCTGCCCAGAATCACGACCCGCCGCCCGGGCAGGCAGCCCTCCATGTTGACAAGCCGCTGCGCCGTGCCCGCGGTGAAGATGCCCGCGGGCCGGTAGCCCGGAATGTTCAGCGCGCCGCGCGGGCGCTCACGGCAGCCCATAGCCAGAATGACCGCCTTGGGGTGCAGCTGAAACAGTCCGTCGGTCTTGTTCATGGCGGTGACGGTCTTGTCCGCCGCCAGATCCAGCACCATCGTGTTGAGCTTGTATTCAATTCCCAATTCGCGTACCTGCGTCACAAACCGTGCTGCGTACTCGGGGCCGGTCAGCTCCTCTTTAAAGGTATGCAGGCCGAAGCCATTGTGGATGCACTGGTTCAGGATGCCGCCCAGCTCGCTGTCGCGCTCCAGGATCAGGATGTCCTGCACGCCGCTTTTGCGTGCGGCCACCGCCGCGGCCAGCCCCGCCGGGCCGCCGCCGATAATGACCAGATCAACGTTTTTCATGGCAGACGCCCCCTTTCACAGGCTATCCTTGTTCGTGCCGACGATGATTTTGGACGCACCGCCGGACTTGGTGATCTCGCTCTGCGGCACGCCCAGCTCCCGCGCCAGGATCTCCATGACGCGCGGGCTGCAGAAGCCCGCCTGGCAGCGGCCCATGCCCGCGCGGGTGCGCCGCTTGACGCCGTCCAGACTGCGTGCGCCGGGCGTGCGGCGGATGGCGTCGATGATCTCGCCCTCGGTCACGCTCTCGCACCGGCATATAATCTGCCCGTAGGCCGGGTTTTGTCGGATAAGCTCCGCCCGCGCTGCAAGATCCAGCGCTTTGGGGTCCAGGATGCCCCTGCGCGTCGGGTCAAAATCGGGCCTATTGTGTAAGTGCAGACTGCCGCGCACGATGTCCGCGACCATCGCACCGATGGCCGGGGCGCTGGACAGGCCGGGCGACTCGATGGCCGCGCAGTCCACAAAGCCGGGCGCGATCTCGCCGATGAAGAAGTCGTGCCGCGCCTCGTGGGCGCGCAGACCCGCGAAGCTCGTGATGGTCTGGCGCAGCGGAATGTCCTTGACCGCGAGGCCGGATTTCTCCCGCACCTCGTCCAGGCCCGCCGCCGTCGTGGCCGTGGCCTCCTTGTCGTCCACGTCGATGGCCGTCGGCCCGACCAGCAGATTGCCGTGCACTGTGGGCGTTACCAGCACGCCCTTGCCGTATTTGCCCGGCAGCTGGAATACCGTGTGCCGCACATGCTGCCCCGCCGTGTGGTCAAGCAGGAAGTAATCTCCCCGCCGGGCCGTGATGGTCATGGGGTGCGCCGCGTCGGCCATATTGTGCAGCGTGTCGGCGTATACGCCCGCCGCATTGACGATGCAGCGTGTTTCCAGCGTGCCTTGGTCGGTCTCGACGGCCCACCCGGTTCTGCCGCCGTCCAGCGGGTGCAGGCCCGTAACTTTGGTGTCAAACCGAAACTGCACACCATTTTTGGCGGCGTTCTCCGCCAACGCAAACGTCAGGCCGAACGGGCAGACGATGCCGCCCGTGGGCGCCCACAGTGCGGCGACGGCGGCGTCCGAGATGTTCGGCTCCATTCCCACCAGCTCGTCCCGTTCTATGATGCGCAGCCCCTCCACGCCGTTGGCGATGCCGTTTTCATAGAGCTTTTGCAGCGCGGGGCGGTCCTCGTCGCTCAGGCAGACGACAAGGCTGCCGCACCGTTCGTAGGCAAAATCCAGTTCCTTCGCAAGGGCCGGCATCCGGCGGCTGCCCTCGACGTTGAGCTTGGCCATCAGGCTGCCGTGGGCCGCGTCGTACCCGGCGTGGACAATGGCGCTGTTGGCCTTGGACGTGCCGCAGCAGACGTCCTCCTCCTTCTCTACTGCAAGAATTTTCGCGTCATACCGCGAAAGCTCCCGCGCACAGGCGCACCCGGACACGCCCGCGCCGATAATGATGATGTCGTACATATTGATACCTCGTGTTGTTGGTTCGTGCGGTTGGAATGGCTTCCCCCTTGGGGCTGCGCCCGCAGGCGCGTGTCGGAGCGCAACCGCCGTAGGCGGCTCTTAGCGCGGAGACTGAAGCTGTCAGCGGCCCCGACCGCTGACTGATGAGGGGCAGCCTTGCCACTATTACCCGTTTACGGCCTGTCGCGGCAAGCTCTCCCCTCATCCGGCCCTGCGGGGCCACCTTCCCCCCAAGGGGAAGGCTTTAGGGGCCTTACTCCTCCTTCGCCCAGCCGTAGCTGCACCGCACCGCCTTATTCCAGCCCTTCAGCCGTCTGGTGCGCTCGTCGTCGGGGATGCCCGGCATAAACTCACGGTCCACCGACCAGTTTTGCAGCACGTCCTCGGTGCTGCTCCAATAGCCGACGGCCAGCCCGGCCAGATACGCCGCGCCCAGCGCCGTCGTTTCCACGCAGCAGGGACGCTTGACCGGCAGGTCGCTGATGTCCGCCATCGTCTGCAGTAAGTAATTGTTCGCGCACGCACCGCCGTCCACCTTGAGCGCCGTCAGGTCAATGCCGGAATCCGCCTGCATGGCGGCCAGCACATCGTTGATCTGGTAGCACAGGCTGTCCAGCGTCGCGCGGATGATGTGGTTCTTGTTCACGCCGCGGGTCAGGCCCACGATGGTGCCGCGGGCGTACTGGTCCCAGTGCGGCGCACCCAGACCGGTGAACGCAGGCACGACGTAGCAGCCGTTCGTGTCCCTGACCTTCTGCGCCATGTACTCGCTGTCGCGGGCGTCCTCCAGCAGATGCAGCTCGTCCCGCAGCCACTGGATAGCTGCGCCCGCCACAAAAATCGAACCTTCCAGCGCGTAATTTACCCTTCCGTCCAGCCCCCACGCCACGGTGGTGACCAGCCCGTTTTGGGAGAATACCGGCTTCTCACCGGTGTTCATCAGCAGAAAGCCGCCCGTGCCGAAGGTGCTCTTGGCCTCGCCCCTGGTAAAGCAGGTCTGGCCGAACAGCGCGGCCTGCTGGTCGCCCGCCGCCCCCGCGATCTTGATCTCGCCGCCGAAGTGCATCGGGTCGGCGTACTCGTAGAACTCGCTGTTGGGCACGGGACGCGGCAGCATACAGCGCGGTATATCGAGAATTTTCAGTATCTCGTCGTCCCAGTCCAGCGTGTGGATGTTGAACATCATCGTCCGGCTGGCGTTGGAGTAGTCGGTCACGTGGATCTTGCCGCAGGTCAGCTTCCAGATGAGCCACGTCTCCACCGTGCCGAACAGCAGGTCGCCACGCTCGGCACGCGCACGCACGCCGGGCACGCTGTCCAGGATCCACTTGAGCTTTGTGGCCGAGAAGTAGGCGTCGATGACCAGCCCGGTCTTTTGCCGGATCAGGTCGGTCAGGCCGCGGGCCTTCAACTCGTCGCAGTACTCGCTTGTGCGGCGGCACTGCCAGACAATGGCGTGGTAGACCGGCTCGCCGGTGTCACGGTCCCAGACGATGGTCGTCTCGCGCTGGTTCGTGATGCCGATGGCGGCGATGTCCTCCGCCGACGCGCCGACCTCGTTCATGGCCGACAGCGCCACGCCGAGCTGGGTCGTCCAGATCTCGTTGGCATCATGCTCGACCCAGCCGGGCTTGGGGAAATACTGGGTGAACTCCTTTTGCGCGACGCTGCACATCTCGCCCCGGGCGTTAAAAAGGATGCAGCGGTTGGACGTGGTGCCCGCGTCCAGCGCCATGATATATTTTTGCTTTGTCATCGCGGTTTCTCCTTTTACAGCAGAAAATCGATCCGTGTCTTTATTATACAGGATGTTCAGATTTTATGCGCGTGGCAAAACCGCCAAAATTTTCACCCTATTTTTGGCAGGGCTGGCGTTGGGCGGGGCAGGCACGGCATACCGGATGGTGCGGAGATGCCCCGTATAAGCTATGAAAAGACCGAAGCAGTACGCCCATGATTTCCGGGCACGCCGCTTCGGTCTTTTTATGGTTTTGTCTCAGGGGGCTTTTTCCGGCTCTTGGGCAGCTCCTCCGCCGCGGCAATCGCCACAGCGGTCACCTCCACCGCACCGGCCTGCAAAAGTGCCAGCGCACACGCCGACGCCGTCGCACCGGTTGTGATAATGTCATCGATCAGCAGCACCCGCCTGCCGGTCAGGTCTGTGCCGGGGCGGCAGCCAAACGCGCCCCTGGCGTTTTGCAGGCGCTGCTCGCGGGTAAGCTCCTTCTGCGGGCGGCCCCGGCGCTTGATGTACAGCGGCGTCTCCACCGGGACCCCCAGCACCGCGCCCAACCGGCGCGCCAGCAGCAGCGGCAGACCCGGCATACCGGGCAGCGGCTGGCGGGGCGGCACCGGCACAATGCAGCTGTACAGCGGCAGCGCGGTCACACCCGCATACTGCGGCATTTTTCCGGGCTGTTTGGCCGGCAGTGCGCCAAACACCAGCACGGCCACACGGTCCGCCAGCTCCCGGGCATACCAAAAGCAGCCGCCCCGCTTGCAGCGCAAAACGGCTGTACGTACAATATCCTCGTAATAATACGCCGCGGCAGCCTCCCGCACGGCGTAAAAATCGTGTTCGCCCTCCGGCAGACGCGCCGGAATGTGCTGTAAGCGCATTTCCTCGGGCACGCAGGCCGGGCAAACCGTGCCCTGCAGTGCGTCCGGCCCCAGCAATGACCCGCAAAACGGACAGCGCCGCGGAAAAAGCAGGTCCGGCAGACGGCGCAGCTGCGCAAAATCCGTGCGCACTTAATAGAAGCCGCAGCCGTGCTTGCCGTTCTGCTTGACACGGTACAGCGCCTTGTCAGCATCCTTGAAGATGCTCTCGCCGGGGTTTGCGCGATCCGTAAAGGCCACGCCCACGCTCAGCGAGATGGCCGGCAGGTCGTCCGTCGGACAGTACAGCTGATTGTTGATCACCGTGATTTTCTCACGTATGGTATAACTCAATTCCTGATTTACATCCACCATGATAACGGCGAACTCGTCACCGCCGATGCGGCAGACATAGTCGATGCTGCGGAAGGTCGTTTTCAGGAGGTTTGCGACCTTTTTCAGGATCTCGTCACCCACCGCATGTCCGTAAGTGTCGTTGACATGTTTAAAAATATCAACGTCACAGATAATCATTGCAAACGGCTTCTCGCCGTTCTCGTAGATATTCAGGATTTTTTCAAACGAACCGCGGTTCAGTGCGCCGGTCAGCGCGTCGTGCTCGGCCTCGTGGCGTATGATCTTCTGCGTCTCCTGGTTTTCGCGGTAGACTTCGTTGTAGGTCAGTGCCAGGTCCTGCAATTCTGCCGCGCCCACCACCGGGAAAATCTCCCCGCGCCGGATGCTCTGACCGTAGTCCATCAGCGGTTTTACCACCAAATGGCGCGTTATCATGCAGATTTCCAGCATGAGCAGTACCAGCAGCGCCGCGCACAGCTCAATTTTACGGTACACGCCGGTGAAAACGGTCTCCGCTCCGTTCTGGCGGCTGCGTGTCAGCGCAATCAGGCTGTCCATGCTCTCGGTGATTTTTTCGTTCACATCATCGCGCATATTCTGATATTGGTCGTTACAAACCAACTGCTGTGCCTTGCGCATTTTCTCGCTGTCCGTCATCGTTATGTCACTGTCGTGCAGCGAGACAGACCGGATTTCCGTCGGCCAGCTCGACTCGTCCGCCAGCGTGGCCTGCGCCACAAGCCGCATGGCATACCGATCCGTATAACTCAGATTTTGCGACGTTGTCATGGCGGATTTCAGCAGCGTGAAAGCATCGGTGTCGCCGTAATGCTCTGCAAAATACCCTAAAGCGTTCTCGCGGCGGCGGGTCGTGTTCAGCTCCTCAAAATAGTTGTCCATGTACTCCCGCTGACCGGTGGCGGTGTACATCCGCACCTGCTCGATCAGGTAGTCCGACCCGCTTTGCAGCTGCCGGGCCAGTGTCTCGCACTGGATGTAATCGTCCGTGGCGGTCTGCATTTGAGCCAACTCCCCCGTGCCCTGCACCGCGAACGCGACGAGCACCACCGCCAACACCAGCGTGGCGACAATATCAAAGGTGCTCACCCGCTGTATCCTAATCTTTTTCAACACTCGGCCTGCTTTCCAACCAAAATTTTTATAATATTTCCGATTATTTTGTATAGTATATATAGATATAGTATACAAAAAGTCAAATCTGATTGCAACTTTATTCGTTTGGCACAATCGACAAATTTTGGGCAGGATTTTTGGCAGTACGTCTTACTGCCGCCGTCGTCTGCGTTTTTCAAATCGAATTATAATATCACATTATTCACAAATAATGTATAAAGAATTTGGCATTCCCCACAATTGACGCAGCATCGTTATGTGCCTATACTTTATTTGTACGGTTTTATACTGATGCGGGAGGCGTGCGCTATGGCCCGGTTCTGTGATTCCAACCAAAAAAGAGGGCTTACCCTCGTTGAACTGATCGTTGTCCTGGTCATCCTGGCCGTATTGGCAGCGCTTTTGGTCCCGTCCCTGACCGGCTATATCGACAAAGCCGTTGAAAAGCGCGTCATGCTCCAGGCCCGCTCCCTCATGACCGCCGCCCAGGCGACAATTGATGAGGCGTATGCGAAAGGCGAATTGCCCATCGACAACAAAGGCAGGTTTAAACAGCCCAATGAGGATACGGCCCATAAACTTGCCAAACAAATCATAGAGTTATCTGAACTTGACACGCAATGTCAGTGGCAGTTTTCGCTGGCAGACACAGACACTGATTTTCCTACCGGTAAAATTGCTATCTTGCAATTTTGCAACGGCGAGCATTACATTGTTTATCGCATCACACCCGGAAGGCCCGCTAAGAGAAATCCCGCCGGCTGGAGCCGTGTACAAAAAGCCACCAGTCTGCCGGAATGGCTCCCCCGCGACGGCTTGCTTTTTCTTAAATCCTCTGACTATGTTCCTGATACATATCATCCACAGTCTGGCAAAGCCTGACTGGTTGGTATTGTACCAACAAACCGCCATTAAGGAATTGGCGAGCCTATTTTGACAGTCCTCTCCCCTTCTGCTATAATTGGCTCTTGATTGTCGCCTCCAAATTATGCGGGAGGTGAACTCTTGAGTTTTCAGGAAATAATTTTGCTGCTTACTTTTATTGGCAGCTGCATATATGCCACCGTTTCTCTTACAATAAAAGTTCTTGAATTTCTCCTACAAAACAAAAAGAGCCGCTGACTTGGGTTGAAGTCAGCGGCAAAACGAAAGCACTCACACAAAGCGGCAATCATTATGAAAAAGAGGCTGTTGCACAAGGAAAAAATCCAAGTGCAGCAGCCTCTTTACGGTTAAATG
>ENA-OUPA01001054-OUPA01001054.1-human-gut-metagenome-genome-assembly--contig:-NODE-1054-length-13112-cov-64.4505_pt1 | contig 13112 bp, 10 predicted proteins | sample MGYA00237939_ERZ548770 | MGnify/ENA primary metagenome ERZ548770 (study PRJEB26490, sample SAMN05356877) | human gut metagenome | biome: terrestrial biome; feature: human-associated habitat; material...
GTACCGCAACCCGACATTATCGAGCATTTTGGCAACGCAGATGCCGTGCCGCAGCTGCCGGAGCGGTGCTTAAGCTGTAAGGCGGGAATTGTGCGGTGTTGCCTTAGTGAAAATAATTAAAGTTTTTCGCCAGGCCTTTTTTCAAAAAGGCCGAAAAGACTCCCCGTAACTGCCTTAATAGAACCCGTAACTCGGCAAAATCTTGGTGCTCTGCGCCCACAGGGTCGGCACGGGCAAGCCGGACAGAACGGGATAGAACCAGGCAAAGCACACCAGCGCCGCAATGCACAGCCCCGCGCCAATCTTTTTGGCGCGGTCCTGCCGCTTCATCTGCGTTAAAACCAGCACAATGGCCGTCAACGCAAAGACCGAGCTGGGGAAGTAATGGTACATGAAAGTGCAGCGCGATACCAGCATCCAGGAAAGCAGCTGGCTGGCGTACAAGATCAGAACGCCCGCTCCCTTTGCCGTGCCGCGAGCCGAAACCTGGCGCCACAGCAGCAGCAAAATGCAGAACAGCCCTGCCCAGCAAATGACCGGGTTATAAAAACCCGCAATGCTGCCCTGAAGCCCAGCTTCCAGGTAAGAATTTTTGTAATACCACACTGGGCGCAGGTCCAGCAGCCAGGTGTACCAGCGGCTTTCAAACGGGTGGGTTGCTTTCAGGGTGGAATGGTACCAGTACATGTAGGTTTGGCAATCCCACCAATCCCGCAAACCAAAGGTAGGGTCTTTCCACCAATAAGGCAGGTAGGATGCAAGATAGATCAGGAACGGCACAACGATGTAAAACGCCACACCGCCCACAGCAGCCATCCGGAATTCTTTCCAGAAGCCCGGCTGTTTTTGCTTCCAGCGGGCATACAGCACACCCAGGTACAATACCGCAAGCCCTGCCCCGGCATAAATTCCGGTCCACTTGGATGCACACCCAAGCCCAAATGCCACGCCGCCCAGCGCCATGGGCAGCAGCGAGCCGTCTACGCCGTTTTGCAGCACGCTCTGGCAATACCATACCATAAAATATGCGCCTAACAGGATAAAGAACGTACCGTAAATATCGATTGTGGCAATGCGGCTTTGGGAAAATCGCATGAACCCAGCGGCAATCAGCGCACCTGCCATGGCCCCGGCCCAGCGTTTGTGGGTCAGACGGCGGGCAAAGCACCACATCAGCGGCACCAGCATCACGCCGAACAGCGTTCCGGCACAGCGCCAGCCAAAGGCTGTCATTCCAAAAATAGCAATGCCCAGCATGATAAAATCTTTGCCCAGCGGCGGGTGGGTGGTTTCGTATGCCGTCATGCGGTGCAGCATTTCGTACCCAGTACGGCCATGATAGATTTCATCGAAATACATGCTGTTCAGCTGGCTGATGGTATCTGGCACTTCGCTCTGCTCATCAAACAGAGCATCGCCGCCCGTTACCGGCACCAGCGCACCGGTGGCATCCCGCAGGGCCAGTTCAAACATCTGCGCATTTTCAATCGTTGTGGTCAGGGTCTGCCCTGCCGGAGCCGTGATGGCCGTTTTGGTCCAGCAAAACGGCGTTGCATAGCTCAGTTCCTTCCGGTACAGCTCATTGCCCGCTGCATCCGTGATGCACAGGCTGCCGCCGGTGGAAATTCCAGGGTACACCCAGATTTCCACCGCGTCCTGCTGCGGGGTAAAGTCGATGGTTGCCGTGCTGTCCGTAGCATCCACAGGGTTCTGCGGTGCTTTCATGCTGCCAAGGTAGGCAAAGCTCACCACAGCAACGATCAACGTCAGCGTTGCCAAGGCTTTCTTCTCTTTAGCCGTCCAGGCAGGCTGCGGATCAATGCGCAGGGTGCACAGTTCCAGCTTTTTCTGCACTGTTTTTGTTTTATCTTTTTCGATGGTTTCCACTTTTGCCAGTGGAGAAATCGCTCCATGGCGGCAGATGGCCCACGCGGTGAAAGCCAGCAGCACAAAGGCTGCCGTTTCGGCAAAGCCGACTGCCATGGCAAACTCGCGGCTGGTATCGCTGCTGAGCCACTCGTCATCGCTGCCTACCAGGGTATACACAGTTTCCAGGTTCAAGAAGCCCGTTATCGACAGACCAAACCCGGCACCATACAGACGGATGTCATTCCAGCGCGCCGCAGCAAGCAGTACCAGCAGCATGCCCAGCACCAGGTAACGCTCGTGCATGCAATGGGCAAAGGTAAAAATTCCCACCGTGTAAAACGCTGCCAGCAGCAGCGGGGAAAACCGCCCCGCCCGCCAGCTGATGACCGCCAGCACCACAAGCAGCACCGTGATAACAGCGATGTTGAAAATGCCCAGCACTTTCCAGCTCAGGTTAAACAGCGGGCAAGCATCCAGCGCCTGCCAGTTGCCGCCCAGCGCTGCAAACCAGTTGAACGCATTGATGGTGGCATACTGGTAGCCAGACGCCGTGGTGATGTACTTATCGATCAAGGACGGCACCAGATTTTTTGCCCCGTAAAACGGCAGGCCCGCCAGCAGCGGCGGCAGCAAAGCCAGCGCAGCACCGCCAAAAATCTGGCCGACCGATTTCAGCGGGCTTTTGCCATCCCGCACGGCATCCGCAATAGCCACCAAAAAGCAGACGGCCAGCACCGGCCCAGCCAACAGTGCCTGCGGCTTGATGGCCAGCGCCACGCCGTACAGCACCGCAGCGAGCAGGTAGCGGCGCTCTTCCAGCAGCCAGAAGCAGAGCAGCAGCGGCAGCGCAAAAGCCCCATCGATCTGCTTCCAGATGCCGGTATCAAACAAGGTCAGCGGGCAGAACGCCGCAAACAGCACCAGGCAGCGCTGTGCCCTGCCCTGCCCCATATACCGGCGGCTGATATGGTCCAGCAGCACCACGGTGGCACAATCACAGATTGCGGGGATCAGTGCCAGCAAAAAATAAGTCCAGTGGGATTCATAGCTCAGTTGGAGCGCCTTGCGCACCAGGCTGACCAGCCCCAGCACAAGGATGTAGCCGGGCGGGTAGTCCGCAAAATAATCGGCGCTGTAAAAGGCCGCGGGACCTTCGCTGGCCAGCTTATCCCCCCAGGCCACAAAGCAGCTCATATCATAGGTGTAGCCTTCAGTAACAAGGGCCAGCAGCAGGCGCACGGCAAGCGCTGCGGCCAATATAATATACAGCGTTCGCTCTTCCTGTTTGGTTCTGGTATTTGTCATTCTGTACTCTCCAGATAATGCAGCGTATTTGCCGCTGCAATAAAATAAGGAACTGGAAGCAGAGGCAGATGCTTCCCTGTTTCCAATTCCTTTGTTTTGCCGTGATTGTGCAGTAATAATTATAGCTTGGTCAGCTGCGGGCCCTTGGCGGTGTCCATCACATTCCAGCCCAGCTCAGTGATTTTGGCGCGCAGAGCATCGGCGCGGGCAAAGTCCTTGGCCTTTTTGGCTGCGGCGCGCTCTTCCACCAGCTGCTTCACTTCGTCGGGGGCTTCCTCGGCCTTGCGGTTGTACATCAGGCCCAGCACACCGGTCAGCTCGTCAAACGTGGCAGCGGCCTTTTCCAGCGTAGCCTTATCGGCAGCATCGGACATGGTGTTGATGTCCTTGACGAACTCAAAAATGGCGGCCAGAGCATCGGGGGTGTTCAGGTCGTCATCCATGGCGATCTTGAACTTTTTGCGTGCTTCTTCGCACTTTTCAGTCAGGGCAGTGTCAGTGCCATGGGCATTGCGGATGGCAAAATCCAGGTTATCGCGGCAGGTGTACAGGCGCTCCAAGCTGTTCTTGCAGCTCTCGATCAGATCCACCGTATAGTTCAGCGGCATGCGGTAACCAGCGGTGAGCATAAAATAACGGATCGGCTCATAGCCGTACTTATCGGCAATTTCACGCACGGTAAAGAAGTTGTTGGCGCTCTTGGACATCTTCTGGTTGTTGATGTTCAAAAAGCCGTTGTGCATCCAGTAATGGCTGAAGGTGCAGCCGTTGGCGCACTCCGACTGTGCAATCTCGTTTTCGTGATGGGGGAAGATCAGGTCCTGGCCGCCTGCATGCAGGTCGATGGTCTTGCCCAGGTGCTTACGGGCCATGGCGCTGCACTCAATGTGCCAGCCCGGACGGCCCTGGCCCCAGGGGCTGTTCCAGGAAGGCTCGCCCGGCTTGGCGGCCTTCCAAACAGCAAAATCTGCGGGGTCTTCTTTCAGGTCGTCATCCATCTGGCTGCGCAGTTCGCGGTTGCCGCTTTCCAGGTCGTCCAGGTTCAGGTGGCTCAGCTTGCCGTAACCGGGATCAGACTTAACGCGGAAGTAGACATCGCCGTTGTGGGCAACGTAAGCATGTCCGGATTCGACCAGGTCCTTGACGATCTTGATGATCTCACCGATATGCTCGGTTGCGCGGGGGCGCACGGTGGGGGCCTTAACGTTCAGGCCCTCGGAATCTTTGATGTACTCGGCCTCGAACTTGCGGGCAACCTCCTGCATGGTGGTGCCGTCCTCCTGGCCTTTTTTGATCAGTTTATCGTCAATATCAGTGATATTGGAGACATACAGCACCTTGTTGCCAAGGTACTCCAGATAGCGGCGCAGCGTGTCAAACACGATCATGGGGCGCGCATTGCCGATATGGATATAGTTATACACCGTAGGGCCGCAGACGTAAATGCGATAAACGCCCGGCTCCTGCGGGATAAAATCTTCCTTTTTGCGGGTCATGGTATTAAAAATCTGCATGGACAGGAACTTCCTTTCCCAACTTTGCTGGTACGGCGCGGCTAAACCTGCAAACCGTTCAGATTTATTATAGCCGCCCTGATAAGCGGTTGCAAGGGGGCAGCATCATTTTGCCTGCATAAAGCAGGAACGATTCTGCCACAGGTAGATGCAGCCGGAAAGTGCGGTAACGGCAGCAACGGCCCAGCACAGCACCTGGGTGGTAAAGCTGATAACCCCAACGCCGTCCGCCGGGGCGAGCGCCATGGCAAAGTAATAGAAGATGATGGTAACCATCTGCAGCACGGTTTTGACCTTGCCCCACATGTTTGCGGCAATGACGGTACCGGACTCTGCCGCAATCATGCGCACACCGGCCACAGCAAACTCGCGGAACATGATGATGGCCAGCACCACGGGGGAGCAGACACCGTCCACCACCATATAAATAATGGCGGCGGTGGTGAGCATTTTATCAGCCAGCGGGTCCATAAACTTGCCAAAGTCCGTTACCAGGTGGTTCTTGCGGGCCAGGTAGCCATCCAAGAAATCCGTAAAGCTGGCCACAGCAAACAGAATGCCCGCTATCAAGGCATACGTTGCGTTGAACTGGAGCGTGCCCATATGGCTCATGGCAGCAAATACCATAAAGAACGGCACCATGATGACACGCATCATCGTTAATTTGTTAGGCAGATTCATGGTTTATTCCTCCACTTTGCTTTCCGCATAACCGTAAAGATCATAAGTATCGGCATCGGTGATGGTAACGTTATAGAACGCGCCGGCTTCCAGCGGGGTATCTGCCGGGGTCATGATGCTGCCATCAATTTCCGGGCAGTCTGCTGCGGAGCGCAGCAGGTACATGCCGGTTTCATCGTCCACGCCATCGCAGATGCACTCATAGGTCTTGCCGACCTTTTCTGCTTCCTTTTCCGCGCTGATCTCGGCCTGCAGCTCCATAATGTGGTCTGCGCGGCGCTGCTTGACTTCCTCGTCAATCTGGTTATCCATCTTGGCGGCCACGGTGTTTTCCTCGGCGGAATAGGCAAAGCAACCCAGGCGGTCAAACTTGACGGTTTTGACAAAGTCGCACAGCTCGCTGTACTGTTCCTCGGTCTCACCAGGGAAACCTGCAATCAGGGTGGTGCGCAGCGTGATGTTGGGGATGGCCGCGCGCAGGCGGCGGATGGCATCCTCAATTTCTTTGCGGCCGCCGCGGCGGTTCATGTTTTTCAGCACCTCGTCATCGCAGTGCTGGATGGGCAGATCGAGATACGGCACAACCTTATTGTTGCTCACAAGGGCTGCGATGAATTCATCGGAGATACGCTCCGGGTAGGCGTACAGCACACGGATCCAGCGGATGCCCTCAATGGTGTTCAGCTTATCCAACAGTTCGCAAACTGCGCCGGGTTTGCCCCAGTCCTCGCCGTAAGCGGTGGGGTCCTGCGCCACCAGGATCAGCTCTTTCACGCCCTCCCCGGCCAGCCAGCAAGCTTCGGCAACACAGTCGTCAATGGGGCGGCTGCGCAGCGGGCCGCGGATGAGCGGGATGGCGCAGTAATGGCAGCGGTTGTTGCAGCCTTCGGCAATTTTCAGGTAAGCATAGTGGCGCGGCGTGCTGATAACACGGGCACCGCCCAGCTCCATATTGCATTTGGGGCCATAGCTTTCCACCTGGCCCGCGCCGTTGGCGGTCAGGCGCTCCACAATGGCGGGCAGAGCGGCGTTGGAGCCAATGCCCACAACGGCGTCCACTTCCGGCATTTCGCTCACAATCTGGGTTTTATAGCGCTCAGCCAGGCAGCCGGTCACGATCACCTTCAGGTTGGGGTTCTGCTGCTTATACTGGCAGGCCATCAAAATGTTTTCAATGGCTTCCTCTTTAGCGGACTGGATAAAGCCGCAGGTGTTGACAATAATAATGTCCGCCTGTTCGGGGTCCGCAACCGTCTGGTGGCCCGCCTTGATCAGCGCGTGGCAGAATACATCAGCATCGACCTGGTTTTTGGGGCATCCAAGGGAAATAATTGCAATATTCATGTATGGTTGTTCCTGTCTCTCTTTTCAGTATGTTATGTTGGGCTCTGCCGCTTGCTTGGGCAAAATTCAGGCAAAGCTATCCGTTCGGTGCATTGATACCACAATGCCGCAGGAGCATTTTTTGCCCCTGCGGTGTGTACTTTTTTGTGCTACGCTTCGGTTTCTTCTGTCTCGGCATCTGCCAATGCCTGGCGGATCACGCTGTGGGAGAACCCGCGCCGTGCCAAAGCGGCAGCTACCTGCTGCCATTTGCCCTGTGCCAGCTTTGCGGCATAGTGGCGTTCCACCAGTGCACGGGCATTGGCCAGCTCCGGGTTTTCCTCCTCGTCCTCCTCGCTTTGGGCAAACAGAGCTTCCACCGCTTCGGCGGCCGCGCCGCGGTCAATGCCTTTGGCGTGCAGATCATCCAGAATTGCACGGCGGCTCTTGCGCTTGCGCAGCAGCTCCGCCGCACGGCGGCGGGCAAAACCGGCGTCATCCAGCAGGTTCAGCTCCTGCATTTTTGCCACGGCGGCGGCAGCGCTGTGGGGGTCAAAGATGCGGCAGAGCTTTTGATAAAGCTCCCCGGCTGCATGGTCCCGCAGGGCCAGCAGGTCCATGGCTTTATCCACAGCCTTGCGGGTGTCGCTTTTGGTCTGCAGGTCATGGATCTGCCATTCTTCCAGCTCATCCCCGGTATGCAGCCCCGCCATGGCAAAGGTGTCCTCGTCCAGTGAAAAGGCAAACTCGCCGTCAAAGAACAGCGCATAGCGGCCTCTTTTTGTTTCTTTTACCTGTGTCAGCTTCGGCATCGCTTATTCGTCAACCATGATGTCGAGGTCCATCTCGCTGCCGGTGGTCTTGGGTGCATCCGCCATGGGAGCGGCAGGGGCATCTTCAGCAGCAACGGGGGTAACAGCCGGCTTCTCCAGCGGCTTCACGGTTCCTTTTTTGCCGGCCGCCAGCAGACGGTCCGCATTTTCGCGCACCTGCTTTTCAATCTCAGCAGCCACATCGGGGTGTTCTTTCAGGTAGAGCTTGGCGTTATCGCGGCCCTGGCCCAGGCGGATATCGCCATAGTTGAACCATGCGCCGCTCTTTTGCACAATGCCCAGCTTAGCACCCAGATCGATCATTTCGCCCAGTTTGGAGATTCCCTCGCCGAACATGATGTCAAACTCGGCCTCACGGAACGGGGGTGCCACTTTGTTCTTGACGATCTTGGCGCGGGTACGGTTGCCGATAAAGGAACCGCTGGCGTCCTTCAGGCCCTCAATGCGGCGCACATCAATACGTACAGAGGAATAATATTTCAGGGCGCGGCCGCCGGTGGTCACTTCAGGGTTGCCGTACATCACACCGACTTTTTCGCGCAGCTGGTTAATAAAGATGCAGACGGTGTTTGTTTTGCCGATGATGCCGGTCAGCTTACGCAGAGCCTGGCTCATCAGGCGGGCCTGCAGGCCAACGTGGGAATCGCCCATTTCGCCTTCAATTTCGGCTTTGGGCACCATGGCAGCAACAGAGTCCACAACAATAGCGTCAATCGCGCCGGAGCGTACCAGAGCTTCGCAGATTTCCATGGCCTGCTCGCCGGTATCCGGCTGGCTGACCAGCAGGCTGTCAATGTCAACGCCAAGGGCGCGGGCATAGGTGGGATCCAGGGCGTGCTCAACGTCGATAAAGGCAACCTCGCCGCCCAGCTTCTGGGCTTCAGCCAGAACATGCAGGGCCAGGGTGGTTTTACCGGAAGATTCCGGCCCATATACCTCAATGATGCGTCCGCGTGGCAGGCCGCCGATGCCCAGCGCCAGGTCCAGCCCCAGGCTGCCGGTGGAAATGGCATCCACCTGCATGGCAACGTTGGTCCCAAGCTTCATCACGGCGCCTTTGCCAAACTGCTTTTCGATCTGGGCCAGTGCCGTCTCCAGCGCTGCCTTTTTATCCCCTGCCGGGCCGGTGGGGAGCTGCTTGGATGAACTTTCCTTTTTTGCTGCCATAAGTTTATATCTCCTTATCTGAGCGATCGTGCGTTGTATCCCATATGCACCACAGGCAACTGCGGTGCTGTTTTTATTTTGTACGGCAGGTGCGCCGCTATCCAAATGGTCGTCCTGCGTTTATCAGGTATTATTATAACCAATCGCGGCACGAATTACAACCATTTGTTGTCATCTTTTCAAAATTTTCTTCGCATTTTCCACATTTCAGCTGCAAAACGTTGAAAATCAGATTTATTTCACCCGTTGGGCGTACACCACACGGTCGTTGCCGCCGTAATCCTTCCTTGCCTGCACTTGCTGCCAGCCGTTTTGGCGGCATATCTCCATCACATCCGCCCGCTGGGCACAGCCAATCTCAAACACCAGCCACCCACCGGGGCAGACAATATCACGGTAGTGGGCGGCAATGGCGCGGTAAAAATCCAACCCATCCGTTCCGCCGTCCAGCGCCATAGCTGGCTCGTGGGCGGTCTCCGGCATCAGGGCCTGCATCTCTGCCCCGGTCAGGTACGGCGGGTTGGAGATAATCAGCTGCACGCTTTGGGGCATAAGCTCTCGCCAGTATTGCAGCACATCCGCTGCCTTTGCCTGCACACCGGTGCCATGCACGTTGGCTTGCAGGTATTGCAGCGCCTGCGGGCTTTTTTCCACGCAGGTCACGCTGGCACTTGGCACAAAATGGCGGATGCCAATGCCCAGGCAACCAGTTCCGGCGCACAGGTCCAGCACCCGGGGCTCAGGTTTTCCCATCTGCTGCAACAGCTCAATGGCAGTTTCGCACACCACCTCGCTGTCTGCGCGGGGGCAGAGCACACCGGGGCCGACTTTGAAGGTCAACCCCAGAAAGTCCCACTCCCCTGCCAGGTATTGCAGCGGCACCCGCTGCATGCGCTGAGCCGCCAGTTCCGCCAGGCACTCAGCCTGCGGCCGGGTAAGCGGGTCAAACAGCAAGCGCGGATCTTTTCCAGCGGCAATGCGCAGCAGTTCGCGGGCGTCGTAATCAGCATCGGGGCAGCCTGCGGCCTGCAGAGCATCCTGCACCATGCGCACAGCCTGGCGCGGCAGAATGCCCGCCAGCTGCTGTGGGGCAAGCGGCGTTACCATTGGCCGTCCTCCGGCTTTTTGGGCAGTACGGGGGTAACGGCGGCGATGGCCACTTCAATCATGTCATCTTCCGGCTCAAAGGTCGTCAGGTGCTGCAGCCAAAGCCCCGGCACCGAAACAGCCCGTGCCAGCAGCGAGTTGGAACGCCCTGCCCACTTCAAAATCTCATAACAGATGCCCACCAGCAGCGGCAGCATGGCCAGCTTGTACAGCACGCGCAGCATGGTACCGCTCCACGGCAGCACCGCATACAGCACAATGCTGACCAGAATGACCAGAATCAAAAAACTGGTGCCGCAGCGGGGGTGGAACCGCGTATGTCTGCGGATGTTAGCAACCGTCAATTCCTCACCTGCCTCATAGCAGGCAATCGTTTTGTGCTCAGCCCCGTGGTACTGGAACATGCGGTGGATTTCCTTCATGCGGGTGCAGAGGAACATGTAACCCAAAAAGATTGCCAGCTTGAGCACTGCTTCCAGGATGACCCGCGGCCAGCGCCCCATGGGGATCACTTTTGCCACCAGCCCAGTCAGGAACGTAGGCAGAAAGGTAAACAGAAAAATTGCCAGCACTACACCTGCGCAGGCGGAAAGGGTCATCAGCGCACTTTGTACCTTGGGGCCGGCGTGTTCGTCCAGCCAGCGGTCCAGCTTGCTCTCGTTCTGCTTTTCTTCCTCTTTTTCCTCTTCCGTCATGGCAATATCGGCGGAGTGCATCAGGTATTTGTACCCGTTCATCAGGTTTTCCACCATATTGCACACTCCGCGCACCAGGGGAACTTTATTGTACCAGTGGGTGGTCACATCGGAATAGCTCAGATCAATCGTGCCGTCCGGGCGGCGTACCGCGCAGCAGATTTTTTCAGGGCCGCGCATCATAATGCCCTCCATCAGGGCCTGGCCGCCCACAGAGGTACGGAATTTTTCAGTTGGACGTTGTTCTTGCGGCATGGGTTCTCCTTTATTTTTGCGGTCAAATCGGCTCGTGCAGATGTTCCTGCCCAGCGTGGTAGATGGGCATAGTGATGGTAACGGTGGTACCCTGCCCCAACGTTGAGGTGATATCCGCCGTACCGCCCAGTGCTTTGGTGATCTCATCCACCACCGCCAGGCCGATGCCGGAACCACGCACGGCGTTTTTGGCTTTGAAGAATTTCATCTTTACGTTTTGCAGGTCATCCGGCGCAATGCCGCGGCCCTGATCCCGGATGCTGGCCGTTACGGTGGTGGCGGTGCGGGTCAGAGTAAAGAAAATGGTTCCTTCCGGCGGCGAATATTTGATGGCGTTATCAAATACGTTGACAAACACCTGGCGCAGGCGGGCGGGGTCTGCCCAAACGGGATACGGCTCCGGCGGTTCGTCATACACAAGGTGCAGCCCCTCCTGCCGGATGCGGGCTTCCACAAACAGGGCAGCGTCGGTGGCTTCGGCCACAAAATCCAGCACCTCGCAGTTCAGCTTGATGCCGTTTTGCAGGCGGGAAAAATCCAGCAGTTCCTCCACCATATCATACAGGCGGTCGGTCTCACTGCGGATAATGGTAATCCCCTTGCGGTAGTTTTCGTCATCGGGGTCACGGATGTTGGCGATGGTTTCCACCCAGCCTTTGATGCTGGTCAGCGGAGTGCGCAGTTCGTGGCTGACAGAGGAGATGAACTCGTTTTTCATCCGTTCCGTTTTTGTCAGGTCCTCGGCCATCTGGTTGATGGCTTTGCACAGGCGGCCGATCTCATCGTCATACGGGGCATCCGGCAGGCGGGTGGTCAAATCGCCGTGGGCAATGCGATTGGCGGTGGCTTCCACCTGGCCCAGCGGCCGCACAATGGTGCGGATAAAAAACAGGCCGCTGAATACCGCAAACCCCAGCACCACCGCCGCCACGCCGAACGAAACCATCAGCGTGCTGTACCACTGGCGGTCCACCAGCGTCAGGCTGGTAACAAGGCGCATGGCCGTCACATTGCCCGCCGCATAAGGCACCAGGCTGGTAACAGCCATCACGTGTTCGCCGTCCGCTGTGCGGAAAGTGACCATGCCGCTGCCGGTGGAGCCGGTGACAGCCTGATAAAAATCCCTGCCCTCGCTCAGCAGATTCTTGTTCATGGTGCCGCTGGAGGTTGCCAGCACCACGCCGGAGGAATCCAACAGCATGAACTCGAACTTATCTTTTTCATCAAACTGTTCCACCGTGCGGCGCAGGGACTGGCTGCGGCTTTCGGACGTTGCCTGGCTGCTGCCGGCGGTGCCGGTTGCCTGCAAACGTCCCTCCACGGTGGAAAACCGCGCCTGCATGGCACGCTGCACCCCGCCGTACAAATTCTGGTGGCTGTAATACAAAAACAGCCCCAGCGCCGCAGCCAGGATGCAAATGGTAATCAGCAGGCTGCCGCGCAGCCAGCGGCGGGTAATGCTCTGCACAGGCGGCAGCCCCCTTTCCATAAAAATGCGGTAATTATGCGTTCCAGCGGTAGCCATAGCCCCAGACGGTCAAAATGTGCTGGGGGCTGCTGGGTTCATCTTCCACTTTCATGCGCAGGCGGCGGATGTTGACATCCACGATCTTGACATCGCCGAAATACCCCTTGCCCCAAACGCCTTCCAGGATCTTTTCGCGCACCAGGGCAGTGCCGGGGTTGCGGAAAAACAGCTCCATGATCTGAAATTCCACCTGGGTCAGGTCAATGGGCTTGCCGGATTTGTACAGCACGCGGCTTTTTTCATCCAGCACAAAGGGGCCGCTGACCAGCTGATCCGGCTCGGAGCCTGCCTGTTCATCGTCCGCAGTGGCGCTGCGGCGCACTCGGCGGGCCAGCGCTTCCACGCGGGCCATCAGCTCCGACACCGAGAACGGCTTGGTGATGTAATCATCCGCGCCGATGGAAAGGCCGCGGATCTTATCGCTCTCCTGCCCTTTGGCGGACGCCATAATAATACCGATGTACGGGTCGCCGTGGCGGATGGTTTCGCACAGCGAAAACCCATCCATGCCCGGCAGCATGATATCCAGCAGCGCTACATCGCAGGGGGGATTTTTCTGGATCAACTCCAGCGCACGTTCCGCGCTGGGGGCTTCCAATACTTCCCAGCCTGTCATTTTCAGGTTCAGTGCCACAAGTTCGCGGATGCTGGCTTCGTCTTCTACGACCAGAATACGTTTCATTGTTTTTCCTTTCCCGGTCGGGATTCTGTTTCCCGCCGCCTGATTGTTATGGCGCACCGCCCGCAGATAGACATGCGCGTTTTACCGTATATTTTTAGGGCAATACCGCATAATTCTAAGTGCCGATACGGCGAGCGAGGTGCGGCAGATGCC
>ENA-OUPA01001058-OUPA01001058.1-human-gut-metagenome-genome-assembly--contig:-NODE-1058-length-13054-cov-6.73083_pt1 | contig 13054 bp, 13 predicted proteins | sample MGYA00237939_ERZ548770 | MGnify/ENA primary metagenome ERZ548770 (study PRJEB26490, sample SAMN05356877) | human gut metagenome | biome: terrestrial biome; feature: human-associated habitat; material...
GTACGAGGTCGCGCCGATTTTGCAGAGATGCAAGATTTTCCACGTCCCCGGCAATTTCAAGTTCGCTATCGAGGGTACGAACGACGAGGCCGCGCTCCACACCGAAAACGCCGCCATTACCGCCGCGAGCGACTCCCTCGGCTCCGTCTCTCTGACCGGCTACGAAATCGTGAAGCTCGTCAAAGCCTCCCGCGCTTGCTCCGAGATGGCGCTTTCTGCGTTCGAGAGCTATATCGTCGAGGTTATCGCCGAGGCCGTCGCCCGCCGCATTGAAAAGTACCTTTTCACCGGCACGGGTACAAATCAGCCCGGCGGCGTTAAGACTGCCGGTAAGGGCGCGAGCGGCGCGTACACCGACGGCACCGACCAGATTACCGTAGGTAAGACGGCCTCTCTCACCGAGGAGAACGTTATCGCGCTCTACGGCTTGCTCGGCGACGGTTACGAGCGTAACGCCGTTTGGTGCATGAACAAGGCGACGTTCTTCTCCGACTTCTTCCCGCTGATGAACAAGAGCAAGAACAACGTTATCGAGTTCGCAAACGGCAAGTATTACATCATGGGCGCGGAGGTCTACTTTACCGGCTCTCTCGCCGCACATGAGGCGTATCTCGGCGACTTCTCCTATATCATCGGCAACTATTCGCAGGATATTACCGTCGTCCGCTCCGAGCACTCCGGCCTTGCTACGAACAGCATCGACTATCTCGGCGCTTGCGTGTTCGACTCCAAGCCGGTCGCGGGCTTCGGTGCTTTCGTGCATCTCGCAAAGGCGGCGGCTTAATAGGAGGGCTCGAGTATGGCAGTCGGTGACGAATATCTCGCCTCCGTCCGCCATAGCGTGAGACTTTCCTCCACCGTCCACGACGGGGAATTGACCGACCTCATTAACGCCGCTCGAGCCGACCTTGTGCTCGGCGGCGTTCTTGAGGCAAAAGCGAACGACGAAACCGACCCGCTTATCAAAAAGGCGGTGACGACCTACGTCAAGGCGGAGTTTGGGCTCGACAACGAGGACGCGGACAGGCTCCGCGCCTCGTATAAAGAGCAGAGAAACGGCCTCTCGCTATCGGACTCCTATATCGCGGCGGAGGGGGGATAGCTCATGTACTGGCGCGACGTTGTGACGCTCAAAGCCGTTACGGAGGGGCGCGACGCGGACGGTTTTCCGAAAGAGGCAATAACGGAGACGACCGTTTTCGCCGACGTGTCCTCTACCAAGCGGAGCGAGTTCTACGCCGCCCGACAAGCGGGTATCTCGCTCGCGCTGACGGTAAAGCTCCGCGCCGCTGACTATGACGGTCAAGAGCGGCTCTCCTATGAGGGCAAAGAGTACAAGGTCGAGCGCGCATACACGGAGGCGCGGGAATACTACGAGCTTAATTGCTCCGAGTTTAGGGAGGCGAGCGAATGAACGTAAACGCTCTTTTAGTGGGTACGCTCGATAGCCTCCTACCTACCGCTGACGGCGTGTATAAAGGCGCGGCGACCGAGTATATCGTTTTCAACTATACCGAACTCCCGGCGGACTTCGCAGACGACGACGCGGCACATTACCGCTATCTCGTGCAAGTCCACCTATACGCGCCGCTCGAGAAGAATACCCGCACATACCGGCGGGAAATCTCTCGGCGGCTCGTGGCGGCGGGCTTTACCCGCCCGACGGTGACTCCGGCCTCCGATAAAAACGGACAGCATTACGCCTTTGAGTGCGAAATCGCGGGAGGCGTTGACGATGGCTAATCTATCCACGAGCGGGCTCGAGGAGCTCGTCGGCGGCTTCGACGCTATCGCAGAACTCCCGGACGAGGTAGTCCTCGAAATGCTCGTCGCGGAGGCGGAAGTTATCGCCCCGGCGCAGGAGGCCGAGGCGCGCGCCATGCTCTCCGGCGAGTACAGCACCGGCGAGACGGCGCAAAGCATTTCCTACGATAAAAAGCTCAAGAAAACAGCGGACGGGCGAGCAATCTACGTTTACCCGAAAGGCACTCGGCGACACGGCAACAAGCGCCGCGCCGCCGAGGTCGCTTTCGTGGACGAGTTCGGAAAACACGGACAGCCCGCCCGCCCATTCATCCAAACAGCAAACGAGAAAGCGGCAGACCGGGCAATCGACGCGGCGGCTCGAGTGTACGACGACTTTCTCAAATCGAAAAACTTTTAGGAGGTTTTATTATGGCACAGTTTGGCGCAAAGCGTCCTATCTTCGCCCCGACGAAAACCACGCCGGACGGCGCGCTCCCTACCTACGATTACGAGAAAGTCGTAACCGTGGGTAAGCTCGTCAAGGCTGACCTCACCGTTACGAACGCATCCGGCGAGCTCTACGCCGACGACGCGCTCGCCGAAAAGGTCGATATGTTCGCCTCCGGCTCTCTTGCGCTGGAAACGGACGACAAGACGGACGAGGTACACGCCGCTATTCACGGCGCGACCAAGGATACGCAGTCGAGCGAGGTCACGGACTCCGACGGAGACGTAGCTCCTCGCGGTGGCCTTTGCTATTACAAGGTCATTATTCGCGGCGGAGTCCGCTATTTCAAGGGCGTGTTTCATCCGCTTGTCAAGGCCATTCTCGGCAACGACAGCGCGGCGACAAAGGGCTCCTCTATCACGTTCGGCACGAGCGCGACGACATTTACCGTGTTCCGTTGCAACTCTGGCGCATGGCGCATCACGAAAGAGTTCACGACGGAAAGCGAGTGTATCGCGTGGTGCGATACCAAGCTCGGCAAAGTGGGAGGCTAATATCAGCACGGACGGGAGGCGAGCGAGAACGGCTCGCCTCCCGCTTTGGTAATTGGAGGGTAAAGGCATGAAAACGGCAAAAGTGACGCTCGCGGACGCGACGTATTACCTCGCATTTGACGGCGAGGCTATGTTTACACTCCGGGACGATTTCGGCGGGACACAACTCGCACTCGAGGCAATAGAGCAGGATACCCGCGAGAGCTTCGCGGCGACGTGTGCTATCGCGGCGGTACTGGCAGAGCGCGGAGAGCTCCTCCGTCGGCGGCTCGGATACGACCCGGGCGCTATCCCGGAAAAGGACGATTTTCTCCTCATGGTGAGGCCGTTTGAAATCGTGACGCTCAAGCGCGCAATTATGACGGCTATCGAGCTCGGCTATGGTCGAGAGGTAACGAGCCCGGCGGACGACGAAATCGACGAGGGGCTCGCGGAACTTAATCAAAAAAAAACAAGATAAGGCGGGCGGAATACTACCGTATCGCCGTTCTTTGCGGAGTCTCCCCGGCGGAGGCTCTTTTTATGGCTCCCGGAGAGGTTTTCGACCTTTGGGAGCTATACCTATCCGCACACGGTAAGAACAGAGGCGAGGAGGGCGTGTAATGGCAAACCGTGAGATAAAAACGAAAGTCGCTATCGACGGCGAAAAAGAATACAAGGAGTCTCTCAAAAACATAAACTCCGCCCTCGGAACGCTTAAATCGGAATTAAAGCTCGTAGAGAGTCAATACGCGGGACAGGCGAACAGCTACGCGGCTTTGAGCGCGAAAGGCGACGTACTCTCCCGTATGTACGACCAACAGAAAGAAAAGGTCAAGGCGGCGGCGGAACAGCTCGAGAAAGCAAAAAAAGCTCAATCGGACTACGCCGAAAAAGTCTCCTCCGCGCAATCCGAGATTTCGCGTTGCGAGGCCGCTCTCGCCGCGCTCGGCGACGAGACGGGCGACACGACCGAGGAGCAAGCCAAGCTCACGGCGGAACTCGAAAAGGCAAAGGGAGAGCTCTCCGCCGCTGAAAAAGGATACGAGTCTACGACTCGCTCCGTCAATTCCTATCAAACACAGGTAAATAACGCCGAGACGGAGCTTAACAAGCTCGGCTCGGAACTCGATAAAAACGCCTCCTATATGGACGAGGCCGCGAAATCCTCCGACGGGTGCGCCGAGTCTATCGACGAATACGGGAAAGAGGTCAAAAAGGCCGGAGAGGACTCCGAGGAGGCCGGGAAGAAGTTCGACAAGGTAAAGACTGCCGCGACCGCACTCGGAACAGCGGCGGCGGCGGCAACGGCGGCACTCGCGGCGGCGGCAATAAAGCTCGGGAAAGAGGTTATCAGCGCATACGCTGATTATGAGCAGTTAGTCGGCGGCGTTGAGACGCTCTTTAAGGATAGCTCCGGTAAGGTAATGGAGTATGCGAACGACGCATACAAGACCGCCGGGCTTTCCGCTAACGAGTACATGGAAACCGTGACGGGCTTTTCTGCGAGCCTCATTTCCTCCCTCGGCGGAGACACGGAGAAAGCCGCCGAGTATGCGAACATGGCAATTACGGATATGTCCGATAACGCCAACAAAATGGGCTCGGACATGGCCTCCATTCAGAACGCATACTCCGGCTTTGCAAAGCAGAACTATACAATGCTCGATAACCTCAAGCTCGGGTATGGCGGTACGAAAGAGGAAATGCAAAGGCTCCTCGAGGACGCGGAGAAGCTCTCCGGCGTAAAGTACGATATTTCGAGTTATTCGGATATTGTAGACGCAATTCACGTCGTACAAACGGAAATGGGTATCACGGGGACGACCGCGAAAGAGGCGGAGGCGACTATCTCCGGCTCTATCGGGATGCTGAAATCCTCGTTTCAAAACCTCATTACCGGCCTCGGCGACGCAGACGCAGACATAGACAAGCTATGCGATAACGTCGTAAACTCCTTTAATTCGGTCGTCAAGAACATTACGCCGGTCGTTAGAAACCTCGCAAAAACCGTCCCGAACGCATTAGAGGGCATCCTCGACGCTATCGCGCCTCTCCTGCCGGAACTCCTCGAAATGGGAGTCGGGCTCTTTGAGGCGCTCTTGAGCGGGTTTACATCGGTGCTCCCGGAGCTTATGAACACGGCGGCCTCGCTCGTGACAACGCTCGTACAAGGCATTATCGAGGCTTTGCCGCTCGTCGTAGAGGCGGCGGCACAGTTCATTACAACGCTCGTGCAGGGTATCGCGGAGGCACTACCGACGCTCATTCCGGCGGCGGTGGAGACGGTGACGACCATTGTATCGACGCTTATTGAGAATATACCCTTGCTTATCGACGCGGCGCTCCAACTCATGCAGGGGCTCGCGGAGGGCGTTCTCGAGGCTATCCCGGTACTCCTCGAGGCTTTGCCGGAGCTTATCGAGAGCCTCGTAACGACGCTCCTCGACGCTATCCCGCAAATCATCGAGACGGGAGTCGAGCTTTTAACCGCCCTTGTGGAAAACCTCCCGGAAATCATTACGACGATATGCGAGGTTTTGCCGCAAATCATCGAGAGCACTATCTCGACGCTCCTCGACCATTTGCCGGAAATCGTAGAGGCGGGCGTAAAGCTCTTGACGGCGCTTATTACCAACCTCCCGCAAATCATTTTGACGATAGTACAGGCGCTCCCGCAAATTATCACGGCGGTAATTAACGCCCTCGTGAACAATATACCGAAAATCATCGAGACGGGCGTAAAGCTCTTGACTGCCCTCATTACCAACCTCCCGCAGATTATCGCCGAAATCGTCCGCGCTATGCCGCAGATTATTACCGGCATCGTGAGCGCGCTCGGCGAGGGCGTGTCGCAGGTCGCGGAGGTCGGTAAAAACCTCGTCCGGGGCTTGTGGCAAGGCATCCAGTCGCTCGCCGGGTGGCTATGGGATAAAGTGTCCGGGTGGATTTCCTCCATTTGGGACGGCATTACGGACTTTTTCGGCATCCACTCTCCGAGCACAAAAATGGCGTGGGTGTCCGAAATGAACGTCGAGGGCGCAGTCGTCGGCATTGAGAAGAACAAGAGCAAGGCCGTAAAAGCCTATGGAGCTATGGGCGAGGAAATGCTCGCCGAGGTAGACTCCGGGCTCGCGGCGGTAAACGACAAGCTCAAAAGCTCTATCGGGGAAATCGAAACGGGCTTTTCCGCAAAGGCGACCGTCGAGGCCGTCTCCGCATCCGTTCCGGCGGACTTGACCGGGCGCGGCGGCGGTGCGACGACCTCCGGCGGCGGAGATACAAACGTCGTAAATCATTTTCATATCGCGGAGCTCGTCGTCCGTGAGGAGGCGGACGTAAAGAAGATTTCCCGCGAGCTCTACAATATGCAGAAATCGAAATCGCGGAGCAAGGGGGTATCTATGGCGTGAGCATGGGTTTTATTTTCGACAACAAGCATAGCGGGGATATGGGAGTCGTGTTCAAATCCACAGACCGAACACTCCTCCCCGCGAAACGGGTAACGCAATACACGATACCCGGCAAGAGCGGCACATACGACATAGAGGACGGTTACGAAAACCGCGAAATCGTATGTACCGTCGCTTTCGTCGGAGAGGGCTACCACTACGCGGGCGTGAGGACGCGAGCGCGCGCCGTGGCGGAATGGCTCTCCGGCGAGGGCTTGCTCGTCTTTGACGACGAGCCGGAAAAGGCGTACTCCGCAAAGGTCGTCGGCGGTATCTCTATCGAGCAAATCGCCGTTACGGGAACGTGCGAGGTACGCTTTCTCTGTAAACCGTTCGCCGAGTCCTTGCGCTACAATCAACAGGACGTAAAATCCGTCTCTCTGCCTCACACGGAGGCCGTCAACGTCCACGGGACGCAGGAGACGGACGGCTTAATCTACATCACGGCGCGCGGCAATATCCAAACGCTGACGATTACACGGCTCAAGGTCAATTAAAAATTAGGAGGTTTTTACTATGAGCGCATTATCCAACGTACACGCATCTACCCTCTTGAACACGTCCTTGCGGAGCGGGACGTACTACCTCGCCCTTTTCCTCACCGACCCGACGGCGAGCGGCACGGGTACGGAGGTATCCGGCGGCGGCTACGCCCGAAAGATTATCAATTTCGGCGCGCCGTCCCTCGTCTCTGGCAAAGAACAGGTATCCAACTCCGCCGCCGTCGATTTCGGCACTCTGACGGCAGACCTCGGCACGGTGGCCTATTGGGGCATCTACGACGCGCTGACGGCGGGTAATTTGCTTTGGTACGGCTCCTTTACCCGGAGCAAGAACGTACTCAACGGCGACGCTATCACGGTATCGGCGGGAGCTATCGTTTGCACTTTGGCATAACGAGGAGGCGAGCAAATGTATAACCGCACTCCGTACAATAAGACGGCGTACAACCGAACAACGTCTATTGTGTTCGAGTGGCTCGCCACGGCGAACGCGGAGACGGATACCTCGGCGACGCTGAAAATCATTCGATACCTCGACGGCTCGGCGGCGGCGGTCGCTACCGCGTCCGGCGTGTTCGTCCGCGTCCTCCTCCCCTCCGCACTTGCGGAGGCGGAGGCTGGGAGCGTCGGCGACTATATCCGCACTCTCTTTTTCTCCGCGCTTGCGGAGGCCGTAGCAACGGCGAGCGGTACAGGCGTTTCTACCTACGGCTCCGTCACTATGGTAATTGAGGGCGTGAATATGGTCGCCGGGGACGAGCTCGTTATCGACACGGAGCACATGACCGTAACGCTCAACGGCGCGAACATCATCGACCGCGTGAGCGACGATAGCGCATTTTTCAAGCTCCAACCGGGCGAGAACGATATTATCGTCGAGGGCGGCACGACCGCAGACGTTAAAATCTTGTGGAAAGATAGGTGGTTATAATGGCAAAGCCGCAGATTTTCAACCGCGATATGAAGCGGCTCGCCTACCTCGACAACGCGCTCGCCGTCGGCTACGGCCTCGAGACTAATTCCCTATGGACGGCGACCTTTACGCTCCCGGCGGACGACCCGAAAAACGCCTATTGTACGCCGCTGAACTTCGTCGAGATTTTCGACGGAGACGAGCGTATCGACCTTTTCCGCATAATCGGGGAGGATATGGAGCGGAGCAACGGCGCGACTCGCTATTATGATTGCGAGCACGTCCTCGCTACGCTCCTCTCCGACGTTCTCTTTCAGTATCATCAATGCGGCGGCTCCGGCGTAAAGACTGCCGACGTTCTCAATTACATTCTCGCCCGGCAGACCCGGCAAAACTGGAAACTCGGGGCTTGCGATTTCAAACGCTATTTTGAATATAATTGGGAAAACTCGACGCTCCTCGCGGCGCTCTTTGCCGTGCCGGAGTGCTTCGATAGTGAATACCTTTGGTCGTGGGATACGACCGTCTATCCGTGGACGCTCTCGCTCACCGTGCCGACGGAGGCGCTCAAAAGCGAAATCCGATACGCAAAGAATATGACGAACATCAAAAAGACGACGGACGCGACCAGTATCGCAAACCGCGTCTATGCGCTCGGATACGGCGAGGGTGTAAACCAACTGACGATAGAGTCGGCGAACGGCGGCGTTCCATACGTCGAGGACGCTTTAAGCATCGAGCGATACGGCTTGTGTTCGACTATCCTCGTAGACTCGCGGTATCAAGTGGCGGAAAACCTCAAGGCATACGCCGAGCAGATACTCGCCGGGCTCAAGGAGCCGTATGTGAGCTATGAAATCGGCGCTATCGACCTCCACCGGCTGACCGGCGACAAGTTCTCAAAGTTCCGCCCGGGCGAGGTCGTTCGCGTCGTGGACGAGGCCGACGGAATTAACCTCCGTACCCGCATCGTCCGCGTTGAGAAAGCGGATGCAGAGGGCGACCCGGGAAACGTCACGGTAACGATTGCCAACAAGACGCAGGATATAGCGGGCAGTATTTCCGACTTGCAGAGCCGAGCCCTCATTTCCGAGACATACGCACAGGGCGCGACCAACCAACAAATCTATAATTTCTCGGATAACGCCGACGCAACGCATCCGGCGAAACTGCAACTCTATATCTCCGACTCGGTGGTACGCATTAACAAAATGCTCCTCAATATCGAGTTCGAGGCGTTCCGGGCGTATGAGAAAGCTATCGGCGGCGGCGGTGGACAAACGACCTCCTCCGGCGGCGGGCAGACAACGAGCTCCGGCGGCGGACAGACAACGAGCTCCGGCGGCGGCTCTACGACCTCCTCCGGCGGCGGGCAGACCTCCGGCGGAACGGCGCTCGAGTCCTCGAACGTGCTCCCGAGTGAGACGAACGGACAGGCCGTGCATAACCACGGCATTTCTCAACACGCCCGCCTTGCAACGACCAGCGACGGGAAAACCGTTGACGGATACGAGACGTTCATTTGGTCGGGCGCGCATACGCATCCGTCGCACACGCACAGGATTTCCGCACATACACACGAGGTCTACGACCATACGCACACGGTAAGGGCGCACACGCATACGGTGAAAGACCATACCCACACCGTAAAAGACCATACCCACGCTATCGAGTTCGGCATCTACGAGGGACAACGCGCCTCGAAAGCGACTATCAAGGTAGACGGCAAAGAGATACCCGCGCCGTCCTCGTATAGCAATATCGACATTGTGAAGTATCTCGCCACGGACTCGAGCGGGAAGATACGCCGTAACTCGTGGCACTCGATAGAGATACTCCCCGATAACATGAGTCGTATCGTGGGCGCGGTATTCGCTCAAACATTCTGTAATTCTCGCGGCGGCGGGGACTACTAAAAGGAGGAAAGAATATGTCCGAATTAGTGACAATGTACCCGGCGCAAGCCAACTCCCCGGAGACTTCGCTCTCCGGCGCGCTGACGGCGGCGGGTACGACCGTAAACGTCGTTGACGGCTCCGTACTGCCGGAGGCTCCGAACTTGCTCACGATTGGAGCGGACGGCTCCACGGCGGAAACGGTGCTTATGACCGCAAAGAACGGGAACGTGCTCACCGTCACGCGAGCGCAGAACGGCACGACCGCCCGGGCATGGTCGGCGGGCGACGTTATCGCCCGATATTTCACGGCGGCAGACCAAACCGCCATGCAGGAAAATATTAAGAAGCTCAACGAGGGCAAGGCCGAGAAAGCCGCCTCACCGACGGCGGGCAACTTTGCCGGGCTCGACTCCTCCGGCAATCCGACCGACTCCGGCAAAAAGCCGGGCGACTTCGCCGACGCGAGCCATACCCACACAGGCAAGGCGGACAAAGTAAAGAGCGCCACGGCGGGACACTTTGCCGGGCTCGACTCCTCCGGCAATCTGACCGACTCCGGCAAAAAGCCGGGCGACTTCGCCGACGCCTCCCACGCTCACGCGGGATACGCCGAGGTAAAGATTTTCTCCGGCGTGTCCGTCGCCGCATCTGCATGGGTGAGCGACAGCACATACGCGGCGTATCCCTATGCCGCCTCTATCGCCTGCCCCGGCGTGACGGCGAGCCACGTCCCCGAGGTCGTGTTCGGTGCGACAGAGGCCGCGAGCGGAAACTTTGCGCCGGTCGCTCTCTCCGGGAGCGGGACGGTCAAAATCTACGCCGCGACAAAGCCGACGGCGGCTATCACGGTGCAGAGCATTACTTGTATTAAGGCGGTGAGTTAAAAATGATTGGTAGAACAAACGCAGTCAGCAAGCCCGGAGTCGAGCTCTCCCTCGTGGTATCCGTTACGAGCGGAGCGGCGGTCACGGCGACAAAGGGCTCGAAAACGGTAAACGGCACGGCGGCGGGCGGCTCGTGCGTCCTCTCCTTGCCGGAGGCCGGTACATGGAGCGTCAAGGCTACACTCAACGGGCAAACGTCCGACACGAAAAGCGTCTCCGTCGTCGATAGCTACGCGGTGGCGCTGACGTTCTTTTCCGCGACGATTACCGTCAACGTAGACTCCGGCGCATCCGTCACGCTGAAAAAGGGCGGGACGACAATCGCCACAAAGACGAGCAACGGGACGGCGGTTTTCACCGTCACGGAGACGGGGGCGTACACGGTCACGGCGACAAAGAACGGGCAGACGACGAGCGGCTCGGTCAATGTCGTTTCCTCCGCGACCTCCTACTCGCTGACGCTCTCTTTCGTGAGCTCTACGCTCAACAATAACGAGTGGAGCGTTATCAAGTCCGTTTCCGACGCGGGACAGGGCGCGAACTATTGGAGCATCGGCGACCGAAAGGCGGTCACGCTTAACGGCACGGTCGGAAAGCTCTCGCTCTCGAATGTCACGACCTACGCTTTCATTATCGGCTTTAACCATAACGCAAGCGTCGAGGGCGCAAACCGCATCCATTTTCAGCTTGCAAAGACCGCGCTCTCCGGCGGTACGGACGTGTGTTTCTGCGATAATCAATATGGCCCGGATAGCGGATGGTCGTCCCCGGGTGCGGGCTATTTCGTTATGAACGCGAGCAACACCAACTCCGGCGGATGGAAAAGCTCGCAAATGCGTACAAACATTTGCGGGACGAGTCTCTCGAGCTATTCCGGGACGATTATTGCAGTCATTCCGGCGGCGCTCCGTGCCGTCCTCAAGTCCGTTACCAAGTACACGGACAACACCGGCGGCGGAAGTACGGCGGCGAGCGCGGTCACGGCGACGACGGATTACTTTTTCCTCCTCTCGGAGTACGAGGTTTTCGGGAGCATTTCGAGAGCGAACTCGAACGAGGCGAGCAAGCAAGCGCAGTACGCCTATTATTCCGCCGGGAACAGCAAAATTAAGTACAAGCACAACGGCACGAGTACCGCCGCTTCTTGGTGGCTCCGTTCTCCGGGTGCGAGCAACTCCTACGGTTTCGTGATTGTGGGCACCGACGGGACAGTCAACTACACCACCGCGCACTATTCCCTCGGCTTCGCGCCCGGCTTTTGCGTATAATTCGGAAATCGAGACTTGCGCCCTCAATGGGCGCATAGTCGGCGAGGAGGAAAGAAAATGTCCGTACCAAAATCGAGACGCGGCGAAAGCCCGGCGGAGTATATCAACCTCGCCCGCGAGATTTATGTATTCACATACAACCGCGTCCGCATCCTGCCGAAAAGCTACACCTTTTATTTTTCCTTGCCGCTCTACAACGCGGCGCGAGAGGCTTATCGCATGATAAAGACGGCAAACCTCATTTACGTTGACGAGAAATCTCCCGAGGAGATACGCCGCCGGAACATCCAGCGGCGGAAAGAGTATTACGAGACGGCACAGGGTTATTATAACTCAATGCTCGACGTGCTCGACCTCGCGTATCTGACCGTCAACCATGAGAAGATACCGCCGAACGTCCTCAAAGAGTGGGTAAAGCTCATTACGGACGAGCTCTCGCAAATCTCTAAAATCAAACGGAGCGATAAGGCGCGAGCTTAATCCTCCGCGTGATTAGGTTATATTCCGTATCGCCGCTAATTGGTGGCTCCGTTCTCCGAATGCGAGCAACTCCAACAATTTCGTGAATGTGAACACCGACGGGACAGTCAACAACAACAACGCGAACTATTCCCTCGGCTTCGCGCCCGGATTTTATATCGACACGGGGCAGACCGAATAACTCCTCACGGAGCGAAAGCAGTCCCCATATAAAAGGGGAATATAACCTCTCTGACGGCCTCGCGCCGTCGGACAAACATATACCGCGATACGGTTAGCCGGACGCTCCTTGCATGGGTGCGGAGTGCGTGTTTTCCGTGCTTTCATGGCTCGCCGTTACGCATTTTAGACAACACGCCGAGAAAGAAATGTACGAGGTATTTTTATTTTATGAACAGCGCAGAACGACGCGAGGCACGGTATCAGCGTCGCAAGGCCGCACGAATGAAAAAGAAAGCCGCCGCGCTCCGAGAGTACGGAGATTTCGAGACGGTTTTCTCATTCGAGCGGCTCTATGAGAGCTACCGCGCCTCCGTCCGTGGCGTTGGGTGGAAAGCGAGCACACAGCGATACAAAGCCGCCTCACTTGCCAACGTCACAAAGACACACGAGGAATTGATAGCCGGGAGATACCGCTCCAAGGGCTTTTACGAGTTCGATATTGTGGAGCGGGGAAAGCCGAGGCATATTCGGAGCGTCCATATCTCCGAGCGCGTCGTACAACGGTGCTTGTGCGATTACTGCCTCGTGCCGATGCTCTCCCGGTCGTTCATTTACGACAACGGAGCGAGCTTGCGCGGCAAAGGGTACGATTTCGCCGTATCCCGGGTGACGCACTTTCTCGCGGAGCATTACAGAAAACACGGGCGGGAGGGCTACGTCCTCGTATTCGATTTTTCAAAGTATTTCGATACGGCACAGCATGAGCC
>ENA-OUPA01001091-OUPA01001091.1-human-gut-metagenome-genome-assembly--contig:-NODE-1091-length-12637-cov-27.4523_pt1 | contig 12637 bp, 9 predicted proteins | sample MGYA00237939_ERZ548770 | MGnify/ENA primary metagenome ERZ548770 (study PRJEB26490, sample SAMN05356877) | human gut metagenome | biome: terrestrial biome; feature: human-associated habitat; material...
TCCAGAAGGGCGGCTTCATCCGTTCGGATAAAGTGCGTGAGTACTCCGACCGGCTGATCGCACAGTACGACGTGCGCAGCGGCCAGGGCAGCTCCACCATCGTGCGCAGCATGTCCGGTGGCAACCAGCAGAAGGCGATCATTGCCCGTGAGATCGACAGGGATCCCAAGCTGCTCATTGCCGTGCAGCCCACCCGCGGCCTGGACGTGGGTGCCATTGAGTATATCCACAAGCAGATCGTGGCAGAGCGTGACAAGGGCACTGCCGTGCTGCTGGTGAGCCTGGAGCTGGACGAGGTCATGAACCTGTCCGACCGCATCCTGGTCATGTACGAGGGCGAGATCGTGGGCGAGTTTGACCCCAAGACCACCACCGTGCAGGAACTGGGCCTGTATATGGCCGGTGCACGCAAGCAGGGAAAGGAGACTAAGTAACAAATGGACAAGAAAAAACTTTCCCACAGCAGTCTGCAAAGCTCGGTCACCAGTGTGCTGGCGGCTCTGCTGTGCATCCTCATCGGTCTGATCGTGGGCTTTCTGGTGCTGCTGGCCATCAACCCGGCACACGCTTGGGGCGACGGCTTTGTGCGCATCCTGAAAGGCGGCTTCCACGACGCTCCCTACGGCGTCGGCAAGGAGCTGGCCAACGCAGCACCTCTGGTCATGACCGGTCTGTCGGTGGCATTTGCCTTCAAGACCGGCCTGTTCAACATCGGTGCCGCCGGTCAGTACACGCTGGGCGCTTACGGTGCCCTCTACTGCGCCATCATGCTCAAGCTGCCCTGGTTCGTCTGCCTGCTGGCTGCGGCCATTCTGGGCGGTCTGTGGGGTGCCATCCCCGGTTTCTTCAAGGCCTACTTCAACATCAACGAGGTCATTACCTCCATCATGTTCAACTGGATCGGCCTGTATCTGGTCAATGAGCTTATTTACCAGAACGGCACCGGCCCCATGTACGATGTGCGCAACACCCGTACCATCAACATCAGCAAGAACGCCGATTACGCTCAGTCCATCATCCCGGATTTCGGCCTGAACAAGCTGTTCCAGACCAACAGCACCACCATTGCCATCTTCCTGGCGGCAGCAGTGGCAGTTCTGATCTGGGTGGTGCTGAACAAGACCACCTTCGGCTACGAGCTCAAGGCTGTGGGCCTGAACAAGAGCGCTGCCCGCTACGCCGGCATCAACGAGAAGAAGAACATCATCCTCTCCATGGCCATTGCCGGTGCACTGGCCGGTTTTGGTGCGGGCCTGTACTATCTGTCCAATGTGTCCCAGTGGAACCCGCTGAACTCCACAAGCCTGCCGACAATGGGCTTCAACGGCATTTCCGTTGCACTGCTGGCAAGCTCCAACCCCATTGGCACCATTTTCTCGGCAATCTTCATTTCCCATATCTCGGTGGGCGGCTCCTTCCTTTCCACCAAGTATTACCCCACTGAGATCTCGGACCTGATCAGCGGTATCATCATCTACCTGTGTGCATTCTCCATGCTGTTCCGCGGCAAGATCCACGCACTGCTGTTCAAGAATGCCGATAAAACCAATGTGAACGCAGAGCCTGCTGCTCCTGCAAAATCTGCAACCGAAAAGGAGGGCAAGTGATATGCTGCTTCTGATCAAATATACGCTGCTGTATGGCATCGTGCTGATGCTGGTGGCTCTGGGCGGTATGTTCAGTGAGCACTCCGGCATCATCAACATTGCGCTGGAAGGCATCATGGTCATCGGCGGTGTGGCAGGTGTGCTTACCCTGACCCTGCTGCCCGCCGACATGTCTCCCTTCCTGGTGGTGCTGCTCACCATTCTGGCGGCGGCCCTGGCTGGCATGGTGTACAGCCTGCTGCTGGCCTTTGCCTCCATCAACCTGAAGGCGGACCAGACCATCGGCGGCACAGCCCTGAACCTGCTGGCCACCGCCATTGCCGTGGTCATCGCCAAATACTTCAGCGACAGCGGCAGCGCCAAGCTGAACTATACCAACAAGCCCTTCCTGTTCAGCATCGGCGGGCTGGAGCTCAGTGTCTTTGTTCCGCTGGGCATCATCCTGCTGATCATCAGCTATGTGGTGCTGTACAAGACCCGCTTCGGCCTGCGTCTGCGGGCCTGCGGCGAGCATCCCCAGGCAGCCGACTCGGTGGGCATCAATGTCTACAAGATGCGCTACGCTGGTGTGCTGCTCTCCGGTGCCCTGGGTGCCATTGGCGGCATGGCTTACATCGTGCCCCCGGTGCAGACCTGGAACTTTGAGGTGGGTGTGGCCGGTGCAGGCTTCCTGGCCTTGGCCGTTATGATCTTCGGCCAGTGGAAGCCCTTCCACATCTTTGGCGCGGCCATGTTCTTTGCCGTGTTCAAGAGCCTGGCCAACATTGCGGACTCCACCTTCCTGGCACAGCTGCACTGGTCCAGCAACATCTACAACATGATGCCGTTCGTGGCGTCCATGATCATTCTGGCGTTTACCTCCAAGAACAGCATGGCACCCAAGGCAGAGGGCATCCCCTACGACAAGGGATCCCGCTAAAACGACGATTTGTGTTCCCAAAACAAGGGCGCAGCTGCTTTTTCGGGCGGCTGCGCCCTTTTTGGCTTAAAATTGGGCAAAGTTTACAGAATGATACTTGCTTTTGTTTGGAATTTTGCTATACTATATCTTACAATGTCGTACTATTGAAAAAACGAGGAGCGTGATACGATGCGCGTTTATGATCTGATCGCAAAAAAGCGTGATGGCGGTACGCACAGCCGTGAGGAGCTGGAGCAGATCGTCAATGGCTATGTCAGCGGAGAAGTGACTGATTACCAGATGGCTGCATGGATGATGGCTGTCTATCTGCGCGGCATGACCGATGAGGAGACCGCAGAGCTGACCGATGTGATGGCTCACAGCGGCGTGATGGTGGATCTTTCGCCCATTCCGGGCATCAAGGTGGACAAGCACTCCACCGGCGGCGTGGGCGATAAGACCACGCTGGTCATTGCCCCCATCGTGGCGGCCTGCGGCGTGAAGATCGCCAAGATGAGCGGCCGGGGCCTTGGCCATACCGGCGGCACCATCGATAAGATGGAGAGCGTGCCCGGCACCAGAACCGCCCTCTCACAGGAGGAGTTCTTTGCGCAGGTGAACAGGATCGGCCTGTCGGTCATTGGCCAGAGCGAGGGCATTGCCATTGCAGATAAAAAAATGTATGCCCTGCGGGATGTGACCGCAACCGTCAGCTGCATCCCACTCATCGCATCCAGCATCATGTCCAAGAAACTGGCTTCCGGCTCGGATGCCATCCTGCTGGATGTGACCACCGGCACCGGAGCTTTTATGAAAACGGTAGACCAGAGCATTGAGCTGGCCAAGCTGATGGTATCCATTGGCACCCATCACGGCCGCCGGGTGGCTGCCATGATCACCGATATGGATACCCCGCTGGGCCATAACATTGGCAACAGTCTGGAAGTCATGGAAAGCATGGATGTGCTCAAGGGCCATGGCCCCGCCGACCTGACCGAGGTCTGCCTGCAGCTGGCGGCGAACATGCTGGTGCTGGCCGATAAGGGCACTCCTGCCGAGTGCCGCGCCATGGCCGAGACGGCGATCGCCGATGGCTCTGCCTTTGCTAAGTGCAAGGAGATGTTTGCGGCGCAGGGCGGCGATACCCGCGTGCTGGACGATTACAGCCTGTTTGAGCAGCCCGCGGCAAGCTTTGAGCTGCTGGCAGAGCAAGACGGTTACATTGTGGCGAACGATGCCGAGAAGATCGGCTCTGCCAGCGTGCTGCTGGGTGCGGGCCGACAGAAAAAGGGCGACCCGCTGGATTTTGCCGCCGGCATCACCCTGCATAAAAAGCGCGGCGACTACGTAAAGAAGGGCGAGAGTCTGGCTACCTTCTACGGCGCAGCCGATAAGTTTGAAGCTGCCGCCGCCGAGTACCGCAGCGGCCTTGGATACGGCCCTGAGAAGCCGGAGGAAGCCCCGCTGGTGTATGCCCTTGTAACGAAGGACGGCGTGGAGCGCTATTAAATGAAATAAAAGCTTCCGGGACGGTTTCTCCCGGGGCTTTTTTGCGTCATTTGGCAGGTTTTTGTTGCATAATGTGGAAAACAGTGGAACTTTGGCAGGAGATATGGTATACTATGATGGATTTGTGCTGTCCCGGCAGAAGGGACGCGGAAAGAGAAAGGACTTGTTATGAAGATCATTCTGGTGGGCGGCGGCAAGGTTGGTACCGCGCTGGCGCGGCAGCTCAGTGAGGAAGACCATAATGTGACCATTGTGGATACCAACAAAGCGCGTGTGGAGCACCTGACTGAAAGCTACGATGTGCTGGGCATCGTGGGCAACGGTTCCTCGATCACCACGCTGGCAGAGGCCGGCATTGAAGACGCGGATGTGTTCATTGCCGTGACCGGTTCGGATGAGCTGAACCTGCTGTGCTGCATGTTTGCCAAAAAGGCGGGCCACTGCCATGCAATTGCCCGTGTGCGCAACCCGTCCTACAGTCATGAGCTGGACTTTATCAAAAAGCAGATCGGCATTTCGGCCATCATCAATCCGGAAATGGCTGCAGCAAAGGAAATCTCCCATCTGCTGCGCTTCCCGGGTGCAAGCAAGATCGACACCTTTGCAGACGGCCGTGTGCGGCTGATCAAGTTTGCACTCACTGCAGAGCAGGGGCTGGATGGCGTGGCCATCCGCGAGATCCCCACCCGCCTGAAGAGCGATATTCTGGTGTGTGCTGTGGAGCGCAGCGGCGGCGTCATCATCCCGAACGGTAACTTTGTACTGCAGAACGGCGATCAGGTCACCTTCCTTGCAACACAGGAAAAGGCCCACGAGTTCTTCCAGCGCATCCACCTGCCGGTGCGCCCGGTGCGCAATGCCTTCATCGTGGGCGGCGGTGCCATCGCCTTCTATCTGAGCCAGGAGCTGCTGGAAAACCACGTGCGTGTGCGCATCGTGGAACGCGACCCTGCCCGCTGCATGGAGCTGGCCGAGCAGCTGCCCGGCGCACAGATCCTGAACGAGGACGGCTCCAACCGCGAATTCCTGCTCTCGGAGGGCATGGAGTCCACCGAGGCTTTTGTGGCCCTGACCAACATCGACGAAGAGAACGTGCTGCTGACCCTGTTTGCCAAAAAGCACTCCAAGGGCAAGCTGGTCACCAAAGTCAACCGTCTGGAATTTGATGATATTCTGGCCGGTCTGGATCTGGGCAGCGTGGTCTACCCCAAGTACATGACCTGCGATTACATCGTGCAGTATGTGCGTGCACTGCAGAACGAAGCGGGCAGCAACATCAAGACGCTGTACCGCATTCTGGACGACCGCGTGGAAGCGCTGGAATTTACCGTCCACGAGAAGAGCGCTGCCACCGGTGTCCCCCTGAGCCAGCTGCACCTGAAAAAGAATCTGCTGCTGTGCTGCATCACCCGCGGCCATCAGATCCTGATCCCGCGCGGCGGCGACCAGATCCAGGTGGGCGACAACGTGATCGTGGTCACGCTGGAGCATGGTCTGCATGACCTGCGCGATATTCTGGACAAGGGCGCAGAGGGTTGACGGAGGCAGACTATGAATTATGCGATCGTTTTCCGTCTGCTGGGCTATGTCATGCTGATCGAGGGTGCGCTGCTGCTGCTGCCCGCAGCGGCCAGCTGGATCTACGGCGAATGGTTCGTGCTGGGCGTGTTTCTGATCACGGCGGCAGTCAGCGCCGCCATCGGCTACGCCCTGCGCGGCATCAAGCCTAAAAGCAAGATGTTCTATATGCGGGAGGGCTTTGCTGCTACCTCGCTGAGCTGGATCGTCATTTCCATCGTGGGCGCCGTTCCGTTTGTGGTGGCGGGCTGCATCCCGAACCCGGTGGATGCCCTGTTTGAGACGGTGTCCGGCTTTACCACCACCGGTGCCAGCATCCTGCCCGGGGTGGAAGATCTGCCCAAGGGCATCCTGTTCTGGCGCAGCTTCACCCACTGGATCGGCGGCATGGGCGTGCTGGTGTTCCTGCTTTCGCTGCTGCCGCTGACCGGCGGCTCCCACGTCAACCTGATGAAGGCGGAGAGCCCCGGCCCGCAGGTGGACAAGCTGGTGCCCAAGGTGCAGTCCACCGCCAAGATCCTTTACGGCATCTACCTGGTCTTGACCTTGCTGGAGCTGGTGTTCCTGCTGGCAGGTGGGATGCCCCTGTTCGAGGCCATGCTTACGTCCTTTGGCACCGCAGGCACCGGCGGCTTCGGCTTCCGCAACGACAGCTTTGGCAGCTTTTCCCCCTACATCCAGTGGGTCGTGACCGTGTTCATGATCCTGTTCGGTGTCAACTTCAACGCCTACTTCCTGCTGCTGATGCGCCGGTTCCGCCGGGCGGCGGCCAGCGAAGAGGTGCGCGGCTACTTTGTGGTCATTGCAGCCGCCATTGCCATCATCACGGCCAACATCTACAGCCTCTACAACAGCTTTGGCGAGGCACTGCGGCAAGCGGCGTTCCAGGTGGGTTCCATCATCACCACCACGGGCTTTTCCAGCTGCGATTTTGACCTGTGGCCCACCCTGTCCAAGGAAGTGCTGGTGGTGCTGATGTTCATTGGTGCCTGTGCCGGAAGCACCGGCGGCGGCATCAAGGTGAGCCGCATCCTCATTTTGGGCAAGACGCTGGGCAAGGAGCTCAAGCAGGCTCTGCACCCGCAGGTGGTGGCTCCGGCGCGTATGGACGGTAAGCTGCTGAACCATGAGACCATCCGTACCACCAACGTGTTCATGGCGGCCTACAGCTTCATCTTTGTGGGGTCCTTCCTGCTCATCAGTCTGAACGGCTTTGACATGGTGACCAATTTCACTGCCGTGGCCGCCACTCTGAACAACATCGGCCCGGGCCTGGAGCTGGTGGGCCCCATGCAGAACTTTGGCGGTTTTGCAGACCCGGCCAAGCTGGTGCTGATCTTTGATATGCTGGCAGGCCGCCTGGAGATCTTCCCCATGCTGGTGCTGTTCCTGCCCGACACCTGGCGCAAATTCTGATCGTACAACGAAATCTAAAAGGGACCACCCGCTGCGGGCGGCCCCTTTGCCATGCTTGCGTTCTGCAGGCAAAAAGGGTACAATACAACTGCTGGAAAACCAACGCTTTTGGCAGAAAGGACTGCTATGGAATACGATTTTTATACGCTGGGCGTCCTTTACCTGGTCTACTCGTTTGCGGGCTGGGTAGGGGAGACGGTAGTGGCTACGGTGCGGGGCAAGCATTTTGCCAACCGCGGCGCAGCAGCCGGGCCCTTCTGCTTTGTGTACGGCTCCACGGCGGTACTGCTGGCCGTGGGCTTCACGGACCTGCGCAGCGACCCGGTGTACCTCTTCTTTGCCTGTACGCTGGCCTCCACGGTCATGGAGTGGCTGACGGCTAAGCTGCTGGAACGGCTGCACCGCCGCAAATGGTGGGACTACTCCGGTAAGCGCTTCAACCTGAACGGCTATGTCTGCCTGCAGTATTCGCTGCTGTGGGGCGCGCTGGGCACTGCCAGCGTGCTGTGGCTCAATGGCCTGCTGCTGCGGCTGTGCCAGGCCATCCCGAGCTGGCTGCTGCACCCGCTGGTGTGGGCGGCGGTCATCGTGGCAGCGCTGGACCAGATCGGTTCGGCCGTGCTGGTGGGGCGCTATGCGGCCAAACACCCGGTGCTGGAACAGCTGAACCAGCGGCTGGGTGAAAGCTCCGACGGCCTGCGCCGCCGCATTGCCTTGTATGTGGAAAAGCGCATCCAGCGGGCCTACCCGGCGGCGGCCCGGCAGGAACCGACCATTGCCCAGAACGGCGAAAGGCCCCTGAGCGCCGCCGACCTGCTGTGGCTGTTCGTGGTGGGCGCGTTTCTGGGTGACCTGGTGGAAACAGTGTTCTGCCGCCTGACGGCAGGCGTCTGGATGAGCCGTTCCAGTCTGGTGTGGGGGCCGTTCAGCGTGGTGTGGGGCCTGGCTCTGGCCCTGACCACCGTGCTGCTGCGCCAGAATCAGGACAAGAGCGACCGCTACCTGTTTGTGTTCGGCACGGTGATGGGCGGCGTGTACGAGTATGTGTGCAGCGCCGTGACCGAGCTGTTGTTCGGCACGGTGTTCTGGGATTACAGCAAATTCAAATTCAATCTGGGCGGGCGCATCAACCTGCTGTACTGCTTCTTCTGGGGCATGGCGGCCGTGGTGTGGATGCGCTACGGCTACCCGGTGGTCATGAAGTGCATGACCCGTCTGCGCAGCCGGGTGCGGCCGTGGATGACCGTGCTGCTGGCGGTGTTCATGGCGGTGAACATGGTCACCAGCTCGCTGGCGCTGGCCCGTTACGACGCCCGCACCAGCGGGGTGCCAGCTGCCAATGCCGTGGAGAACTATCTGGACGCCCATTTCGACAATGCCCGCATGGAACGCATCTATCCCAACGCGAAAAAAGTGGAAAAGGCCGGGTGAAACTTCCGGATTCCGCTTGCTTTTATGTCCGGCAGACAGTATAATAAACAGGATAAAAGGGAGTAAAGGGCGCAGACCCGGCAGGGCCATGCGCTGTGCTGCAGCGACAACCCGGCAGAAATGCCCGATGCAGTACCGGATGCTTGAGACTTTTATTACAAGGACGTAGTATGCGTACCCTGTAATAGGAGTCTTTTCTTTTTTGCCCGGCTGAGAGACTCCCGTTCCCGGAGCCGGGCCAAGGAACGATCAAAAAGGAGAAAAAACATGCTTATACCTGTTTTGCTGTTTATCGTGGGCCTGTTGTGCCTGATCAAGGGCGGTGACTGGTTTGTGGACGGTGCCACCGGTATTGCCCGCCGCTTCCATGTGCCGGAGCTGCTCATCGGTGCCACGGTGGTGTCCATCGGCACCACCCTGCCGGAGGTGATGGTGTCTACCACCTCGGCTCTCACCGGTCACGGCGAGATCGCCTACGGCAACGCCATTGGTTCGGTCATCTGCAATTCCGCCCTCATTGCGGCCATTCCCATTGTGGCCAAGCCGGGCAAGGTGGACCCCAAGAGCCTGCGCACCCCGGTGCTGTTCTTCTTTGTGGCGGCAGCCTTCTACGCCGGTGTGGCCTACACCACCGGCTCTTTCACCCGGCCGGTGGGCATCATCCTGCTGGCCATGTTCGTGGCCTACATCGTCTGCAACGTGATGGCCATGAAGAATGCCTCCGCCCCGGAAGAAGAGGAAGAGCCGGAAGAAAACGCTTCCTTTGCCAAGGAACTGGGCCTGCTGGCGGTGGGCGCGGTGCTCATCGCGGTGGGCGCGGACCTGCTGGTGGACAACGGCACCCTCATTGCACAGGCACTGGGCGTGCCGGAGTCGGTCATTGCTCTGACCTTTGTGGCACTGGGTACCTCGCTGCCGGAGCTGGTCACGGCCATCACCTCGCTGGTCAAGGGCCACGGGGCGCTGTCGCTGGGCAACGTCATCGGTGCCAACGTGTTCAATCTGGTGCTGGTGAGCGGCGTCAGCGTGACGCTGGCCCCCTTCACCATCCCCCAGAACTCCACCATTGCTGGCATGAACGCCTCGCTGGTGATGGATATTCCGGTGATGTTTGCGGTCATGCTGCTGCTGACGGTGCCCGCCCTGCTCAAGGGCAAGCTCAGCCGCCCGCAGGGCATTGCGCTGCTGTGCATCTACGCTGCTTTCTGCGTGGTGCAGTTCACCATTTGATGACGAAGTAAAAAACAGGCCCCCGCACGGTTTTGTGCGGGGGCCTGTCTGCGTTTTGTGGTTACTGCTGTGCAAAAATTTTGACTTCGTCCTTGTCCATGAAGGCGGCGCCGGCAAACCCGGCGGCCTCCAGCTGGCCCAGCTGCTTGCCCAGCTTCTTGGCCTGCTGCAGCACGGTGACGTTGTAGGTGTCACGCAGGGCGGCGGCCTTGCTCAGCACGGCGGGGAAGTCGGCGTCCTTGCCGTACAGCAGGGCGATCTTCTGCTTGGCACCGGGGATCTGATACCCCTGTTCCAGCAGGATGCCGCACACGCGCTCGAAACCGATGGAGAAGCCCACGGCAGGCACCTGGGTGCCCAGGAACTTGCCCACCATGTTGTCGTAGCGGCCGCCGCCGGCCACGGCACCGCTGAACTGCGGGCAGGTGATCTCGAACACCATGCCGGTGTAGTAGCCCTGACCGCGCACCAGGCTGGGGCAGTAGGCCACCTGATAGCGGCCGGCAGCCAGCGCATTGGCGGTGGCCAGAACGTACTTCAGGTCATCGGCGATGGCGGGGTCGGCGCAGCGGGCAGCCACGGCGTCCAGCGTCACCTCACCGGCGGCGATGAAATCGGCCAGTGCGTTGATGGCGGCTTCCGGCAGCTGCTTTTCGGTCAGCTCGGCCTTCACGCCGTCAGCACCAATCTTGTCCATTTTGTCAAAGGTGATGCAGACGGAATCCAGCGTATCGGCGGCAAAGCCCATGCTCTCCAGCATGCCGCGCAGGATGCGGCGGTCGTTGATGTTCACCGTGAAGCCGGTGAAGCCGATGTTCAGCAAAGCGCGGGTGGTCACGTCGATCAGTTCCACCTCGGCGTTGGGGGAGCTGTCGCCCAGAATGTCGATGTCGCACTGCACGAACTCGCGCAGACGGCCCTTCTGGGGGCGCTCGGCACGGAACACACGGTCGGTCTGAATCACCTTGAAGGGGCTGGGCAGCTTGTCCTTGTTGGCGGCATAGTAGCGGCTCAGGGGCAGGGTGAGGTCGTAGCGCAGGCCCATGTCGGAGAGCTGCTTGGGGTCGCCGGTGTTCAGGGCGGCGGTGAGCTTGTCGCCGCGCTTGAGCACCTTGAAGATCAGGTTCAGGTTGTCGCCGCCGTCGGACTTGTCCAGATTTTCCATGTCCTCCAGCATAGGGGTGGAGATGCGCTCAAAGCCGGACGCACGGTAGGTCTCCAGGATCTTGCCCTGAATGTAGTCGCGCAGGGTCTGCTCGGCGGGCAGCAGGTCGCGCATGCCCTTCAATGCCTGTGTTTTCATGGTTGCAATACCTCTCTATATGTCAATTGAATTGTTTCCAGTACATCATATTATAAAGGAAACTGCCGGATTGTCAATCCGAATGGGCACACTATCGCAAATTGCACGGATTTTGAGGTGAAACGATGAAACAGCAGTTTGCAGCAAAACACCCGTGGACGATCCTTGCCGCCGGGGCCGCCATTCAGGTGCTCACGGGGCTTCCGGCGGCGTGGGGCGTGTTCCAGCAGCCGGTCATGGAGGAATACGGCCTGTCGGAGCAGGGGGCGGGGTATGCGTTTGGCATCCTCATCGCGGCCTTCGGTGTGGGGTGCGTGCTGGGCGGCTTCCTGCAGGACAGGCACGGCCCCCGCTGCGCGGGCCTGTGGGGCACCGCCCTGCTCTGCGGCGGCTTTTTTGCGGCGGGCCTGCTGCCGCCGGGCAGCGCAGAGGCATTCTTTCTGGCGTTCAGCATCCCGGCGGGGCTGGGCACGGCGTTTTTGTATCCGTCCATCCAGTCCTGCGCCCAGAAGTGGTACGCCGACCGCAAGGGGCTGGCCACCGGCGTCATCGGCGGGGCGGTGGGCCTGAGCGGTGCCTTCCTCACCGTATTCGTGCGCACGGCAGTGCGGGGATTCTGGGTCGTGCAGGGCATCCGGGGGGCCTTCTGGGCACTGGGTGCGGTCACCCTGCCGGTATGCCTTGTGGGCAGTCTGCTTTTGCAGGACCCGCCGCAGACCGGGCAGACCCAAAAACCGCAGGAGAACGGCAAAAACACCATTGACCTTGCCCCGCAGCAGATGCTGCGCACAAAGCAGTACTGGCTGTGCGCCGGAGCGGTGTGCTTTTCTACCCCCGCAGTGCTGCTGTTCAGCCCCATTATTTTAAAGCTGGGCATGGAGCGCGGGTTGGAGGAGCAGGCGGCGCTATGGAGCGTGGTACTGGGCAGCGTGGGCAGTGCGGCAGGCCGCCTGCTGATGCCTCTGCTCAGTGACCGAATCGGCCGCCGCCCCACCGACATGCTGCTGTTTGCAGTGTCTGCCGGGCTGTCGGCGGGGTTTGCCTTTGCACAGGGCTGGGGCGTGGTGGCCTGCTATGCGGGCCTCACTTTCTGCTACTCGGCGCTGGCGGCGGTGCTACCGTCTCTTTCCACCGACCTGTTCGGCTTCCCCCATGCGGGGGTCAACTATGGCTTTCTGGCTCTGGGGCAGAGCGTGGGCAGCCTTGCCTTTCCGTTTGCAGCCAATTTCTTCGGGCTGGAAGTCGGTCGGCACTGGATGGCTGTGGCAGCAGCCGGGGCCGGATTTGCCTGCATCCGGGCCTTGCGGCCGGTGGAACCGTCTGCTGGGCGCGGACAGCAGGGCATGGACCGGACCTGCTGACAGAATTGACAGAAAAATGACAAATGCCCGGCGGAAAGCGGACGAATTGACGGTTAGATGTAAATGACCAGAAAGAGAATTGCGGATTTTTGGCGGAAATGTCTTGCAAAATGCGCGCGCATTCTCTATAATAAAATCATGCGTGGTAGTGCTGTGCGGCCGAAAGAGAGAGCGGCCCGCGCAGCCGATGCAAAACGGGAGGACGAGCTGTGCCGGCAGGGCGCAGCCGTGTTCCCGCCAAGCGACATTTGTCAAAAGGAGAGTATGATTATGACCTATTCGCAGCAAGTACAGAATATGT
>ENA-OUPA01001093-OUPA01001093.1-human-gut-metagenome-genome-assembly--contig:-NODE-1093-length-12612-cov-6.47153_pt1 | contig 12612 bp, 6 predicted proteins | sample MGYA00237939_ERZ548770 | MGnify/ENA primary metagenome ERZ548770 (study PRJEB26490, sample SAMN05356877) | human gut metagenome | biome: terrestrial biome; feature: human-associated habitat; material...
ACGAGCTGCGAAATTACCAGAACACAAAAGGGGACATCTATCCCCTGGCAGCCACAGAAAAAATCAGCGATCAGAAGACGCCCCATACATACCAAGCGGTCTGCCTGGAGAACGAGTACATCAAAACTACAGTCCTGCCAGAACTGGGCGGCCGGGTGTATGAGGGGCTGGATAAGACAGATGGCTATGACTTCGTCTACAAGAACCGGGTCATCAAGCCTGCCTTAATCGGCCTGTGCGGGCCCTGGGTTTCGGGTGGCATCGAGTTTAACTGGCCGCAGCATCACCGGCCTACCACTTATATGCCTGTCAGCGCCGCTGTAGAGGAGAACGGCGACGGCAGCAAGACTGTGTGGATGGGGGAGATCGAGCCCAAGGACGGCACCAAGGGCATGGTGGGAATCACTGTGTATCCGGGGAGATCCTATTTGCAGGTCAAAGTGAAAATCTATAACAAAACGCCCGAGGTGAAGACCTTCCATTGGTGGGCCAACCTGGCAGTGGCGGTCAACGACAGCTATCAGCTGATTTTCCCGCCGGATATTGACTATATCACTTTCCACTACAAGCCGGTGGTGTCCAAATTCCCCCTTGTGAAAGGGGAGTTTGGCGGCGCGGATTTTGGAGAGGGCAAAGACATCCGCTGGGTGAAAAACATCCGGGCGCCGGGCTCGTTTTTCATCTTCAACTCCAATTACGGCTTTATGGCTGGCTACGACCACAGCCGGGGCTGCGGCACCGTGCACATCGCGGACCGCCATATCTCCCCGGGCAAGAAGTTTTTCACCTGGGGGAATGGGGAATTTGGCAATGTGTGGCAGAAAAACTTGACCGACGAGGACGGCCCCTACATTGAGATTATGACAGGCTGCTACACGGACAACCAGCCGGATTTCGCCTGGCTGATGCCCTATGAGACCAAGACCTTTGAACAGTACTGGTATCCTCTGCGGGAGATGCCCTATTTAAAGAACGCTGGCATAGACGCGGCCGTGAGCCTGGACCTGCAGGGCAGCCGGGCTCTGCTGGCCTTCAACGCCACCTCCGACCAGCCGGGCGCCCGTTATGAGCTGTGGGAAGGGGATACCCTCCTGGCGGGGGAGACAATCCACATTGCCCCGGATAAGCCCTTCCAAACGGAGGTGGATGCGGGACACCCCCTGTGCTGGGAAACGGTGAAAGCAGTCCTTTACAGCGCCGGGGGCCGGGAACTGATCTCCTACCAAAAGCGGCCCATGTATTTTGAAGGAAAGGAAGAGCCCAAGCCCCATACTGCGCCCCCAAAACCGGAGGAGGTGCCCACAGCGGAGGAGTTGTTCCTGCATGGCCTGCACATCGAGCAGTACCGCAATCCCACCTTTGACCCGGAGCCCTATTATTTGGAAGCCCTCCGCAGGGACCCGTTGGACAGCCGGTGCAACCTGGCAATGGGAAAGCGTGAGCTCCAGCGGAACCGGTATTCCCAAGCGGAGGAATATTTCCGCAAGGCGGTCAGCCGGGAGATCCTGCGCAACCCCAACCCCTATGACGGGGAAGCGCATTATCAGTTGGGCCGGGCGCTTCGGTTACAGGGGAAGACGGGCCAGGCTCTGGACGCTTTCCAGAAGGCTGCCTGGAACGGGGCTTGGTTCGCGGCGGCTATGCAGGAGTCTGCAGAGCTGGCCTGGGCTTCCGGCGATGAGAGAACGGCATTGGAATACGCGGAAAAGTCCTGGTCCCACGGCGCCGGCAGCGAAAAAACACGGTTCCTTCGGGAGGTCTTTCTGCGGAAACTGGGCCGCCTGCAAGAGGCGGAGGCCCTATGCAGGGAAGGGATTCACCGGGACAGGCTGTACAGCGGACACTATTTTGAGCTGTACCGGCTGACTGGGGAAGAGGGTGTCTGTGAGGAGCTGAAGCGTCTGATGAGGGATGACCCCTTCACCTGCCTGGACCTGGTGCGGGACTATATGGACCTGGGAGAGTGGGAAGAGGCCGGGATGGCTTTGAAGTTCTGCCCTGAGGAGAGCCCCCTTTGCCACTACTATCGCGCTTTCTTGGATCAAATGCGGGGGAAGGACCCCGCCGGGGCGGTGGAAGAGGGAGACCGCTGCAAGGTGGACCTCTGCCATCCCAGCACCTGCTGGGATGAACGGGTGCTTCGCACTGTGGAAAGCCAGTCGATGCACGCGGGGTATTTCCTGGGGAACCTGTACTACGCCCACGGGGCCTGGGAGGAAGCTTTTGCCAGTTGGGAGCGCGTGCAGCACAAGGTTCCCAATCTGGCGCCCCTCCATCGGGGCATGGCCTTGGCCTGCTTTGAAAAAATCGGGGACACCGAAGGGGCGCTGCGCCACATGGAGCGCGCTTTTGCCCTGGACAGCACCCATCCTCGGATGCTCTATGAATTGCTTCTGCTGTATAAAGCGGTGCGCAAGCCCACAGCCCAGCGGCTGCGTCTGCTTGAAGAACACAGGGCGCTTTTGGAAGAGCGGGACGACCTGTTTGTGGAGTATATCACCCTGTTAAACAGCCAGGGGCTGGCAGACCAGGCTGTGCAAGCTATGGAGAGTCATCCCTTCCACACCTACGAAGGGGGCGAAGGCCTGCTGCCCAAGCAGTGGCTGCTGTCCCATTTGCTGTTGGGCAGGAAAGCCTGGAAGAGCGGCCAACTGGAAAAGGCTTTGGGGTTGTTCCAGCGTTCTTTGGAGTATCCGGAAAACTTCCACGAGGGGAGAAAATCCAGGCCCCGGGAATGCCCGGCATATTGGCATATAGCCCGTGTGCTGGAGGAGATGGGACGGTATGAAGAGGCGGCTGCATGGGATGAAAAGGGCCTGCGCCTGCCCCAGCTCCTTGATGAGTGTGATTATTACCGAGCCCTGTCTCTCCGGGCTTTGGGCCGGGAGCGGGAGGCGCAGAAAGCCTTAGCTTCTCTGGAGGAAGAGGGGGAAAAACTCTTGCGCTCAGACCGGCGGTTTGACTTTTTCGCCGCCTTCCCCACAGGGGTGCCCTTCCACCAAAATATGGAAGTTCTTACCACTGTCAAGGCCTATTCCGCCGTTGCGATGGCGGAGAGGGGGCTGGGCCGTCTGGAATCCATGGAGAGGGCTTTGAAAAAACTGCAGCAGTATTCCATCGACGCCCAGTGGGTCGAGCTCATCTGCGGCGATGCGAGGGAATAACAATAAAAGCAAAGCAGGGAGGAAAGAAAAATGAAAATGGATGCCTATTGCAAGCGGGAAGGAAACAGCTTTTTGATGGGCACGGAAAAGGTGGAAAAAAGGCTGGAGTTGACCCCGCAGGGCCAGTGGCTTGTGAAAAGCCTGAAGAACAAGCGCACGGGAAAAGAGTATGTGCAAAACGGCGGCACTCAGCCGGATGAGTTTTTCGTCACAGTGGACGGCGTGTACTACTCTGGCTCCAATGGTCCCTGGCAGCTTCGGGGACAGGAGGAAAAGACCGGGAAGCAGGGGGAAAAGGAAGTGATTTTTACCCTGTGCGGCGGCCCCTTGGAAGTGACCCGCCACTATGTCCTCTATCCCGGAACCTCTATCATTCAGGAATGGACGGAATATAAAAACATCTCCGGCCAGGAGATTGCCCTCAACCGTCCTTCCCTCTATGTGGCCCGTTACCTGTGGGAAGACCGGGAGCACGCCTCCTTTTCCTATATGACGGGCGGCGCAAACTTCTCCGGCAGCCAAATCTTGAAGACTGTCCCGCTGGAGGAGGGGTTCTGCAAGGATTTCGATTCCCAGTCCGGCCCGGAGATCATCGAGGTGGATGGGCACTGCGGCAATTCGTGGCATCCCCGCCTCAACGGATGCGGCGTGTGGAATGAATTCTTTGCCCTGGCCGACAGCTCCGCAAAGGAAGGCTTCTTCCTCACGTTTGACTATCAAGGGTGGTGGAAAGCGGGCATGACCAACCGGGACCGGGACACAGCCCTGGTGGGGTGGTGTGAGCTGCTTGACTACCCTGTCCAACCCGGGGAGACCGTAAAAATCGCCCCCATGGCAGCGGGGCTGTATGAGGGGGACCTGGATGACCTGGGCAATACCATTGGGGAGTACATCTACACCTATAAGTGGGATTACACCCGGGACAAGTACTTTAACCGCACCAACTTGAGCATCTGGCAGGCGGCCCCTCTCAACGACCGGGTCTTCCAAATGGTGAAAGCGGCCCGCTATATCGGCTACGAGCGGCTGTGGGTGGATGATTTCTGGTTTGACGCCAAGGGAAATTGGAACGCCGTCTTCGGGGATGATTGGGCCGAGTTCAACCGCTACTTGAAGGAGCACGGCATGCTGTTCCGCCTGTGGATGCCCCCTTGGCACGCGGACCGGCTCTCCCAGGTGTGGGTGGACCATCCGGACTGGATGCTGGATTTCCACGGCAACTGGTATAACTGGACCATCGACATGTCTAAGGAGGAGGCCTACCAGTGGATTCTGAACATGCTGGCAGAGAAGCAGAAGGAGTTCGGCTCCTATGACCTTCGGGTGGACGGGGATCCCTGCATGCAGTGGCAAAGCGAGACCTTTGACCAGGATGATAAGGGCGGCAACTGGAACGCTACACTTAAGCAGAGCGAGAATTTTTACCGCCTGTACCGGGAGTTCAAGGAGAACAATCCCGATGCCGGTCTGGACGGCTGTTCCTCCGGCGGGCACACGCTGGGCATCGAATCGGCGCGTTACACGGATCAACAGCAGATTACGGACGGCTGGTGCTTCCACATGGGCGGGTATTGGACCACCATGCTCTTGCCCATTGACAAGCACCAGGGGATGAATATTGCCGGCACCAGCCGCCGGGGCGGGTGGCAGGCCCAGGAGTACGACCCCGCGCAGCTGAACCTGTTCAGCGCCCCCTGCGACGGCATGCAGTACCCAGAGCGTGGTTTTACCCTTCAGGCGTTGGAGACAAAGCGCAAGAATATGGAGCTGTTTTACTGGCTGCGGGAACAGGGGGTCTATGGCCGCTACATCAAGGTGTACCGGCCCGAGCTGGAGCACGGCGATAAGACCTTTGTCCTTCAGCGGATGACCTGGGATCAGGAAAAGGGCCTGGTGATGATCAGCGCAGACCCGCTCAATCCCATGCATGGCCGCTCGGAACGAATTTATATCAAGGGCCTGGACCCGGAGAAAAAGTATTACATCGACTCCCAGCTGGGCGGCATGGAGCCAGCCGAGAAGACAGGCCGGGAGTGGATGGAAGAGGGCGTGTTCCTTCACCGGGTAGAGCCCGGCGAGTACCTGTTCCTGAATCTGCCGGACCGCCCCGGCAAGGGCACGCGGAAGGTCCCGCCCCAGGCGCCAGCCGCCGTTGTTGTCTCTCAGGGCCGCTGGATGGGGAAGGACGGCAGGGAGATCCGCTGGGAGCCTGCCGGGGACGGCGCCGCCTCCTGCTATGAGCTGGAAAAGGACGGGGCTTTCTACACCAAGGTGTCCATCGGGAGTTTCTGCTTCGATGAGGAAGGAACCGCCCAAAGCGCCTACCGGGTTCGCGCTGTAGACTACGACGGAAATACCTCCCCTTGGGTGGATGCTTCCACCTGAGATATTTCGGATTTCCCCGGAAGGAAATAGAAGAAATGCAAAAGGTCGGCCTTCTCTGTGAAGGCCGGCTTTTTGCTTATATAGAAAATCTTTTTTATAAATAGGAAAGTTTTTTGTAAAACTGAGGAAAACCATTGAAAAAGAAAAACAGTGGTGTTATACTGATGGCGTATAAAAGTGTATTGGGTTTAAAAGGGGTATACCCCTTCTTTTCTGTTGTGAGGCCACAACAGAAAAGACCCATGTATGCAAAAGGAGGAAAAAGAAATGAAAAAACTCATGTCCGTGTTGCTGGCATTGGCCTTGGTGCTGGCAATGGTCCCTGTTGCGGCCAGTGCGGCGGATGGGGATGTAGAACTGCCTGATGGCTATACGCAGCAAGTGCCAGCCGATCGGATGACTACCGAGCTGGTTTCAGGCGTGACAGCCACAGTGGAAAAAGGTGCCGTTGCCTACACGGTGGATTCCAAGGGAGATACTTCTGACTGGGATCAGGAATCCGGTGTAGGTAGCACGGATACCTACACCTATGTTGGTCTCTATATCGACATTCCTGAAGGAGCAACATCCCTTAAAATCAATGATGAGGGCGATGCTGAGAGCATGCACACTGTGGACGCTACCTTTTTACAAAATGGAAAGTTCCAGCATTGGTTCCCCGTCGCCGACAAAGTGGGAGATAATAATTATTCTCTCTTCTACGGTGGTCGGGAGTACACTTTGCTTCTGGATTGGCAGAATGCAGAAGGCACCTCGATGAAAAAGGAATATGTCAAGGTAACTCGTGACTTGTCCGATGAGTTGGCCGTGGCAAAAGTAGGTGACTATACCTACGAAACCTTAGCGGATGCCATTGCTGCTGCTAAAGAGAAAGACACGGTCACCCTGTTGCGTGATGTAGATGATGCAGTTGGTATTTCTGTGCCCGAAGGAAAAAACTTTACACTCGATTTTGATAATCACACCTATATTCTCTCAGGTCCTGGTGCTGGTTCTACCAACACAGAAACAAATGGTTTTCAGCTTTTGAAAAATTCAAAGATTACAATGAAGCGTGGTGTTGTTCGGATTGCAGAAAATGCTAATAATATCAAGCGTATCATTCAGAACTATGCTGATTTGACCTTAGAGAATATGACTTTCTATTCTGAAAATCAGGTAGGTGGTGAAGATTATGCTCTTAGCTTTAATAATGGTAATGTTTCCTTTAAAGGAAACACTAGCATTATTATGAGTGATGAGAACGCAATTGCCTTTGATGTGTGTGAGTTTGGTTCTTATCTTTCTGCGAAAGTTACATTTGATGAGAACTATACGGGAGAAATTGGTGGTACGATCCTCTATGATGCCGATGACTCTTCGACTCATAGTATAATGATTAAAGGGGATGGAACCTTTAAAAATATTGAAACGACATCGAAGGCTACAAATGTTGCTAATGAAGCCATTGTTGTCAGCGGCGGCACTTTCTCTGGCGATGTTGGCCCCTATCTGGATTCTGGTAAGACCCAGGATAAGGACGGTAAAGTTGTTGAGACGACGGCTGACACGTATTTCAGCATCTACACTCCCGCGAACATGGTCGTGGGCCAGAAGCTGAATACTGGTGTAACTCTGACAACAACTACCGGAACCAACCAAAATGTACGCGCTTATGTCAGTGTGGATGCAGGCCAGAAGAATGCCATCCACATCATGGCTACAGATACAATGGGTACCGAGATTGACATTGCACAAGAAGGCACATGGGGCCCTGAGAGCGGCTTCCCGTTGCCCTCGAACTATACTGCGACCACTCCTCTGGAGATTTACTTTGACGAGGCGGGCACCTACACGGTTAGCTTTAGCCTGAAAGAAGTGGGCACGGAGACCGAACTTGCCTCTGACACCCGCACTATTACCGTGGCGGATGCTTACAAGTTCGAGGTGAGCGCTCCCACCACTATGACTGTCGGGGAGACGGAGGACGCCACTGCCACACTGATCGGTGCTGCGAATGCGCCTGCGTATACCAACGTTCTGATTAAATTTGAGATGACAGCGATGCCAGAGGGTTCTAAGCCTCAGGTTCTGGCTAATGATGGCACTCGGGATTGGAATCTGGTTGACACTAAGCAGTGGGGCCCTGCTGGCGGCTTCCCGGTAGGCCCTGGCTATGATGCAGAGACCCCTTTGAAGCTCACCTTTGATGTAGCTGGCACCTATACAGCTACCTTCCAATTGGTAGATACTAAGAATGAAAATGCCGTGCTCGGTTCTGGTAGCTTCACCATTACAGTCAACACCCCCGGTGGCGGCGGCACACCCACCGAGCCGGAAGAGCCCACCTGGCCCTTCACGGACGTGACGGAAGGGGACGACTGGTTCTATGACGCCGTGGCCTATGTGTACGAGAACGGCATCATGGCCGGCACCGACGAGACCACCTTCGAGCCCACCATGGAGCTGAACCGCGCCATGGCTGCCCAGCTGTTCTACAACCTGGAAGGCAAGCCCGCTGTGACCGGCGACTCCACCTTTACCGACGTGACCTCCGGCCATTGGGCTGTGGACGCCATCACCTGGGCTGCTGAAAACGAGGTGGTGGCTGGTATTGGCGAGGGCCTGTATGACCCGGACAGCAATGTGACCCGGGAGCAGTTCGCCCAGATGCTCTACAACTACGCCAAGTACAAGGGTTATGATTTGACGGCTACTGGCGACTTGACCCAGTTCCCGGACGCTGGCTCCATCAGCAGCTGGGCCGAGACTGCTCTGAGCTGGGCCAACGGTAACGACCTGATCAACGGCCATGAGAACGGCACCATCGACCCCAAGGGCAGCACCATCCGTGCCCAGGCGGCCAGCATCATGGCAAACTTCGACCAGAACGTGGCCAAATAAAAAAGCATAGTACACACAGGAATGGCTCCCGCATGGGGGCCATTTTTGTTGCCCGCCTCTTGACAGAATGCGGCCTCCGTGATATGATTGACTTTGTAAATGACATTTAAAAAGTAAGATGGGAAGTGAGGCGTTGAAAGCCGCCAATACAATGCAGGTGCGCCAGCACAACAAAACAGTGATCCGCCAGGCCATGCTCTGCCTGCGGCAGGCCACCCGGCCCCAGCTGGCCCAGAAGACGGGGCTCAGCCAGGTGACCGTGAGCGCTGTGCTGGCTGAGCTGATGGAAAAGGGCGAGGTAGAGAGCTGCGGAAGCGTCCCCTCAGAGGGAGGGCGTCCCTCTGCCTGCTACCGCTACCGGGGAGAGCGGCATAACGCCGGAGTGCTGTATACCTATCAGATGGAAGGGAGAACGCTGGTCCAGCTGGAGGTGTTTGACCTCTTTGGCGACCGGGTAGACCGTGCTTCCCGGTTTTTAGGAGACCTGCGTCCCGAGAGCTTTGACGCCCTGCTGGATGCGGCGTTTCAGGAGACGCCGGGCATCCGCACCCTGGCACTCGGCGTGCCGGGCCAGGTGGAGGGAGACAAGATTCTCTTCTGCGACCACCGCGCCCTGGCGGGGGATGCTCTGTCCCGGCGATGGAAAGGGCGCTACCATGTGCCGGTGTTGCTGGAAAACGATGTCAACGCTGCCGTGCTGGGATATGTCCAGGGGCTTCGCGGTGAGGTAGCGGGCCTTACAGCGGGGCTCTACTTTCCCGGCCGCTTTGGCCCCGGCATGGGCTTAGCGCTGGGCCGGAGCCCTTGGCCGGGACGGCAGGGCTTTGTGGGGGAGTTCCACTACCTGTATGGTCTGGACCAGTGGAACGGCATGGACCATGGAAACCCCGCGGCCGTGGAGGAGACAGCAGCCCGGTACCTTCGGGCGGTCTGCGTCATGGCCGGGCCGGAACGGGTGGTGCTCTATGGGGATATTTTCCGCCCCGGCTCGGAAGAAGCTATCCGCCAAAAGGTGGAAAAGACCTTCTACAATGCGTATGGACTGCAATTGGAGGTTCGCCGTGACATGGGGCCGGATTACAGCGTCGGGATGAAAGCGCTGGCTTTGCGTCAGCTGAAGCGCACCCTTTTTGGAACAGCCTGGGAGGAAGAATAACATGTTTACCGCGTTGCTCGTGATCATCTATGTGTCCTTTATCAGTTTGGGCCTGCCGGATTCCCTGCTGGGTTCAGCTTGGCCCGCCATCCAGAAAAGCCTGGAGGCCCCTCTGCCCTTTGCGGGGGTCATCTCCATGATCGTCTCCTGCGGCACGGTGATCTCCAGCCTGATGAGCACCCGGGTCATCCGCCGGTTCGGCACGGGCCGGGTGACGCTTGTCAGCGTGGCCATGACGGCCTTTGCCCTGCTGGGGTTTTCCTTTGCTTCCCAAGTGGGCTGGCTCTGCCTGTTGGCGGTGCCCCTGGGACTGGGGGCGGGCTCGGTGGACGCGGGCCTGAACAATTTCGTGGCCCTCCACTACCAGGCTAAGCACATGAGCTGGCTGCACTGTTTCTGGGGCATCGGGGCCACTGCGGGGCCCATTGTCATGGCGTTTTGGATCGACCGGAACAACAACTGGCACGCGGGGTACCGGACCATCGGCCTACTGCAGGTGGCACTGGTGGCGGTGCTGCTGTTCAGCCTGCCCCTTTGGAAAAAAGTCTCCTCCCCCCAAGAGGAGGAGGGGGAAGAGGCCGTGGTGGCCCTGCCCCTGCGCCAGGTATTCCGCCTTCCCAAGGCCAAGGGCGCACTGCTGGGCTTTTTCTGTTACACGGCGGTGGAGGTCACTGCCAACCTGTGGACCAGCAGTTATGCGGTTAGGGGCTTCGGCGTCAGCGAGGACACCGCCGCCGGATGGAGTTCCCTGTTCTTTTTGGGCATCACCATTGGGCGTCTGCTTTCCGGTTTTGTGGCCATAAAGCTCTCCAGCCCCACGTTGATCCGGGTGGGACAGGGGATCGGCCTGTGCGGTATCCTACTGCTGTTCCTGCCCCTGCCTCAGTGGCGCATGCCCCTGGGTCTTTGCCTGATCGGCGGAGGGTGCGCCCCCATTTTCCCGGCCATGCTCCACCAGACACCCCAGGTTTTTGGAAAGAAGTTCTCCCAGGCTATGATGGGGGTGCAGATGGCCTGTTCGTATGTGGGGGGCATGGTAATTCCCCCGCTGTTTGGCTTTTTGGCCGACTTTTTCGATGTGCGCATCCTGCCGGCATACCTGCTGCTGTTCCTAGCCCTCATGTTCCTGGGCACGGAAAGCATCCTCCGGGGCAGCCGGCAGAGTGGGAAGCAGTGATCAAAAGTTTTGGAAAGGAGGCGGCCCTATGGCATTCCATCCCATCGACCGGGATATCTGGGACCGGGCAGAGCGCTTTGAGCATTATTTTTCCCAGGTGCCCTGCTTCTACAGCATGACAGTGGATTTGGATGTGACAGAGCTGAAGCGGCGGGGAGGGCGCTTTTATCCGGCCGTGCTTTACAGCCTGGCAGTGATTGTCAACCGGCACCGGGAATTCCGCATGGCGTTCAATGAGGAGGGCGTCCTGGGCTGGTATGACCAGCTTTCGCCCAGCTATACCGTCTTCCACCCGGACACAGAATCCTTTTCCTGCCTTTGGACAGAGTATACCCCGGACCTTTCTGCGTTTCTCCAGCGCTATGAGGAGGATCTGCGCCTCTATGGAAGCGTGGAATCCTTTGAAGCCAAGCCCCACACGCCCCCAAACGTGTTCAACGTCTCCATGATCCCCTGGCAGGCATTCACCAGTTTTCACCTGGAGCTTCCCCGGGGCGGGGAATACCTGCTCCCCATTTTTACCCTGGGCCGCTACCGCCCTGTGCAGGGGCGCCTGCTGATGCCCTTGGCCCTGCAGGTCCATCACGCCGTGTGCGACGGCTTTCATGCCTGCCGCTTTGTAGAAGAGCTTCAGCTGCTTCTCAACTCGGGAAAGGCAGGATGACTCTCTCTGCGATTTCATCGTATATCCTGTATATCACAGCAAAAACCGGCGGATGATTCTATCCGCCGGTTTTCTACAATATATTGAGCCCGTTCACAATCTTTTTACAAGAAAATGGGTTGTTCTCCTATAATTCGACAAAATGCTCACGAAGGGTAGTGTATCATTACCCACAGAGGACAAGGCATGTCGGGGCTTTTCAGGGCTGGAAGAGCTTTGGGGGTTCCTCAGTTTCCGCCCCCCCTAAGAGAGGGTGGGCCGGCCCTTGCGCAGTCCCCCTCCCATTGGCCAAGGCTTCTTGGAAAGGGAAGGGGCGCTGGGGGACAGGCGGGCTGCCACCCGCACGGTCCTTCAACAAGCAGGGATGTTAGTCAGGAAGCGCTGGCCATCTGCAGGCAGAGCTTGTCGGCGATCATGGCGATGAACTCGCTGTTGGTGGGCTTGCCACGGGTGTTGTGGATGGTGTAGCCGAAATAGGAGTTGAGCACATCCACATCCCCCCGGTCCCACGCCACCTCAATGGCATGGCGGATGGCCCGTTCCACCCGGGAACTGGTGGTATTATAGCGCTTTGCCACGCTGGGATAAAGCTGTTTTGTCACGGCGTTGATAATCTCCGGGTCCTCCACCGCCATCAGGATGGAGTCCCGCAGGTAGTGATACCCCTTAATGTGGGCGGGCACGCCGATCTGATGCAGGATCTCCGTCACCCGCAGCCGCAGGCTGGAATTCATGGGGTCTGCCTCAAGGTGTTTTCCCTTCATAGAGAGCAGGTGAAGAATGCGCTCTGCCATTTCGTTTTTGTCATAGGGGGACAGGGCGAAGTAGGCCACGCCGGCCGCGGCGATCTCCCGTTCCATCATGGGATTTGTGTAAGAGGAGGTCACTATGTACAGGGGGTTCTCCACATTGGCGTCTTGGCTGACTGCGTGGATGACTCCGATGGCGTCCAGGCCCGGCATCAAAAATTCCATCACCACCAGCTGGGGGTGTTCCTCTCGGATTTTTGTGAGCAGCAGGGTGCTGTCCCGCCTGAGAAACAGGGGCCGCACTCCCCGCTGCGACAGCTTCTGGATCGGCTCACGGCCCCATTCGCCGTCTTCCGAACTAATTATGACCTTACTTTCTTTTTCCATGATGAACCTCCTGGGTATGGTTTATTGTGAAAAAAGTTTACCATAAC
>ENA-OUPA01001097-OUPA01001097.1-human-gut-metagenome-genome-assembly--contig:-NODE-1097-length-12558-cov-9.03815_pt1 | contig 12558 bp, 10 predicted proteins | sample MGYA00237939_ERZ548770 | MGnify/ENA primary metagenome ERZ548770 (study PRJEB26490, sample SAMN05356877) | human gut metagenome | biome: terrestrial biome; feature: human-associated habitat; material...
CTATCATACCGAATTCATCCATCCCGGCCAGGACTGGTTTTATAACCGCCAGAATGTATACCGGTATTTCGGCGCACAGGAGCTGTTGTTTTCGGAAAGCTTCGAGGAGGCTGAACGCAAGGGTGGCTGGGTGACGGACGATGCGGTATTCCAGGTGATGAAGCAGGAATTCGAAGAGGCTGTAGAGGCCGGCGAGAACTATTTTAACTATACGGTGACCATTCAAAATCATATGTCTTATACAGCCGACAAGTATAAAGGCTTTACAATCCCTTCGGTAGAGACCGAGGTGCCCCTGTCTGACAGTGCTAAAACCATTCTTTCTGTTTACGCGGAGGGGGCCAGGGATGCGGACGCCATGCTGGGCAACCTGACGGAGTATTTTTCAGCTGCCGAGGAACCTGTGCTGCTGGCGTTTTTTGGAGACCACCTGCCGTTGCTGGGCGACGACTATCTCTGTTACAGGGAGCTGGGAATTCCGGTAGGCGCTGTGGACAAGGCGGAGGATCTCCTGCTTACCTATGAGACGCCTTTTGTGCTTTGGGCCAATGAGGCCGCTGCCAGAGAACTGGAGTTTTCCAAATGCAAGGAAGAGATACAGCTGCCGGAAAACGGTCTGATCAGCGCCAATTACTTGGGAGCGCTGGTGCTGGAATTGACCGGCCGCGGGCAAAAGGATCCTTTCTTTTCCTATCTCAACGAGCTGCGCAGAAAACTGCCTGTGCTGCATGACAGCACGGGTCTTACAGGAGACGGCGAACTGTTTACAAGTTTGCCGGCCGAGTACGCAGAGGCTGTGCAGAAGCTGCATTTCTGGCAGTATTACCGGTTAAAGGTGGAATAAGAACCGCAGAAACCGCCGCAGGGGCGGCCGGGCTGGAAGGCGCGCCCTGCGGCGGATTTTTGCAGGGAAGGGGAAATGGAGTACACCGAATATTTGAAATAGGAGCCAGAAAGGAGCGTTCTTTCATGGAAAGACTGGGCAGGAATGATTTGTGCTGGTGCGGAAGCGGCCGGAAATATAAGAAATGCCACAGCGAATTTGACAGCAGGCTGGAGGAATACAGGCGGAAAGGGGTTTTGGTGCCGCCCAGGGAAATCCTTAAAAATCCCCGGCAGGTCGCGGGAATCCGGGAGAGCGCGAGCGTCAATATTGCCGTGCTAGACTTTGTCGCAGGACGGATTGGCCCCGGTGTTTCCACAGAACAGATCGATGAGTGGGTGTATGAACAGACGGTAAGCCGGGGCGCGGTTCCCGCCACGCTCCATTACCAGGGCTTTCCAAAGAGCGTCTGCACCTCCGTCAATGAGCAGGTGTGCCACGGCATCCCCTCTCCCAACGTCGTTTTGCAGGAGGGGGATATTGTCAATGTGGATGTCTCCACTGTCTATCACGGGTACTTTTCAGACTCCTCCCGCATGTTCTGTGTCGGACAGGTCGGCAAAGAGAAGAGGCGGCTTGTGGAAACAGCACAAAAGTGTCTGCAGGCGGGGCTGAGCCAGGTAAAACCCTGGGGGCGTTTGGGGGATGTAGGCCAGGCGACTCACGGTATTGCCAGGGAAAATGGGTATACCATAGTCAGGGAAATCGGCGGGCATGGGATTGGGCTGGAATTTCATGAGGAACCGTGGGTCAGCTATGTGTCGAAACGCGGCACTGGGATGCTGTTGGCGCCCGGTATGGTTTTTACCATAGAACCCATGGTCAACATGGGGCGTGATGATATTCTCATCGACGAGGAGGACGGCTGGACGGTGACCACCGGAGACGGACTGCCCTCTGCGCAATGGGAAATTCAGGTGTTGGTTACGGAAACCGGATATGAAGTGTTGGCATATTAAAGAAGGGGAGCTGCAGTGTTTTTCGCAGCTCCCCTTTTTTCAGATAGACTTTTCTGCCCCACAAATGAAAATTCCGGATCAAAACAGTACAAGGATATATTTGCAATAGAGGCACAGCGGCGGAAACAACCTTTCCTCCAACAGATTTTCCAACTGTTTTTCAAAATCCGCGATAGCACCCAGCTCCTCTGATGTGAGCATGTGCTGACTGAAGCGGGCTTTCATCACCAATTCTTCCAGCTCCTCGGAAAGACCGGAAACATGGGTCAGAAACTTGTTCCCATAGAGAATCAATTTTTTGATATGGGCGTACCGATGCAGAGCGGCCCGGTTTCTGTCGCGCAGGGAACAGCGCTTTCTGCGGATAGAAAGACGGATTTTCCGCTGAAGAAACAGCAGGAGGAACAATACAAAGGGAACCGAAAGAATTCCCAGGAAGAGAAGAAGGCCGCTGCTGCCTGTTTTGGCAAGGGCAGATGGCTCAGCGCTGTTCCGGCCCGGAGTAGACGATCCCCTTTCCGGATCTGCCGGATCCGGAGCGGAGGTTGCGGAAGGGGCGGAGGAAGCAGGCTGAGAGGGGGAGGATTCTTCCGAAGAAGAGGGCATGCTGCTTTCTGGAGAAGGACTGGGAGAGACGGCAGAAAGCTCCGGCTGTGATTCGTGGAGGGAAAAGTTTTGGCCCGGTGTGGCCTCTATGGGCACCCAGCCCGCGCCTGTCAGATAAAGTTCCGTCCAGGCATGCGCATTGGAGTCCGGAATATCAATCCAGCCCTCCTGGGTATAGCCTGGAGGAATGACATAGCCCTCCGCATAACGCGCTGGCACGCCGGCGGCCCGCAGCAGGACGGTGACTGTCGTGGCAAAATGCACACAGTAGCCCTCTTTGTTTTCGAAGAGGAAGTATTCTACGAAATCCCTTCCGGCAGGCGGCCTGCCCGGGGTAAGCGTATAGGCGCACTCCGATTGAACCTGTCCGATGATGGCGGAGGCCAGCTCCTGAGTGGATTCAAAATATTCCGGCAGCAGGCCGTGCTCTTCCAGATAGCTCCGCAGCACCGGATAGAGTTCCACGGGCAGCTGGGTATACCGGCTGTAAACAAAATCAGTATACTTCTGAAGCGTCTGAGAGAATTCTGAGACAGGCCCGGAAAGCAGTTCCAGCAAGGGGGAGGAAGGGAACCAGGATTCCAGTTCCGAACCCTCCACCCCCGTCGTGTCCGGTATCAGCTCAGGATGGGACTCATGAAGGGCGGCTCCGGGGACGGAAAGGAAAAAGCGGGAATAGAAGGAATCCGGAGCCTCTTCCGTCATAGCCTGCACCTGGTATTCCTTGAGTCCGAAAACAGAATTCCCCGCCTTTGTGAAGGCGTCGTCCACGTCTTTGAATTCCGGATCGGGAGCTTCCCCGGGCAGCAGGCCGTAAGGGAGATAGACGCAGCGGGGATTTGCCCCCACATTCTGTACGGAAAGGCTGTACTCGGCGTAACCGGAGCTGCTGTAGCCCCCCAGAAGCTCATGAAGCCTGCCGGGCAGCACTTGGACCCGTTCTCCTTCCAGCAGGGAAGAGAGCTGCGCCGCATCTTCTGCGGGCAGAAGCGTCCAGCTTTTGCCGTCATAAACGCTGCCTGCAAAGCCCTTAAGATAATCGCTGCCGAGCTTGCTGGTATTCACCCGCAGCATAGTTTTTCCAGTATAGCTTCTGTCTCCGGAAAATTCCAGGCTCACTTGGCTGGTGGAGCCGCCGGGATTGTTGCCCTGAAAAAAGGAGGGAAAATCAAATCCGTTCAACAGACCGGAACGCACCCGGTCCACAGTCTCAGAGCGCTCATATTCTGTTTTTGGGAAAACAGAGGAGAGCAGAACGATCAGAAAAGCGGCAGACACCAGGAGCAGCAGAGAAGAAACCCTGGCGCCGGAGGCGCCGCCGGAAAGAGAAAAACGGCCCTCTTCCTCCGCTATACTGTGGGGGCCGCCTAAAAAGGGACGGTATAGAAGCAGAGCGGCCCAAAAGAGTAAAAGCAGGGCGATGGCCGCCCGGTGCGGCAGTATAGAGAATACCATGGGTATCGCCAGGAAGAATCCGGAAAGAAGAAAAGCGGAGAGAATGCTTCCCTGGCGGATCAGCGACCAGCCCAATGCCCATTGGAATAGCGAGAGCAGAAAAGCAAAGAACACCGAATAGGCAAGCTCCAGCTGCTTAGGGGTGGTTCGTGTGACAGGGATCGTAGTCAGCCCTAGTCCGGTTTTTTCCACATAGGCGGTGATCACTTCATTGATGGCCCGCAGCAAGCCGTAAAATGCGTCCTGATAAAAAAAGAGCAAGAGCCCGCACCAAAGCAGAAGTCCCGCCAGGGTCCAGAGCGGACGACGCTTTTTCTGCAGATAGAGCAGGGAGAACAGCACAGCGCCTCCCAGGGCGGTCAGAGCGAGGAAACCCAGGGAAACCGGAAAGGAAAAGGCGGTGAGAAAGCAGCCGAAGGTTCCTGCCGTACCCAAAAACAGGAGGACGGCAAAAAACAGAAATTGAGAAAAAAACGGTGCGGCACGCACCAGCATCCGGGGCTTGTCCAGGGAAAGCCCGGAAGAAGGTGCAGGGAGATTGGGTTTTGTTCTCATGGAGGAACCTCCTTTCACAGGCCGACGGTCCAGCACCTCGGTTTACAGCATAAATCCAGACAGAGATTCCGGCAGTTTCTCCGGATCCAGCCGCAGCAGCTCCGCGCCGAAGGCATTCAGTTCCGGAATCGGGAGACAGCCTTGTGGAGCCAGGACGGTGAGCCTGGCGCTGGGCATCGCATCCCGCAGCACGGAGAGAGCCTCCGGCTGCAGCTGGGAGCACAGCAGCACCGCATGGGTGATTCCCGAAGGGAGTGCCTGGCCCGGTTCCAACAGGGGCTGACTGGGCTTCCTGCGGCCTGCGCACAAAAGCTCTTTCCAGAGCAGAGGCAGGTCGTCTTCCCGAAGGATATCCGCGCCGCCCATTCCGCCGGAGCCCCGGTATTGGATTCTGTGAGGGAGTTCCTGTGCAGCCAGGAAGGCGGAGAGCGAAGCGAGGGCGTCGAGCAGGCAGTCCAACTCTCCGCTGTCTCCGTTAAGATCTAGCAGAAAAAGCAGGCGCGTGGAGATGGGCAGGCTCAATTCTTTTACAAGTGTTTTTCCCGATTTTTCTGAGAGCTTCCAATGAATGCGGGACAGCCGGTCTCCTTCCCGGTAATCACGCAGGCCGAAAATTTCGGAAGGATCGTCCCCGGAACGGACTGTGGAATAGCGGTCTCCATCCAGATCGGGAAGAGTACTGGGCAAAAGTCCCGGAAAAATTGGGTGGACCTTTGGATAACAGAGCGCTGTGAAACTGTCTCCGCGTTTTTGCCTTTTCCGAAAGGAGAAGAGGCCGAGGTAGTCGTATACACGCAGCTCTGAGATGCGGAAGATAAGCCTGCCGCAGTGTTCAGAGGCAAGCCTGTGCTCAATCCGTACCGGCGCATGGCCTGCCGTGAGAGAAAAGGATTCCCCTGTTTCTTCGCCGGTCAGCGTATTCCGAAGTTGCAGCTGCAGCTTGACCCTGCCTCCGGGCAGAAAAAAGGAGGTGCGTATCTGCAGGCGCAGAGGCAGGGATTCCCCCTTGTGAGTGGAATCTACAGCCGCATGCAGCTCCGCATGAACCCCCAGCATGGCGGGCAGGGAACAGAGCAGGGAAAACAGGGGCAGGATCAGGGTGAGCATGAACACATAAAAGGAGAGATATCCGACAAAACAGATGTAAAACAGGGCGGTGCAAAGCAGAATTAACGCATATTCAAGACGGTTTTTAGCCATAGCAGATCCTCACGGCTTTGGCGTAGGGACGCTCTGCAGCACCTCGGCAAGCAGGTCCGTGACGGAAAGCCCTTCCAGTTTGACCTGAGGTTCCGGCACAATCCGGTGCTCCAAGACATTGTGGAACAGGGCGCGCACATCGGCGGGAATCAAATAATCACGCCCGTTCATCCAGGCGGAGGCGCGGCTTATGCGCAGCAGGGCGGTTCCCGCCCTGGGGCTGGCTCCCAGGCGAATCAGCGGGTGCTCCCGGGTAGCTGCAACCAGGCGGGCGATATAGACAAAGAGTTCCTCGGCGACGTGGACGCTCTCGACCTCCTCTTGCAGGGCTGTGACCTCATTCAGCGACACGACAGGCCGCACGCTGTCCACTGCCCGAGCGCCGCGGGCCTGCTTCAGGATGCGGACCTCATTTTCTAAAGCAGGATATCCGATGGAAATGCGGATCATAAACCGGTCCAGCTGAGATTCCGGCAGCAGCTGGGTACCCGCGGAGCCTACGGGGTTCTGGGTGGCAATCACCGTATAGGGGCGGGGCAAAAGATGGGCAACGCCGTCCACAGTGGCTTGCCCCTCCTCCATCACTTCCAGCAGGGCGCTCTGGGTCTTGGCGCTGGTGCGGTTAATCTCATCGGCCAGCAGCAAATTGCAGAGTGCGGCGCCCGGCCGGTATTCAAATTTTCCTGTAACGCGGCTGTATACAGAGAATCCCACCACATCGGCGGGCATTACCTCTGGGGTGAACTGAATGCGGTTATAGGCAAGATCCATGGCCTTGGAAAAGGCCAGTGCCAGCGTGGTTTTTCCAACGCCGGGGTTGTCCTCCAGAAGGATATGTCCCTGGGCCAGTATGGCCATCAGCACCTTACAAATCACAGGGTCTTTCCCGACAACCGCCTTTCTGACTTCGCTGACAATGGAAAGGGCTTTGGGATGAATCAAAAAGCCTCCTCCTCTCTAATGCGGTAAAGTAGCATTGCAAGTATACCATTTTTCTGCGGGAAATAACAGTAAGGGATACGGAAGATGCAGAAATTTTACAAATGGGTCATGGAGCGTAATTGAAAATATAGAAAATATCGCCTATAATGATAACAGAGGAAAACGCCGGAAACCGGCGGGAAAGAGGTATGGCTTGGAATTGGGAAAACTGGCGCTGGAAGCGGCGCTCAAAGCGATTTCCTATACGCAGCTTGACGTGCGCAAAACCTATAAACTTCAGAGAAAGCTGGACCGTGTGGGACAGCTCTCGTTGACCCGGCTGCATTGCAGAGCGGTGGATATGGAGATCAAACGGGAGGATCATGCCATTCCTGTACGCCTGTTCTTTCCAGGAGGCGAGACGGCGCCTGAGGAGGCCATTCTCTTTTTCCATGGTGGCGGCTGGGTGACGGGAGATGTGGACACCTATAACCGGGTCTGTGCGGTCACGGCCCGCTGTACCGGGCGGTTGGTGGCTTCTGTGGATTACAGACTTGCTCCGGAGCACAAGTTCCCCGAGGGGCTGATGGACTGCTATGAGGCGGCGCGGTATCTTTTCTGGAACGCCCCGGATGTGTTGGGGATGGGACCGGAACAGATCAGCCTGATGGGAGACAGTGCCGGGGGGAATCTGGCGGCGGCCGTATCGCTGATGGCCAGAGACCGGGGAGAATTCTCTCCCCGGCAGCAGATTTTGCTGTATCCGGCGGCTTATAACGATCACACGGAGCAGTCTCCCTACCCGTCTGTCCGCGAGAACGGAACAGACTATGTGCTGACTTCAGCCAGAATACGGGAATTTATGGAGCTCTACCAGCGTACTCCCAAGGATTTGCAGAGTCCCTATTTTGCGCCGCTGCTGGCGAAGGATTTCAGCAGGCAGCCCAGAACGCTGGTGGTGACGGCTCAGTTTGATCCCCTCCGGGATGAAGGGGAGGATTACGGGCGGAAGCTTCGGGAGGCGGGAAACGAGGTCTCCATCTACCGGATGAACGGCGCTCTGCACGGTTTCTTTTCCCTGCCTGCAGGAACCTCGCTGGTGAAAAAGAGTTTTGTGATACTAAACGCTTTCCTGCGCGGAGAGGCACAGATATCCGGGGAGGAGGAGGAACATGAAGTCAAAGAAGAACACACCCTGGAGACGGCTCGATAATGCAGCAAAGATATTTCCCCCTACCAGTGGGAAGCGGGATCCCAAGGTGTTCCGGTTTGCCTGCGAGCTCCGGGAGCCTGTGGAACCGGAGATTCTGCAGGCGGCGTTGGACGCCACTATGGAACTGTTTCCCGGATACCGCAGCGTGCTGCGGCACGGGCTTTTTTGGTATTATCTGGAAGCGAGCGACCTGAAGCCCCAGGTTCGGAAGGAGGCTTCTCCGCTCTGCAGCCCAATTTATGACAGGAATGTGAGCACTCTGCTGTTTGACGTCACATACTTTGACAGGCGCATCAGTTTGGAAGTTTACCATGCCCTGGCGGACGGCACAGGCGCCCTCCAGTTTTTGCGGGCTCTGGTCTGCCGGTACTTGGCTTTGAGGCATCGGGAGGAATTGGGGGAAACCCCTCCTCAGCCGGATTATGACGCATCGGCAACAGAACAGATGGCAGACAGCTTTCAAAAATATTATGACAAAAAGAAGGGGAAAAAGGCTCCGCTGAAATTTGCATACAAGCTTAAGGGCCCAAAACTTCCGGAATACCGGATTAAGGTGATCGAGGGAGTGATGCCCGTGCCGGAAGTGCTGAAGCTGGCGCATTCCTACCAAACCACAGTCACCGTGCTGTTTACTTCCCTGCTGTTGTGCGCGATTCACGAAGGGATGAGCCGCCGGGAAGAAAAGAAACCGGTGGTGATCAGTGTGCCGGTGAACCTGCGCAATTATTTTGCATCGGAATCCGCCCGGAATTTTTTTGCGTTGATGGCCATCAGCTATGATTTTTCCCGGCAGCCTGCCGAGCTGGAACAGGTGATCCCGGAAGTTGCCCACGCGTTCCAGGAAAATTTGACGCCGGAAAAGTTAAAGCAGCATATGAATTCCCTCATTGCCATTGAAAAGAATGTGGCGGCGCGTGCGGTGCCACTGCTGATTAAGGACGTGAGCATGCGGGCTGCCTACTGGTTTTCCGCCCAGGCGGAGACCGCCGCTGTCTCCAATGTTGGACAGATTAAGCTTCCTGAGGTCTATGCCCCCTATATCCGCCTGTTTGATGTGTTTACCAGTACGGATAAACTGCAGATCTGCATGTGCTCTTATCGGGAGAATATGGTGGTCAGCTTTACAGATCCTCTTTCCAGCGCAGATATCCAGAAATATTTTTTCCGTTGGCTGGCCTCTCATGGGGTGCCGATAGAGCTCACCACAAATCCCACGGAAGAGGAAGGGCGGGCGTCGGAGAAAGAACATCCGCTTAGGGATTTCGGCAGTTGAAAAGGCTGTGGTTTCAACTGATGAGACAGGAAAAGTGTTCGGTCAGGCAGCAGGAACAGGGAGCTGGAAAAGGTTTGGGAAATACGGAATTCGGCGATGCTGTTTTGGTTCAGCCTGCGGTTACTTAGAGGAAGGGAGAGGGTCATAGGAATGAAGCGCTGTGAAAAATGTGGGGTAGAGGTTACAGGAAACCGGTTGCGCTGCCCGCTTTGTCAGGGGACACTGCTTCAAACCACCGGTGAGACCAGGGAAATTTTTCCGGTGGTGCCTACGCTTTACCGCCAGTATCATCTGTTGTTCCGGCTGCTGATCTTTGCCTCTGTGGCAGTGGGAGTGGTTGCGGTGGCTGTCAATCTTCTTCTGCCTGAAAGTGGGGCATGGTCTGTCTTTGTAGCGGGAGGAATTATCTGCGTTTGGTTGAGCCTGGCGCTGGCAGTCCGTAAAAGGAAGAATATTCCGAAAGGAATGCTGTATCAGGTGGCGCTGCTCTCCATCATCTGTATGATTTGGGATTTCGCTACCGGATGGAATGGCTGGAGCATCGATTATGTGCTTCCCATCCTTTGTGTGGCCGCCATGGCTGCGTTGGCGGTGTTGTCCCGGGTGTTCAATTGGGAGACGGAAAACCAAATGATTTATTTCTGCATCGATGCCATTTTCGGCATTGTGCCAAGCATCCTCTTTTTTGCAGGCTGTCTGCGGGTGCCTTATCCTTCAGTAATCAGCATGGCGGTGAGCCTGCTCTCTCTGGCTGCGGTTGCGGTGTTCCGGGGGGACAGTATCTGGGCCGAGCTCAAGCGGCGGCTGCATATCTGACATATGCTGCAGTTCTTTTCGGGAGATACGTCCTGGGATTCTGCAGTTGGGACAGCCCTGTACGATTTCAGTAGAGGGCGATTTGCTTGAGAAAAACCGCGGGTTTTTGACGTTGTTTTCATAAATGGAAGAAGATGCCCGAAAAACAGTAAAAAAGAGAATTCATTTCCCAAAATAATTTAGGAAAATGAACAAAGCCCTCTTGACAAATGAAACGTAGAAGGGTATACTTAACTCGTATTCTGATAGCACGAAGATGAACTCACAGTTTTTGTAAGTCATTGAACGTCTGATGATTTACACAAGCTGTGAGTTTTTTACAGAGGAAACTTTTCTTCTGTGGTTGGAAGCGCGGTACGTTTTGTCCGGCGCCCCCTGAAGTGGCTATGCCAGATACGATCTTTACTATGGAGGTGCCGAATTATGAACGGTACAGTTAAGTGGTTCAACGCAGAAAAAGGATATGGATTCATCTCTAACGATGACGGCGGCGAGGATGTTTTTGTGCATTTCTCCGCTATCATGGGCGACGGCTTCAAGACTTTGGACGAGGGCCAGAAGGTCACTTTTGAGACAGAGCCTGATCCCAAGAACAGTTCGAAGCTGAGAGCTGTCAACGTCCAGAAGATCTAAGTCTCGATTTTTTTGGAAACAGAAGGCCGCGTCTTTCTCCGAAAAGACGCGGCCTTGTTTTTGTAAAAAAAAGTTAAAATAGGAATTGACAAAACTCTTCTTGTTCGTTATAATAAGTAGCGTCGAAAAAAGAGATGCGGGTGTAGCTCATCTGGTAGAGCGCCACCTTGCCAAGGTGGAGGTAGCGAGTTCGAGCCTCGTCGTCCGCTCCAGGAAAGCCCGAAGACAGCCGATGTCTTCGGGCTTTGTTGTTGTATTATAGGGAAATGAGACTTGAACTTTGGAAGACGCCATGCCGAAAGGTAAAAAGGCTAATTTTCGCAGAACTCTTGATACCGCCCGTGAATTTATGAGTAAAGCAGAGAACTCGCTGTCAAAGGTTTCCTTTTGCGGCGAGTTCTCTGTAAGATAGGGTTTTGCCAGTTTATCAGCCAGCACTTGTTTTTCTGTTTTATCCTTTGACCGCACCATTTGTCAGGCCTGCAATGAACCATTTGTTTAGGAGAAAATAAACCGCTAACATAGGTACCATAGCGATAGTGGCGCCGGCAATCATAAGGTTGTAGGAGGAAGCGGCGGCTCCCGTGCTTCGCAAATTTACAATTCCAACAATCAAAGGCACCTGGTCAGGACGCGACAGTGTGAAGACCATCGGCAGCATATAGTCGTTCCACGCCATACGGAACGTAAGCAGCCCAATAGTTGCTATCAATGGCTTAAGCAGAGGCAAGATAATATTCCAGTAAATTCTGAAAAAACCACAACCGTCTATTTTAGCTGCGTCATCAATTTCTTTGGAGATGGAGTATAAATAACCTATGCCAATAAAGATATTAGGAACGTTTAGACCCAGTATCCTTATCAGGATTACCCCCCATAGGGAATGGCTGAGACCTAATCCCTTGGCTATCTGGAGTTGAGGGAAGATCGCCGCAGTTCCCAATGAGATAAACAAACTGGACATCATCACCCCATATATGAGTTTCTTTCCTGCAAAATTACCCCGGGCGAAAACATAAGACATCACGGTACAGGTTAAAACACTGCCTGCTACTATAAAAAATGTCATGTAAATCGTGTTAAATGTATAGGAGGAAAAATTGGCTACTTGCCATGCATCCCTAAAATTATCCAGCAGGAATTTTTCTGGCCAGATGTTAGCGCCAGATACCAAAATTTCAGAATTGCTCTTAAAAGCTGCCAGAAAAATGTAAAGAAGAGGAAAAACAACGGCGGCCAAAACCATTAATAACAACAGATACTTTAAAGCGATACTGCACACTCTAAGAGTTTTTTTCATATAAGGAATTCTCCTTTCCCGAACGCCGGCATAAGCTGTGTTCTTTGAAGTATGTTATTTAGGAAGAAACGGCTTTAACCTCCATGGCCTCTCTTGTTAGAACTCTTTCATATTTCTGGAAATTCTGACATAAACCAGCGTGAGCGCTCCGATGATTACGGCCGTAACAACTGACATGGCTGATGCATAACCGTATTGAGATGCCGTAGCCACCAGGCTGTCCGTGGAAAAGAAGTATTTGAAAATATATGTCATCATCACTTCAGTACTGCCACCCGGCATACCGTTAGTCAATACCAACGGCAGATCGGTCAGACGCATTCCGTCTACAATCGCCAGCATAAGAACAATTTGCAGGATGGGAGCTAACATGGGGACTGTAATATGGGCAAACTGGTTGAACTTGTTTGCACCGTCAATTTCCGCACATTCGTATAATTCCCCCGGAATGCTCTGCAGCCCCATAATGAAAAAAACCATAGTTACGCCAAAATTTGACCATATCATAGAAATAATCATAACCAGCATGGCCGAGCTTTGATACCGGAACCAATCTATCGCTTGATGAATCCAGCCGACTTCTAACAACAAGTTATTTACGATCCCATTGAAACCAGCAAAAAGGATGGAGAAAACAATGCCCACAATGGCGGAGCTGATAATAGTGGGCATAAAAAAGGTGGTTCTGAAAAAAGAATTGATCCATGATTTACGATTTAATAAATTGGAAAGAATCAAGGCGAA
>ENA-OUPA01001103-OUPA01001103.1-human-gut-metagenome-genome-assembly--contig:-NODE-1103-length-12492-cov-7.60626_pt1 | contig 12492 bp, 12 predicted proteins | sample MGYA00237939_ERZ548770 | MGnify/ENA primary metagenome ERZ548770 (study PRJEB26490, sample SAMN05356877) | human gut metagenome | biome: terrestrial biome; feature: human-associated habitat; material...
GGGCTACACCAGCGACGAGATCTCCAACATGATCGAGCTGCCGGAGGCACTCAATCGGGTTTGGTATACCCGTCAGTATTACGGCACGGTGGCGCACAACGCCAAGGCGGTCTATCAGAAATTCATGGGCTGGTATGACAGCAACCCCGTCCATCTGAATCCCCTTACGCCCACCGACAGCGCGAAGAAATGGGTGGAGTATCTGGGGGATGTGGACAAGGTGCTGCAAATGGCGAAGGCTGACTTTGACAAGGGCGAGTATCAGTGGGTTGCCGAAGTCACGAACACCATCGTCTTTGCCGACCCGACGAACACCGATGCGCGGCTGCTGTGCGCCGATGCGATGGAGCAGCTGGGATATCAGGCAGAGTCCGGCCCGTGGCGCAACGAATACCTGACTGCCGCGCAGGAGCTGCGCCATGGCAACGCGAATCTCACGGCCGCCGCGAAGAACACCGGCGAAATGGTCAAAGCGCTGTCCGCGCCGATGCTGTTTGATTATATGGCGATTGTCATGGATAAGCAGGTGCTGGCGGACTGCGACTTCATCATGAATGTGACGCTGCCCGATGTGGGAGAGCAGCACATGCTCCGCGTGAAGAACGGCGTGCTGCTGGTCTATGAGAATGCGCTGTCCGATGAAGCGGATGTATCCATCACCTGCCCGAAGAACGCGCTCTTTGCGATTCTGACCAACAATTCGGAAACCGTCGCTAAGGCCGTCAAGGTCGAAGGCAACGCCGAGCTGCTGACGCTGTTGATGGAAAACATGAATCAGTTCTCAATCGTGGGAACCTCTCCGTTTAACATCATCGAGCCGTAACGGTTTCATAGCGGAAACATACAGGTATCATCCCAAAGGGCTGCTGTAAGGAAGTTTTTGAACTTTCTACAGCAGCCCTTTGCATGTATTCTGCACCATTTACAGAGCAAAGGATAAGGCTTGAGCATCTTAAATGAAAAGACTGCGAGGCACAATTATTGCAGGAATAACAAAAAATAATCTTTGCGAAAGCCGTAGACAGATGGAATAATCTAAAGTATAATAACACTATGGTTTGTTCTTGTGCAGTTTTTACAGAACATGGCGGGAGGAAACGCGATGACCATACGGGAAATTGCCGATAAGCTCGACGCGGCATGGCTGTGCTGCGAGGAGGAGGGCGACAGGGAGCTTCATACCGCCTTTGCGTCTGATATGATGAGCGATGTGCTGGCGTGCGTGACGGAGGATACGCTGCTGCTCACCGGTATGGTGAACAGCCAGTGCGTGCGTACCTGCGAGATGCTGGACGTGCCCTGCGTAATCTTTGTGCGAAGCAAGGAGCCGCTGGCGGATGCGCTGGCATTGGCGAGAGAGATTGGTCTGCCGATGCTGAAAACGCCGTACACGATGTTTGAATCCTGCGCAAGATTGTATACGGCCGGTTTGAAACCGGTGGAGCTGGGGTGAAACGATGGTTATTCAGGAGAGCTATCCGGTTCAGGCGGATGATATGACGGCAGCGGGCGACGTTTCCGCCCGCATCAAGCAGCATATGAAGCGGCTCGGCGTTCCCGCCGCCGTGATGCGCCGCGTATCCGTATGCACCTATGAGGCAGAAATCAATCTGGTGATTCACTCCGACGGCGGGCAGATTGACTTTGAAATCGCCGAGGATCGGATTACGGTGCGCGCCAAGGACGTCGGACCCGGCATTCCGGATATCGACAAGGCGATGACGGAGGGCTGGTCTACCGCTACCAACGAGGTGCGCAACATGGGCTTTGGCGCAGGCATGGGTCTGCCGAACATGAAACGCAATGCAGACGGATTTGATATCGTTTCTGCCGTGGGCACAGGTACGGATATCACCATGACGTTTGACATATGACACGCCCGTTCCCGGGGCATGTATCGGGAGGAGAATGGCATTGCAGCATTACTATCATTCCGTGCGGCTGGATCAGGATAAATGCAAGGGCTGCACGACCTGCCTGAAGCGGTGTCCGACAGAGGCGATTCGCATCCGAAACAACTGCGCGTCCATCCTGAACGAGCGGTGTATCGACTGCGGCGAGTGCATCAAGGTCTGCGCTAACCACGCGAAGGTGGCTGAGACCGATTCGCTGGAGGTCATCAAGCGTTATAAATATCCCATCGCGCTGCCCGCGCCGACGCTGTACGCGCAGTTTCAGGGCGTGCATCAGCCGGAGCCGATTATCGCGTCGCTGTTCCGGCTGGGTTTTGTGGATGTGTTTGAGGTGGCGCGCGCGGCGGAAATTGTTTCCTACGCAATCAGCCGCGCCATGCGTGAGGAGGATCGCCCCAAGCCGGTGATTTCCTCCGCCTGTCCGGCAATCTTGCGGCTGATTCAGGTCAGCTTTCCGGCGCTGCTGGACAACGTGATTGACTTTATATCTCCCATGGAGGCGGCAGCTAAAATCGCCAAGGAGGAATACGCGCAGAAGCACGGCGTGGATATCGCGGATGTGGGCGTGTTTTTTATTACCCCCTGTGCGGCGAAGATGACGGCGGTGAAATCGCCCATCGGACAGGAAAAATCCTATGTGGACGGCGTAATCGCCATCAAGGACGTGTACGCGCAGATGCGGGCGGCGATGAAGGAGGGCTTCAGCCCGCTGGAAATCGACCGCGCCAGCGTCGTGGGCATCAAGTGGGCGGTGCCGGGCGGTGAGGTTGAAGCCGTCGGCATCAAGAGTTCGCTGTGCGTGGACGGCATCGACAACGTCATCAACGTGCTGGAGGCGATAGAGAACGCGCGCTTCCGCAATTTGACATATTTTGAAGGGCTGGCATGCGTCAACGGCTGTCTCGGCGGACCGCTGACGGTGGAAAACAGCTTTGTGGCGAAAAACCGCTTGCGCAGCGTGATGAACCGCACCGCGCAAAAGACGGTGCAGCGCAGGGAAATCTTTGAGGACGCGGTGCAGACCCTGCGCATGACCAAGCCGATTGAGCCGAGCGACGCCTTGCAGCTCAGCGGCACGATGAAGGAACGCATCGAGCGCGAGGATCGCATTGAGCGGCTGACGATGAGCCTGCCGGGGCTGGACTGCGGCTCCTGCGGCTCGCCCTCGTGCAGGGCATTGGCGGAGGACATCGTCAGCGGTCACGCGAACGAGCTGAACTGCGTGTTCCGCCTCAATGAACGAATCAATCTGCTGGCGGCAGAGATGCTTACGCTGGGAACCAGCACGCGCTACACTGCCGGCAAGGACACCGAGCGGCTGCGCCAGTTCTACAAGGAGCTGAGCCGAAGCGAGTCGGGCGAAAACTCCGGCGGCGCGGACGATGAGAGAGGGGAAAGCACATGAAGGTTTCAGAGCTTGAACACCTGTGCGGGGCGGTCTGTCTGACGGGCGAATACCAAGACAGGGAAATCGCCTGCGGCTATACCTGCGACCTGCTCAGCCATGTCATGGGACGCGGACAGGCGGATATGGCGTGGATTACGGTGCAGACGCATATGAACGTAATCGCCGTGGCTGCACTGATGGATTTTGCCTGCGTCGTGTTTCCGGAAAGCCTGCCCGTCGAGGCGGCGATTGTGGATAAGGCGCGGCAGGAGGACGTGATTCTGCTTTCGAGCGGACAGACGGCGTTTGAGCTGGCGGCGCTGCTGGCTGCCAACGGCGTGCCGCCCGCCCGAAAGGAATGATGGAACGCCTGTTTTGCGACCTGCACATTCATTCCTGCCTTTCGCCCTGCGGCGATGCGCTGATGACCCCCAACAACATTGTGGGCATGGCATTTATCAAAGGGCTGGACGTCATCGCGGTATGCGACCACAACAGCGCGCGAAATCTGCCTGCGGTCAAGGCGGCGGCGGATCTGATGAACGTGCTGCTGCTGCCGGGCATGGAGCTGACCACGCGGGAGGAGGCGCACATGCTGTGTTACTTCCGCACGGTGCAGGCGTGCATGGCGTTCGGGGAGGAGATTTACGCGCATCTTGCGCCTACGCCCAACGACGAGCGGTTCTTCGGACGTCAGCAGGTGATGAACGAGCAGGACGAGGAAATCGGCGTGGAGGAGCGGCTGCTCATCGGCGCGCTCGACCTTCCGTTTGAGGCTTGCGCCGCGCGCATTCATGCGGCGGGCGGGCTGTGCGTGCCTGCGCACATCAATCGGGGGAGCAGCGGCGTGCTGGGTGCGCTGGGGTTTCTGCCGCAGGGGGTTCGCTATGATGCGCTGGAAATCAGCCTGAGCGCGCCGCCGCCGTCGGTGGATGTAACCGGATATCGGCTGCTTCACTCCTCGGATGCGCACCATTTGGAGCAGATTTTGGAGCCGGAGTTTACGCTGGAAGCAAGGGAGCGCAGCGTGGACGCGGTGTTTGACGCGATTGCCGGATTGAGCATTTAAGCATCTCTGTCAAAGGATTTTTATCCTATCAAATTTGGTTTATTCTGCGCAGTTTGCCGAAGCGCATGCAGAAGTGCGGGGCGGCGGGCGCGTATGGATATAAGGGTTCCCTCGGGATGGATAACTTTGTATCAATACATATTGAAAGGGGTTTATACGACATGTCTCTCGAAAAAGGAAAGGCGGAGGCTCTGCAGCGAGTGATTGACGAGCTCAGGGACGAACCGGGTGCGCTGATGCCGATTATGCAGCGGGCGCAGGATATCTTCGGCTATCTGCCGGAGGAGGTTCAGCAGTATATCGCAAAGGAAATGGATATTCCGGTCAGCGATGTATACGGCGTAGCGACGTTTTACGCGCAGTTTAATCTGGAGCCGAAGGGTCAGTATACCATCAGCGTTTGCATGGGTACGGCGTGCTACGTCAAGGGCAGCCGAAAGGTGCTGGACAAGCTGGAGGAAGTGCTGGGCATAACGGCGGGACATACCACGCCGGACGGCGTATTTACGCTGAACGCCACCCGCTGCCTCGGCGCGTGCGGATTGGCACCGGTTATGATGATTAACGAAGACGTCTACGGGCGTCTGACTCCGGACCAGATTCCGGAAATCATCGCCAAATACCGCAGCTGAGGCGAACAGCCATGATGCGGGAGCTGGCGGACAATATTTTGGATATTGCTCAGAATTCGATTGCGGCAGGCGCGTCGCTGGTGGAGATCGACATTGTCGTCAGCCACGCGCAGGATACCGTTTCGCTGGCATTCATAGACAACGGATGCGGCATGAGTGAGGATATGGTCAGAACGGTGTGCGACCCCTTTACCACCACGCGCAAAACGCGCAAGGTCGGGCTGGGTCTGCCGCTGCTCAAGATGACGGCGCAGGCCACGGGCGGCGAAATGTCCATCGCTTCCAAAATGGGCGAGGGGACGACCGTGCGCGTGTCGTTTGGACTTTCTCACATTGACAGACCGCCCATGGGCGATGTGCCGGGCGTGCTGCATACGCTGGTGCTGATGAACCCGCAGACGGATTTCCGTTTTGCGTTCGATTATGACGGAAAGACATTTGTGCTGGATACGAGGGAGATTCGGGAGGCGGTTGCGCCTATTCCGCTGGATCATCCGGAAATCAGCGCATGGATCAGGGATTGTCTGAAACAGAACATTGACGAATTGCATGGAGGGTTGTTTTCATGAAAACGCTGGAAGAGCTGGCCGCCATCCGCGCCAAAATGCTGGAGCAGGTCAGCCTGAGAAAGGACGATTGCATTGATACCCGCGTTGTTGTCGGCATGGCAACCTGCGGCATTGCCGCCGGTGCGCGTCCGGTCATGCTGACGTTTATCGAGGAGCTTAAACGCCGCGGCATCGAAAATGTGACGGTCTCTCAGACCGGATGCGTGGGCATGTGCCGTCTGGAGCCGATTGTCGAGGTCTATGTCAAGGGACAGGAGAAAGTGACCTATGTTCATATGACGCCGGAAAAGGTCGCCCGCGTGGTCAACGATCACATTGTCAACGGCAGACCCGTGGAAGAATACACCGTCGGCGCGCAGGGCTAAGCCGATCGGTAAGAGGAGGAGCATAGTATGGATCTGATTCGCTCGCACGTGATGGTCTGCGGAGGCACGAATTGTTCGTCTACCGCCTCCGGCGAGATCATCAAGGAGTTTGAAAGGCAGATTGCCGAAAAAGGGCTGGATAAGGAAATTAAGGTGGTGCGCACGGGCTGCTTCGGTATGTGCGAAGCCGGTCCGGTCGTCATTGTCTATCCGGAGGGCGCGTTCTATGCCCACATGACGGTGGAAAACGTGGCGCGCATCGTGGACGAGCATCTCATCAAGGGCCGTGTGGTCAAGGAGCTGCTGTACAAGGAAGCAGTCGAGGTGGATAACACGGTCAAGTCGCTGGACAACGTGGAATTCTACAAAAAGCAGAAGCGCGTCGCGCTGCGCAACTGCGGTGTAATCGATCCGGAAAACATCGAAGAATATATCGCCTTTGACGGCTATAAAGCACTGGGCAAGGTGCTGACCGAGATGACGCCGCAGGACGTCATCGACGTGATGCTCAAGTCCGGTCTGCGCGGCCGCGGCGGCGCGGGCTTCCCCACCGGCATGAAGTGGAAATTTGCCGCCGCTTCTCAGTCGGATAAAAAGTATGTTTGCTGCAACGCCGACGAGGGCGACCCCGGCGCGTTCATGGATCGCTCCGTGCTGGAAGGCGACCCACATGTCGTCGTCGAGGCGATGGCTATCGCCGCTTATGCCATCGGCGCGGATCAGGGCTATATCTACTGCCGCGCGGAATACCCCATTGCGGTCAAACGTTTGCAGATTGCCATCCGTCAGGCGCGCGAATATGGTCTGCTGGGCAAGAACATCTTTGGTACAGGCTTCAACTTTGACGTGGAGGTGCGTCTGGGCGCAGGCGCGTTCGTCTGCGGCGAGGAAACGGCATTGATGACCTCGATCGAGGGCAAGCGCGGCGAGCCGCGTCCGCGTCCGCCGTTCCCGGCTGTCAAGGGTCTGTTTGACAAGCCGACCATCCTCAACAACGTGGAAACCTATGCGAACGTGCCGCAGATTATCAACAACGGCTGGGAATGGTTCGCTTCGATGGGCACGGAGAAATCGAAGGGCACCAAGGTATTCGCGCTGGGCGGCAAAATCAGCAACACCGGTCTGGTGGAAGTTCCTATGGGCACTACGCTGCGCGAGATTATCTACGAAATCGGCGGCGGCTGTCCGAACGGCAAGAAGTTCAAGGCGGCGCAGACGGGCGGACCTTCCGGCGGCTGCATTCCTGCCAGCCATCTGGATGTGCAGATTGACTATGACAACCTGACCGCTATCGGCTCGATGATGGGCTCCGGCGGCATGATCGTCATGGATGAAGATACCTGTATGGTCGATATCGCGCGATTCTTCCTCGATTTCACCGTGGACGAGTCCTGCGGCAAGTGTGCGCCGTGCCGTATCGGCACCAAGCGCATGCTGGAGATTCTGGAGCGCATTGTCGATGGCAGGGGCAAGGACGGCGACATTGAGAAGCTGGAGGAGCTTGCCAATGCCATCAAGTCGACGGCACTGTGCGGCTTGGGACAGACTGCGCCCAATCCGGTGCTTTCTACCCTCAAGTATTTCCGCCACGAATATGAGGCGCACATCTACGAGAAACGCTGCCCCGCCGGTCACTGCAAGAAGCTGGTGACCTATCAGATTGACCCGATGAAGTGCAGGGGCTGCACGCTGTGCGCACGCGGCTGTCCGGCAGGCTGCATCAGCGGCACTGTCCGCGAGGCGCACCGTATCGACACCACGAAGTGCCTCAAGTGCGGCGTCTGCATGGAGAAGTGCAAGTTCGGCGCGATTTACCGTTCCTGATAAAGCCGAAGGAGTGAAAAAGCAACATGGCAATGGTTCATTTGACTATTGACGGCGTGCCGGTTTCCGTGGAGGAAGGCACAACCGTTCTCAAGGCGGCGCATGCTGCCGGTATCAAGATTCCTACCCTCTGCTGGCTCAAGGACATCAATGAGATCGGCGCCTGCCGCATGTGCGTAGTAGACGTCGGCGCGCGTTCGCTGGCGGCGGCATGCGTGATGCCCGTGTCCGAGGGCATGGTCGTCAAGACGAACACCCCGCAGGTGCGCAAGGCGCGCAAGGCGGTGCTGGAGCTGATCCTCTCCAACCACGAGCGCAAGTGCCTCTCTTGCGTGCGCAGTCAGAACTGTGAGCTTCAGGATTTGGCGAAGGAGCTGGGCGTAGAGGAGAACCGCTTTGAGGGCGAGAACATCCATTATCCGCTGGATAACTTCTCCCCGTCCATCGTCCGCGACCCGAATAAGTGCATTCTGTGCCGCCGCTGCGTCGCCGTCTGCCGCAATGTGCAGAAGATTGGCGCCATCGGCGCGGTGAACCGCGGCTTTAAGACCGTAATTGCCCCGGCATTCGGAAAGACCATGCTGGAAACGGACTGCATATTTTGCGGTCAGTGCATCAATGCCTGTCCGGTCGGCGCACTGCGCGAGCGCGACGATACAGACAGGGTTTGGGACGCGCTCGCCGATCCGAAGAAGTTCGTCGTCGTGCAGCCGGCTCCCGCTGTCCGCGTGGCTCTGGGCGAGGAATTCGGTCTGCCCATCGGCACCCGCGTTACCGGCAAGATGACGCAGGCTCTGCACCGTCTGGGCTTTGACAAGGTGTTTGACACCGATTTCGGCGCGGATTTGACCATCATGGAGGAAGCGACCGAGCTGCTGGGACGCATCCAGAACGGCGGCGTGCTGCCGATGTTCACCTCCTGCTCGCCGGGATGGGTCAAGTATCTGGAGCATCACTTCCCGGAGATGATTCCCAACATGTCCACCTGTAAGTCGCCGATGGAGATGGAGGGTGCAATCATCAAGACCTACTATGCTCAGAAAGCGGGCATCGACCCGTCGAGCATCGTGGTCGTTGCGGTGATGCCGTGTACCTCCAAGAAATTCGAGGCACAGCGTCCGGAGATGGAGGTCAACGGCTTGCGCGCCGTGGATATTTCCCTCACCACGCGCGAGCTTGCGCGCATGATTCACGACGCACGCATTGACTTTGTGCGCCTGCCGGACGAGGAATGCTTTGACGAGCTGGTGGCGCAGTCCACCGGTGCGGCGCCTATCTTCGGCGCAACCGGCGGCGTAATGGAAGCCGCCCTGCGTACAGCGGCTGATGTATTGGAGAAACGCTCCGTGGAGAACGTGGAGTATCACGAGGTTCGCGGACTGGCGGGCATCAAGGAAGCGACCTTCACGCTGGGCGGCAAGGAGCTGAAGGTGGCTGTCGCCAGCAGCACCGGCGCGGCGAAGGAACTGATTCAGCGCATCAAGGCGGGCGACGCGAGCTATGCGTTCGTGGAGGTCATGGCGTGCCCGGGCGGCTGCGTCAACGGCGGCGGTCAGCCGATTGTTTCGGCGTACAAGCGCATGGATCTCGATCCGCGCGAAAAGCGCGCGGCGGGGCTGTATGCCGAGGACGAGTCCAAGGTCATCCGCAAGTCCCACGAGAATCCGGATATTAAAAAGCTCTACGAGGAATTCCTGGGCAAGCCGAACAGCCATCTGGCGCACAGGCTGCTGCATACCGAGTATACCGACCGCAGCTGAGGCAAACCGATTTTAACAAAACCCCATAGATGATTTGCGATGGGGCTGTCAAGCTAACAACACCGATATTTCAAAAATAAAACGAAGTATTTGCGCCCGAAGGTTTCCAAAGGGCGATGCGCCAAACGGGCGCCGTAAACGCTCGGAAAGCCCTTTGGTGGGGCGATGGGGCAAAGTCCCATATCCACAAATGCTTAGTTATTTGTTTCTTGAAATGTTTGGCTTAAGCTTGACAGCTCCATCATTTGCGCATCGGGGAGAAAACGCGGCGCAGAAGAAATCGTCGTTTACATAAAAGGCTGCTGCGGAACAGGTTTTTCCGCAGCAGCCACTTGAATTGTCGTTTTCTCAGGCAGGATTATTTTCCAAGTACGATGGAGAGCTTGATGTCCTTTTCCGCGTCGCTCAGGTCGAAATTGCCGCCGTCGGCGACGGTGATGCGCACCTCGTAGAGCGTGCCGTCGGTGAGCGCGGTCATCACCTGACCGGCTTCGTCCGTCACATTCCACAATTCGTCCGCAACCCTTGTCAGCTTGCCGTCTGTACCGTAAGCATAGAGCTTCAAATCAGAAGCCGCGCCGGAGAGATTGTTCATGCGGAAGGCAACCGTCGTGTTGGGATGCACATTGCGAACCGCGGCAGTATTCAGCCAGCTTGCAACGCTGCCTTCGCCGCCGTCCGCGATAAACTGCTCCTGCGCCAGAACGTTTCGAGCCGCATGATCCAAATCGACCTCGCGATACGGCATCTCGGGCAGGTAGACAAAGCGGTCTTGCAGGCGCAGCAGCTCCAGATAGCCGGTCGGGCAGTAGAGCGCGTTGCCGCTGTTGCCGGCGTACATGCCGATTGCCATGTTGTTGTAGCCGTATTTATTGGATACATCCATCGTGAACACGGTCTCGCCGGTTTCGAAATCCAGAATGATATACTGCCACATGCCGGTGTTCAAATCCTGCACATAGCCGTAGATATAGCCGGTTGCAGTGGAGAGCTTGAGAATGGAGGTGTCGCTCAAGTCGTTTCTGCACCAGATGCTCTTCATCTCATAGCCGTCCGCGGTTTTCACGGTGTCCACGCGCTCAACGCCGGGAGCAATCATGACATTGCCCTTTGTGAGCCAGTTTATGTCGTAGATATTGGCATAGCTCTGGATGGAGGAGTCGCTGTTCGGGTCGGCAAGACCTGCGCTGCCCGCGCCGAACCAGTTGCACACGATGGTGCTGACCGTGCCTTCACCGTTGTCGTAAACGATGGCGGAGTTTTCAACGGCGACCTGATAGCCTTCCGGCAGGTCATCAAGAACCGGATGGCTCGCTGCGACCTCGCCGGTCTTCATATCCAGCGCAAGCAGATTGACGGTATCCTGATTGTCGGTGAACATCACGAGGTTCGGCGTCAGCGTGGGCGAGCAGCCGCCGCCCCATGCGAGACCGCCGCCGGTCGTCTTGTCGCCCTCGCCGCTGACCTTGGCGCCGGCGCTTTCGTATGGCGTACACCACACGACACGGACGCCGTCTTCCGCGCGCAGGAGGTAGCAGTTCAGGTTGGTCAGAATGACCGCGCCATCCTTGGAGGCGGCAATGCCGTTTTCCGCGCCTTCGCCGGGCGTCAGCTCATGGACAAAGACCGCTTCGGAGAGATTCGCCTGTTCGCCGCGCAAAATGGCGTCGATGGCGTCATGGGCGATATAACCGATGACGCCCTGCTGTTCGCGCTGGGGATAGATGCGGAAGCCGCCGGTGGCGAACCAGAGGTTTCCCTCGTAGTCAAAGACCACGGACAGGAGGTTCTGCTCAAGCGTCTTGCCGAGAGCCGCCTCTGCCGCCGCCTTGATGTCGATATCCAGCAGCTTCTCAAACTCCGGCAGAACGTTTCCGTTTTCGTCCGTCGCGCGGAGAATCAGAACGTGGTTGTTGCTGGTGGGGCAGACGATGCGGTTTTCCGAATCCATAAATGTGTAGGAGCTTTGAATGACATAGCCGCCGCCGTCATGCTGCTTCGGGGAGAAGTAGCCGAGGGTTCGGGCTTCTTCCGCGTTCAGGTCGCGGATGGCGATACCGCCGAGCAGCGGAACGACTGCATGACCGTAGCTGTCAAAGTAAATGGCAGGCGAAGCGTTTGCGTTGGTCGTTTCGTAGGAGACGTTGATCTCCGGATAAATGCCCAGGGGCAGAATCTCATCCGTCGAATCGGTGTTGTAGCCGTCATGGTGAATATTGGCGTCGCTCTTTGCCATGTAGGGGTTTTCGTCCACCTGCTTGGGGCTCAGGGCTTTTACGGGCAATGCGCCGGATGACGGCGAGAGCGTTTCCGCGCTGCCGCTGGCTGCGATGGACAGACAAAATGCTGCTGTCAGCGATAAGCTGAGCGCAGAGCGAAGCATGGTGTTTTTTTTCATGGATGATAGACCTCCTTGTCCTGTTTACCGTAATAAGGTTGAAATTCAGCAGTCGGCGCTTTATATTCCAGCCAGACACAAAGTCCCTGTCGGAAGGATTCTTCTGTTACCGGCTCCAGCAGAAAGTAATCGACGCGCAGTCGGAAAGCGTGGAGCGAAAAATCCAAGTCGCTGCACCAGATGATTCTGCACGCGGGGCAGAGTGAGCGCAGATGCTCCACCGCGTTCAGCCCCGCGACGCCCGGCAGAGCGATTACCGCGTAACCAAACGCCGCTTTCGGTACTGCCTTAAAAAAATCTTCCTGATCCTGATAGGGTTCAATCCGGGGAAAAAGACCTTTTCCCTTGCAGAACCGAGAAATCTGTTCTTCGATGTGTATCCCTCGCGTTTCCTGCTCTGTCAGCACGGCAATGCGATCCATCCCTTTCCTCCTTTCGTTTCATCTTCCTTTCGGTTGCGCTTATTTTGAAATCAGTATAGCGGGGGTGGGCGTTGTTTTCAAGGCGGTTGGCACGAAAGATGCGCAAACGTCACGAAATCCGGTTTTTCCTTTTATGCCGGAGTCGGATTTCTA
>ENA-OUPA01001107-OUPA01001107.1-human-gut-metagenome-genome-assembly--contig:-NODE-1107-length-12454-cov-32.8914_pt1 | contig 12454 bp, 8 predicted proteins | sample MGYA00237939_ERZ548770 | MGnify/ENA primary metagenome ERZ548770 (study PRJEB26490, sample SAMN05356877) | human gut metagenome | biome: terrestrial biome; feature: human-associated habitat; material...
CATTTAACCGTAAAGAGGCTGCTGCACTTGGATTTTTTCCTTGTGCAACAGCCTCATTTGGCAGCTTCCTAAATCAATGTTCCCGTATGACGGTGCGTGAAAAGTAAAGTACCCGGGAGGGATGAATTCCTCCCCTACGGATTGAATCGCAAAAAGGATATGGCGGTAAGCTGCGGGCCGGGCATGCCCGGCCCCCTACAGGATGCACAATTTTTCAGCGGTATTTTCGGCTGGTTGTACAGCATTTTCCACAAATATGAACAAAATATGTCCCTGCCCTCTTGACTAGGCCGCAACTCTGTGATAGCATAAACGCAACGAAAGAACGGCAAAGGCGCCGGACAGTGTGATTCTGTCCGGCGCCTTTCTGTTTTGCAAAGTAAGAGAGGGGTTCTGTTCTATGTACAATTCCGCAGACGTTACATGGACACTGGTTGCAGCGTTTCTGGTGTTCTTCATGCAAGCGGGCTTTGCCTTGTGCGAGGCTGGTCTGACCCGTGCAAAAAATACCGGCAATATTCTGATGAAGAATATGATGGACTTTTGTATCGGTACGCCGTGCTACTGGCTCGTCGGCTTTGGCATCATGTTTGCCGGTTCCGGTGCGCTCATCGGCGGGTTTGATCCGTTCATCCGCGGCAGCTATGACTTCGGCACGCTGCCGGTCTGGGTCTACGCGGTGTTCCAGACTGTGTTCTGCGCCACTGCCGCGACCATCGTCTCCGGCTCGATGGCCGAGCGCACGAAGTTCAGCGCCTACTGCTGCTACTCCGCCGCCATCAGCCTGATCGTCTACCCCATCTCCGGCCACTGGATCTGGGGCGGCGGCTGGCTGGCACAGCTCGGCTTCCATGATTTTGCCGGCTCCGCCGCAGTTCACTTCGTCGGCGGCGTCACAGCCTGCCTGGGCGCCTGGATGCTCGGCCCCCGCATCGGCAAGTACAACAAGGCCGGTAAGGCCCGCGCCATCCCCGGCCACAACCTGACCGCGATGGCTCTGGGCGTTTTCATCCTGTGGTTCTGCTGGTTCGGCTTCAACGGCGGCTCCACCGTCAGCATGACCGGCGATGACACGATGGTTTCCGCAGGTCTGATCTGCTTCAACACCAACTTGGCCGCCGCGCTGGCTACCGTTGCGGCGCTGATCGTCTCCTGGGTGCGCTACGGCAAGCCCGATGTCTCCCTGACCTTCAACGGTGCGCTGGCCGGTCTGGTCGCCATCACCGCGGGCTGCGACGTCGTTGACCCGTTCGGTGCGGCCATCATCGGCATCGTCGCCGGTGTGCTCTGCATCTTCTCGGTTGAGTTCTTCGACAACGTTGCCAAGATCGATGACCCCGTCGGCGCTGTCTCGGTACACTGCATGAACGGTGCGTGGGGCACCATCGCCGTCGGCCTGTTTGCCACCGAGGGCGGCCTGTTCTACGGCGGCGGCTTTGCCAAGCTGGGCATCCAGCTGCTGGGCATTGTCAGCGTGGCAGCCTGGGTGCTGGCCACGATGTTCATCATCTTCACGGTCATCAAAAAGACCATCGGCCTGCGCGTCTCCGAGAAGGAGGAGATCGACGGCCTGGATTACCACGAGCACGGCCTGGCCAGCGCCTATGCAGGCTTCGCCATCAATGATCCGACCTACGCCGAGCTGGACGTGAACGAGAACACCGATCTGGGCGAGGACGACATCACCAAGGCCAGCCCCGAGAAGATCTCCGCTGCGGTCAAGGTCGTCAAGGACGCCCCGCTGCCCGCCGAGCTGGATTCCGGCATGCACAAGGTTTCCATCATCGTGCAGCTGGCCAAGTTTGAGACCCTGAAGAAGGCGCTGAACGACATTGGCGTTACCGGCATGACGGTGACCCAGGTCATGGGCTGCGGCCTACAGAAGGGCAGCGGCGAGAAGTATCGCGGCGCCGAGGTTGACGCCACGCTCCTGCCGAAGGTCAAGGTCGAGGTCGTCGTGAGCAAGATTCCCGTGGATAAGATCATCGACACGGCCACGAAGGCCCTGTACACCGGCCACATCGGCGACGGCAAGATCTTTGTCTACAATGTAGCAAAGGTCGTGAAGGTCCGCACCGGCGAACAGGATTACGCCGCGCTGCAGGACGTAGAGTAAACGTCTCCCTATTATAATAAGGTATAAAGGTCAGTAAGCCAGCCCCTTCCGAAGTGGGATTCGGAAGGGGCTGGCTGTTTTGTGGGTAGGATCGCGGCGGCGGGAGGTGGACGGCGGGGGATGAATTTTCTCTCTGCGGGCGGAACATTGACGGGATTTGGCGTGAAGCGGCGGAGGGGTCAACGCTTGGCGGCGCACAACGAGCGCCGCCAGTTTGCTTCGCAAACACGCTCGTGCGGTTGTTTGCCCCGCAGGGGCAAACATTGCTCACACCCCGGTTTCGCTCCGCTCAACCGTGGCCCCTGTTCGCAACCCCGCAACCCCTCCCTACGATGCAAAAGATAAAGGGGCGGCAATGGCAAGGCTGCGGGCCGGGCATGCCCGGCCCCTACAGGGTGGCGTGGACGGATGGCGGACGAGAGGGGCGAGGGAGGGCGGCAGCCCGCCCCCTTCGCAGTGGGCAGGGTTGACCGGGAACGGGTGGTGACGCAAGGCCCGTCGGGACCCTTCAGGCCGGCTGGCGCGGCCAGCTCCCCTAAAAGGGGAGCCTTTTTGCGGGCTGTCGCCCGAGATTATAGCAGCCGTTCACCCCTGCGGGGGTTCGGGGGAACACCCGACTCAAAAGTGGAGGAAGGGGCGGGGGCGTTAAGAACGAAAAGTAATACTGCTTTCGTTTAGCCCCCGCCCCTTCCGACTTCCTCTTTGGGGTTCTTAGGGGCGTGCAGCCCCTAAGGCGGGGTCCGCTGCATCCGCAACAGCGGGACTTTTCTTTGCTACTTTCTTTTGGTCACAAAAGAAAGTAGGAGTTTCCGGGGGGCTGCCGTTCCCGGGCAATCTCTCACTTCCCCCTCGCTGACTGAATATACTGCCGCGGCGTCTGGTTGTATTCCGCCCGGAATGCGCGGTAAAAGTTTGCGTAATCGCCAAAACCGCAGTATTGGCAGACTTCATTCGGCGGGACGCCGCCGGCTAAAAGCTGCTTCGCGTTTAATAGCCGCTTCTGCAAAATATAGCGATGCACCGTCGTGCCGACCTGCGCATCGAACTTCCGCAGAAGATGATACTTGCTGATAAAGAACTTCTCCGACAGCTGGTCCAGCGTCAGGGCCTCGCTGTAGTGCTCGTTGATGTAGTGCAGCACCGCGTCCACGACCTGGTCACTCGTGCCGGTGGGGCGGGCGTCGCCGCGCTCGGCTGCGGCACGGTTCAGGCCGACCAAAAGCTCCACCAGCGCACTCTGGGCCAAAAGGTCACTGCCGTACGCCTTGTCCGCCTTTAACGCGCACAGCTTATCCACCGTTGTGCGCAGCGGCGCGCCGGTGGCTCCGGGCAGCCGCAGCAGGTTCGTGTGGCCGGGGACTGTCGTGTCAAAGCAGCGGGTCAGACTTGTGCGCGGGGTGGACAAGCCCTCCAGATAGGGCCGCGCGATCCAGAGCACGATGCGCTCATAGGCGTCGGCGTCGGTGGCAATGCGCGCCTGGTGCAGCTCCAGCGGGCTGCACAGCATCCAGTCGCCGGGGCGCACGCGGTAGAGCTGGTTCTCGACGATGTACTCCACCCGCCCGCGCAGCAGCAGGTAAATCTCATAGAAGTCGTGGTGGTGCAGCTCGACCTCGTTCATGTAGGTCGAGCGATAGCGGTAGACCTCATAATCCGGCGCGATCATCGTCTGGCGCTTGGTGTAGGGGTTGTAGTTTGACATAGGTGACTCCCAAAAAGCCTTCCCCTCCGGGACAGACTCCCCCGGTACGGGGGAGGTGGCGCATAGCGCCAGAAGGGGAGTAGGTGTCTGAGCGAAGCGAAGCCGGATGAGGGCCGACCTTGCCGCTGCCGCCCTGCAAGCGGGATTTTGCGGCCAGTTCTCCCCTCATCAGCCGCCTGCGGCGGCAGCTTCTCCCCCAAGGGAGAAGCCTTTTCTGCGTTGCTATGATTTTACCGCAATTTTCGCAATTTTTCAAGCAATCAGCGTTATTTTCTTGCAAAAAATCACGCGGTATACTATAGACATCGCGGGCGGTCGTGTGCCGCCCACCCCCACAGCAACAAAAGGAGCAAATCATTATGCAGATGAATGCGTCTTCCATCGTCAACCAGAAAGCCGAGTGGGAAAAGCTGGGCGTCAAGCTGCCCGCCTTTGACCACGCTGCCATGACTGCCGCCACCAAAGAGCACCCCATCTGGGTCCACTTCGGTGCGGGCAATATCTTCCGCGGCTTCATCGCCGCGCTGCAGCAGCGCCTGCTGAACGAGGGTGCCGCTGACCGCGGCATCATCGCAGCCGACACCTTCGACTACGACATCATCGACAAGATCTACACCCCGTATGACAACCTGACGATGAACGTCACCCTGAACCCGGACGGCACCACCAGCCGCGAGATCATCGGCTCTGTGGCCGAGGGCCTGCGCGCCAACTCTGCCGACGCGGAGATGATGGCCCGCTTCAAGCAGATCTTCACCGATCCCAGCCTGCAGATGATCTCCTTCACCATCACCGAGAAGGGCTACGCTCTGTACCGTCCCGACGGCAGCCTGATGCCCGTCGTGCAGGCTGACATCGACGAGGGTCCCGCCCACGCCCGCCACGCCATGAGCATGGTCGCCTCCCTGCTGCTGGAGCGTTTCCAGAACGGTGCCTATCCTCTGGCCGTCGTCAGCATGGACAACTGCTCCCACAACGGCGAGAAGCTGCAGACCAGCGTTATGACCGTTGCCAAGGCATGGCTGGAGAAGGGCTTTGTCGGTCAGGACTTCATCGACTACCTGTCCGATGAGACCAAGATCACCTTCCCCTGGTCCATGATCGACAAGATCACCCCGCGCCCCCACAAGATCGTCGAGGAGTCTCTGGAGAAGGACGGCATCGAGGGCATGACCCCCATCGTCACTTCCAAGAACACCTTCATTGCCGCGTTCGTCAACGCCGAGCGCCCGCAGTATCTGGTCGTCGAAGACAAGTTCCCCAACGGCCGCCCCGCGCTGGAGAAGGCCGGTGTCTACATGACCGACCGCGAGACCGTCAACAAGACCGAGCGCATGAAGGTCACCACCTGCCTGAACCCGCTGCACACCGCCATGAGCGTGTACGGCTGCATGCTGGGCTATGACCTGATCTGCGCCGAGATGAAGGACGAGGACATCGTCGCCCTCATCAAGCGCCTGGGCTACGTCGAGGGCCTGCCCGTCGTCGTTGACCCGAAGATCCTTAACCCGAAGGCCTTCATCGACGAGGTCATCGAGCAGCGCCTGCCCAATCCCTTCATGCCCGACACGCCGCAGCGCATCGCTACCGACACGTCCCAGAAGGTCGGCATCCGCTTTGGCGAGACCATCAAGAGCTACGTCGCCGAGGGTCGCGACCTGAACAGCCTGGTCTCCATTCCTTTGGCCATCGCCGGTTGGCTGCGTTATCTGCTGGCCATCGACGACAACGGCAACGCCTTTGAGGTCAGTGCTGACCCGCTGAAGGACGAGCTGCAGGCCAAGCTCTCCGGCATCGAGTTCGGCAAGCCCGAGACCGTCACCGACCAGCTGGACGGCATCCTGTCCAATGCGTCCATCTTCGGCAGCGACCTGACCAAGACCGTCCTGGCCGACAAGATCAAGGCGTACTTCAAGGCCGAGATCGCCGGTGCCGGTGCCGTCCGCAAGACCCTGCACGAGGCCGTGAACGGCTAAGAGCAGCTTTCCTAAGGCTTCCCCCAAGGGGGAAGCCTTTGCAGCTACGCTGTAGGGGCCGGACATATCCGGCCCGCCGCGTAAAATGTATAACCCGCTCACGGGTCCACAACCGGAAACTTGCGGGCGAGGCATGCCTCGCCCCTACGCAAACGACTATACAAACAAAAGGAGCACCACATGTCTATGAAAATGGGTTGGCGCTGGTATGGTGAGGGCAATGACCCCATCACCCTGAGCGACATTAAGCAGATCCCCGGTGTTGAGGAGATCGTCTGGGCCCTGCACAGCAAAATGCCCGGCGAGATCTGGGAGGAGGCCGAGATCAAGGAGGTCGTAGACCAGATCCATGCTGCCGGCTTTGACGCCACCGTCGTCGAGTCCGTCAACGTCCACGACGACATCAAGATCGGCCTGCCGACGCGCGACAAGTACATCGAGAACTACAAGCAGTGCATCCGCAACCTGTCCAAGTTCGGCGTCAAGACCATCTGCTACAACTTCATGCCCATCTTTGACTGGACCCGCACCGACCTGTTCCACCCCGTCGGCGACGGCTCCACCGCCCTGTTCTATCAGAAGGACCTGATCCAGGACGACTACAAGGGCATGGCAAACTACATTCTCGAATTCACCGAGAAGTACAACATGACCTTCCCCGGCTGGGAGCCGGAGCGCATGGCCAAGCTGGACGAGCTGTTCAAGGCCTACGCCCCCGTCACCAAGGAGAAGCTGTGGGATAACCTCAAATACTTCCTCGAGGCCATCATGCCCACCTGCCGCGAGTGTGACATCAAGATGGCGATCCATCAGGACGATCCCCCATGGGACATCTTCGGCCTGCCCCGTTTGCTGGTTGACGCCGAGAGCATTGACCGCTTCCTGACGATGGTCGATGACCCGTACAACTGCCTGACGCTCTGCTCCGGCAGCATGAACGCCAACCCCAACAACAACGTGGCCGCCATTGTGCGCAAGCACTGTGACCGCATCCCGTTTGCCCACGTGCGCAATATCCACCACTTCGAGAACGGTGACTTCTCCGAGGCTGCCCACCGCGACTGCTGCGGCGAGACCGGCATCATTGAGATCCTGCGCGCCTACCATGACTGCGGCTTTGACGGCTGCATCCGCCCCGACCATGGCCGCCAGCTGTGGGAGGAAGGCCCCGGCAACTGCCGCCCCGGCTACGGCAAGTATGACCGCGCCCTCGGCGTGCAGTACATGCTGGGTGTCTGGGACCTGCTGGACCGCCTGGACGAAGAGAAGTCCAAGTAATTTTCGCCATCCTCAAATTGCTGTATAACAAAAAGGACGCTGTAGCGATACAGCGTCCTTTTTTGTTAGAGTTTTATTGTATGATGAGCCGCTTTGCCTCCTTGCTCCCTTGCCGCCATTGCCCCCTCAGCAATACCTTGCCCCTACCCGACACCTTACCCTTTTTACCTCCCGGTAGGGGCCGGGCATGCCCGGCCCGCCACCTCACGGCTGCCGCCATTGAATCCTCCCTTCGTAGGGAGGGGTCTTGACCCCTCCGCCGCACCTTGCCCCTGCCGCTGCTTTATCTTCCACTCTGTAGGGGCGGCATATATGCCGCCCGCGCCTCCCTTGTCAACGGGAGGTGGCCGAGCCCGCGAGGCCGGAGGGATTCCCGCAGCCTTACCTTTACCGCCCTTCTGCCTTCCTTACCCCTTCACCTCGTTCACCAGCTTCTCCCCTCTCGCAAACGCCCGCGCGTTCTCCATCGTCGTGATAGCAATGCTCTGCAATGCCGTCCGCGTGAAAAATGCCTGATGGCTCGTCACCACCACATTCGGGAAACTCATCAAAATCGGCACGACCTCGTTCTGCAAAACGTCGTCCGAGAAGTCCTCGAACACCTGCCCGTCCTCGGCCTCGTAGACATCCAGCCCCACGCCCGCAAATTTGCGGGCCCGCAGCGCGTCGATCAGCGCGTTGGTGTCGATCAGCCCACCGCGGCTCGTGTTGACAAGAATCGCGTTGTCACGCATCATTTTGATGGTGTCGGCGTTGATCATGTGGTAGGTTTCCGCTGTCAGCGGGCAGTGCAGACTGATAAGGTCTGCCGTGCGCAGCAGCTCGTCCAGCTCCACATAGCGCACAATGCCGTCCAGCGCGGGGTTCCTGTACTGGTCGTAGGCCAGCACCGTCATGCCAAACCCGTGGCAGATGCGCGCCATGGCCGCGCCGATGCGCCCCGTGCCCACAATGCCCGCCGACGAGCCGTACAGGTTGTACCCCAGAAGACCGTCCAGCGCAAAGTTGTTGTTGCGCACCTTGATATACGCCTTGCAGATGCGCCGGTTTGCGGCCTGCGCCAGCGCCATAGCGTGCTCGGCCACGGCCTCCGGGCTGTATCCCGGCACGCGCAGCACCGTGATGCCGCATTTTTGCGCCGCGGCCAGGTCCACATTATTGTACCCCGCGCACCGCAGCAGCAAGCAGCGGATGCCCACCTGCGCCAGCTTTTCCAGCACCGGAGCCGAGCAATCCGCATTGACGAACGCGCACACAGCGTCCCCGCCCTGCGCCAGCGGCGCGGTGTCCGCATCGAGATTCGCCGTCAGAAACCTGATCTCGCAGCCATATTCCGAGTCCGCCGCCAGCACATCAAAATAGTAGTGGTCATATTCCCGCGTCCCGTAAAAGACGATCTTCATAGCAATCCCCCCGTCATAGCCAGTATTTGCTGTTTGCCCGCCTGCTATACCGCCCATATTTTATGCCTGTATGACAAAAAAGTACCCCCGCACGGCTTGCACCGTGCGGGGGTGTTGTTGTGTTGAATCACATGGGGCTTGGTGGATGCTAACGCGCCCAACCAGGAGCGGCAGCATTGGGTACCGCTACCCTATGGGGAAACCACACAATTAGTCTTTCTTGCGCAGAACGAGGCCGTAAACGCCGTAGCCCATCAGCAGGGCAACAACTGCCAGGCTGCCGCCGATCAGCGGAGCAGCATTGGTAGCACCGGTCTTAGGCAGAACCTTGGTGGTGTTAGCCGGGGCAGCGGCAGCCTTGACGACCTGCTTCTCGTTAGAAGCAGTGGTGGTCTTGTTGCTGGAAGAGGAAGAGCTGGAGGAAGAGCTGGAGGAAGAGCTGGAGGAAGAGCTGGAGGAAGAGTTGCCATTGTCGCTCTTAACATCCTGGAAGACGGGGGTCAGGGTAACCCAGGCATTGCCTTCGTTATCCCAGTTGCCGTTCAGCAGAGCCTTCAGGGTGTCGAACTTGACATGCTCGCCCTTGACAAAGTTAGTGGTATTGCCACCGTTCTTGTACTGCCAGCCAATCAGCTTCTTGCCAGCGGGAACCTTGCCATCGTACAGGTTGTCGGTCAGGATGGTGAACTCGTCCTTAGCGGTGAAGTTGTTCTGCGGAGCAGCAACATCTTCCTGAGCGCCGTCCTTATCCTCGACATACTTGATGGTGATGTTCTTCAGCTCGACATCGGTCTTGAGGTCAGCGTAGAAGTTCAGGTAAGCAACACCGTCCTTATCGACGTTCTTGCCAGCCAGTTCCTTCAGGGACTCGAAGGTGACCTTCTCACCAGCGGCATACTTAGCGCCGTTCTGGAACAGAGTCCAGCCGGTCAGCTTCTCACTGGCAGTCAGGTTGATGACGCCAGCAGCGTCGGGCAGGACGTACCACTCGGAAGCAGCAGTCAGCTCACCGGTAGCGAAAACAGAGGTAGCGCCGTCAGCCTTGGTGAAGATCATCTTGATCTTGGTCAGGGAGACTTCAGGCTTCTTGACCTCGCGAACCTTAACATTCACGGTGTCGTTGGTGCCGATGTAAACATCGCCGGTCTCGCACAGTTCATAGCCAGCGGGGACTTTCTTCAGCAGAGAAGTGCTGAAAGTGGTAGCACCGTTCTCCAGTTCAATCTGCTCGATAGCGTCGGCCAGAGGCTCGCCGCTCTCCAGAATGTAGCTGACATAGACAACCTTGGCAGGCTTCTTAATCTCGCGAACCTTAACATTCACGGTGTCGTTGGTGCCGATGTAAACATCGCCGGTCTCGCACAGTTCATAGCCAGCGGGGACTTTCTTCAGCAGAGAAGTGCTGAAAGTGGTAGCACCGTTCTCCAGTTCAATCTGCTCGGTAGCGTTGGCCAGAGGCTCGCCGCTCTCCAAAATGTAGCTAACGTAAACAGGTTTGGTAGCGGGTTTCGGAGCCTCGAAAACGGCATCCAAAGTCAGCGTGCCACCCTGAGCATACTGGCTCAGCTCATCCCAGCTATAGCTGGTACCGGGCTTCAGGGTAACTTCGGAGTGACCCAGAGGTACCCAACCAGTCAGTTCCTTGCCTTCGGGAATAACGCTGTCATCTTCCAAAGCATCGCGCAGAGTCCAAGTGCCATATTCCTGCTTGAAAGAATCCGAACCAACAGGCTGACTATCAACATAGAAGTTGATAGTCATTACTGCGTCATCTGCAAACGCTGCAAACGGCACACACATGACAACCATGAACGCGGCCGTCAGCAGAGCCAGCAGACGAGTTTTAAAAGTCGTTTTCTGCATGTTATTTCTCCTATTCATTAAGTATTTATCTAAAGCGTTTTGCAGGCAGGTGCCCCAAGCGCACCTGCTTACTGGCGCAGTAGATACGGACATATATCCAACACCCCCACTTGGGATGAGAGCGGTGAATCAGAGGTTATTATTTCCTTTGAAAAAGGAAATACAAAAGCCCTAGGGCTTTTCGCCAAAATTTTTGACCTTATTTGCCGGCAGGCCAGCGGGCGGGAAGGAGCGGATCGCTGTTGATGTGTACCTCATCCGCCGCAGTGGTCTCACCGCCCCGCAAGGGGCGTGCCAGAATGACCATACGCGCATCATCCATCTGGTAGGTGCATGTGCTTAAGGTCAGCAGACGCTCGGTGGGGTAGGCATAGTCACCGGTGGTATAAAACGCGCGCTTTGCCACCTCGTCCAAAAATGTCTGCTCGGTGGCATCGTCCAGGTCGATATACTCGTTGAAGCGGAAGACATCGCCGTCGCTCTCGCGGGAGGTGACGGCGTAGACCGCTACAATCTTGTAAATCTCGCTTTTATATAGCGTGTCAAGCTTCAAGTAGGGGTGCGCGGTGTAGTAATCAGCGTCGCGGTACTTTTGCAGGTTAGAAAAGCGGTCGGTATTATTAACGCCCATGTTATGCCCGTAGATGATGAGATGGCGACCGTTTTTCATGTCGCACTCAAAATCTGCAAAGGGCATGCCGCGCTTATCATCGGCGCGATCCAGATCATGGTATAAGTAAAAGTAATTATCTGTCGTTTGCAGGATCGGCAGGTCAATGTCCACACCCGGGATTTCGATCCAACCCGCAAAATCCGGGTTGCGGGCGATAAGGTCCGCATATTTAGTCCGCTGAGCAGCTTCCTCAGTGGCCGGGTCAGGGGTGGCCTCGGGCTCCTTTATAATAGGTGCAGCCGTTTCTACCGGCTTAATGGCTTCCACCTCTTTTTTCTGCTTATAGGAAGGGAGCCAGAGGATCAGCCCGCCGACCAGCCCTGCAAAGGCCGCGCCGGAGATAACCCCCGCCAAAAGTGCTTTGGTGCGTTGTTTCATAAACTCAGATCCACAAAATAAGCGTTTCCGTTACTGCCATCTGCCAGCATTTCCTGATAAGCAACAACAAAATCATTGGTGTCCTGCGGTAAATTTACCAGCATCCAGCCGGAAAGGCTCTCACCTGGCTGCAAGGTTGTCGCATCAGGCATCATAACATCGTCCACAGCATCCAATGCTACGCCAAAGTCATCCTTGCCCCATTGGATTTGAAAATCGTCTTTAAAAATATCGTAGGTCTCATTGCTGGTATTTGTTACAGTCATCATAAAAATGACAAGTTTTTCACCATCGGGAGTTGTAATGTTGTTATATCCATCCACCACACGGGGGGCATCACAGGTAAAATCGAATAATGCCGTCTGTACCGTCTCACTGGCTTCTGCCCGAATAGAAGCATCCGATCCGCCGCAGCCAGCCAGCAACAGCGCCGCAGCCAAAGCCAATACACAAAGGACTGTTTTGTACAAATTAAATGTCGTTTTACTCAAAACCGTTATATCTCCAAAAGTAATTCTATTCCATCGCATATTTTCTACGATTACTTTTATAATGATACAACAAATTCAAGAAAATTTCAATAGTTACACACACTTTGTCCGCCGCTAAAATGCACAATTATTGTCCAAATTTTGCGGCAAATTGTGATTACCTCGTTTTAATTGTGTAATTTAGTGCGTTGTACCACAATTCATAGTGTTCGGTAAAAGTTTGGCAGGCAACAAATATTCCCATAATTTCTTGCATCAGGCAGCGCTCCGCAAAACCTCACCTTTCAGCGCTTGCCCCTCCGCCTGCGCATTGCCTCCCCGGAAAACAGCAATAAAAATACCCCGCAACTTCTTGCGAGGTATCTTTTTGGTGACCCGTGCGGGAATCTCCCGCGCCCTAAAAACAGCCCGCGGGGCTGTTTTTGCCCCGCGGTACGCTGGACGCGGGGCCCGGGCTTTTCGATTCCCGCATGGGTCACCTTTTACGCCCGACACCAATTAAAAAGCGCATACAAAGAAAAAGAGGCTGTTGCACAAGGAAAAAATCCAAGTGCAGCAGCCTCTTTACGGTTAA
>ENA-OUPA01001112-OUPA01001112.1-human-gut-metagenome-genome-assembly--contig:-NODE-1112-length-12426-cov-5.7499_pt1 | contig 12426 bp, 7 predicted proteins | sample MGYA00237939_ERZ548770 | MGnify/ENA primary metagenome ERZ548770 (study PRJEB26490, sample SAMN05356877) | human gut metagenome | biome: terrestrial biome; feature: human-associated habitat; material...
GGTGCGAGCAGCCTCACGACCATCGGCGGCCTTGTCGCGATGCTCTTCATGCGGTTCAAGCTCGGTCCCGATATGGCGCTTTGCCTCATCAAGTCGATTTTGTTCGCGCCGCTCGCGGCGTTCATCGTGATGCCAGGCCTTCTGATGCTTTTCGGCCCGCTGATCGACCGCACGCAGCACCGCAGCTTCGTGCCGAAGATCCCGTTCGTCGGCAAGCTCGACTATGCCACGCGCTACATCATCCCCATCGTCTTCGTGGTGCTGGCCGTCATCGGCTACCGTCTCTCATCCGACTGCCCCTACGCCTACGGCTATGGCCTCATCTCCGCCCCCAAGCAGAATGAGACGCAGTTTGCTCAGCAGATGATCGAGGATAACTTCACCTCGAAGAACATGCTGGCACTCATCGTCCCCACGGGCGACTACGACAAGGAGTCCGCCATCTTAGACGAGCTCGGCCAGTACGACGAGGTCGACTCCACGATGGGTCTTACCAACATTGAGGCGCTCGACGGCTACATGCTGGCCGACAAGCTGACGCCGCGCCAGTTCGCCGAGCTTGCGGGGCTTGATTACGAGGCCGCGCAGGTCGTCTACGCCGCCTACGCCGCGCAGCATTCAGAATATGGCAAGCTTGCGGGCAATCTCGCCACCTACAAAGTCCCGCTCATCGACATGTTTCTCTTTGTCTGCGATCAGGTGGATTCCGGCATCGTGACGCTCAGTGACGACCAGACGCAGATGCTCCAGGATGCCGAGGTCCAGATGAACAGCGCCAAGGCCCAGCTTCAAGGTACGGATTACGACCGCATGCTCATCTACCTCACGCTGCCCGAAAGCAGCGACGAGACCTACGCCTTCACCGACAAAATTCTCGAAATTGCCGAAAAGTATTACCCCGATGAAAACGTCTACCTCGCGGGCGAATCGACGAACGAATACGAATTCGAAAAGTCCTTCGCCGTGGATAACAAGGTCGTCAGCATCGTGTCGGTGCTCGTGGTTATGCTGGTGCTGCTCTTCACGTTCAACTCCGCCGGTATGCCGGTGCTGCTGATCCTCGTGATTCAGGGCTGCATCTGGCTCAACTTCTCGTTCCCGACCATCACGGGCAAGTACATCTTCTTCTTAGGATATCTAATTGTTTCTTCCATCCAGATGGGCGCGAATATCGACTACGCCATCGTCATCGCCAGCCGCTATCAGGAGCTCAAATCCAAAATGCACCACCGCGACGCCATCGTCGAGACGCTGAACTTCGCCTTCCCGACGATCATCACCTCCGGCTCGATCCTCTCGATCTGCGGCTTTTTGATCGGCAGCATGACATCTGAGCCCGTCATCGCGGGCATCGGCGAGAGCCTTGGCCGCGGCACGGTCATCTCCATCATCATGGTCATGTTCGCCCTGCCGCAGATCTTGCTCATCGGCAGCGGCATCGTCGACAAGACCTCGTTCTCCGTCCCGTCCATCACGGAAAAGAAATCGGGTCACGGTAAGGTCTCCGTCAACGGCATGGTGCGCGGCAACATCAATGGTACGGTGCATGGCATCATGCACGCCACGGTCGAGGGCGACATCGACCTGAATCTGATCTCCGGATCTGCAAATGAGGAGCAAGACGATGAAGAAGACTAATCATTTCTATCGCTTCTGCGCGCTTGCACTCTCGTGCCTGCTGCTCATCTCGCTTCTCCCTGTCACGCAGGTCTTGGCAGACGGGGACGGCGCCATCCATATCAAGAGCGCAGAAGACTTACGATCCCTCGCGCATTCCTGCACGCTCGATTCCTGGTCGCGCGGTAAAACCGTTGTGCTTGACAACGATATCGAGCTGACCGACGATGACGAGCTCCCCATCCCGACGTTCGGCGGCACGTTCAACGGCAACGGCCACACCATCAGCGGCCTTTCCATCACGCAGAGCGTCTCCCCCGCCGGTCTTTTCGGCGTGCTGCAAAAGGACGCCGTCATCAAAAACCTGAATGTTGAGGGCACGGTCACCCCGTCCGGCGACAGCGAAAATATCGGCGGCATCGTGGGTGAAAACCACGGCACGATCGAAAGCTGCACATTCAACGGAAGCGTTTCCGGCAAACGCAGCGTCGGCGGCATCGCGGGCAGCAACCTCGCCACGGGCATCGTGCGCGCGTGCGACGCCTCGGGCGCGATCTTCGGCCAGAGCATGACCGGCGGCATCGTGGGCGAGAACCTCGGCTCCATCGTCTCCTGCCGCGGCCGCGCCTATGTAAACATCGAGAGCACCGACCCCTCCATCGACCTGAGCAATTTGAACCTCGAATTCTCGCTCGACCTCGCCAAGCTCTCCCGCGCCGACACGCTCAACACCGCCACCGACACCGGCGGTATTGCAGGCTATTCCTCCGGCGCGATCGCGTCGAGCACAAACTACGCCGCCGTCGGTTATCAGCACATCGGCTACAATATTGGCGGCGTGGTCGGCCGCAGCAGCGGACAAGTGCTCGCGTGCAGCAATGAAGGCGCGATCTGCGGGCGAAAGGACGTCGGCGGCATCGCCGGCCAAATGGAGCCCTATATCCGCATGGAGATCTCCGACGGTCTGCTGCAGCAGCTCAAAACACAACTCAACGAGCTCAGCGGTCTTGTCAACACAGCAACCAACCATGCCGAAGACGGCTCGAATGAGATTGCCTCGCGCCTGAACAGCATGTCCGGCTATGTGGATAACGCCGCCAACGAGCTGAACAACGTCCGGCTGAACGCCAGTATTGACAGCGTCATCACCGGCGACGGCTCCCATTCCTCCGACACTCTGATCGGCGGCGGCAGTGCCGCAGGCGCGGGCGCGAGCCACGAGGGCAATGCCTCGGGCACCGTCACCGGCTCGACTCAGATTGTCGCTGCACCGGATCTTGGCGGGCTGACCTCGTCGATCAACGGCCTGAGCAGTCAGGTCACGATGCTCAACAACGCCGCCAGCGGCACGGTCGGCACATTGGCAAATGATATTCGTTCGATCAACAACAAGTTCAACGAGCTGACAGGAACGCTGTTTTCCGCCATTTCCTCGCTCAGCGGCGGCACAGGCGACATCATTGTCGACACCTCCGATGTCGACATCGATTCCGTCACGTTCGGTAAAGTCTCTTCCTGCCGCAACAGCGGCGCGGTGTACGGCGATGTGAATACCGGCGGCATCACAGGCTCCATGACCATTGAATACACGCTCGACCCCGAGGACGATGTCACGGGCCATCTTTCGAACATCTACCGCAAGCAGTATGAGTACCGCTCCATCATCCAGAAGTGCGTCAACACCGGCGATGTGGCCGGCAAGCGCAGCTATGTCGGCGGCATTGTCGGCCGCATGGACCTCGGCTATCTGACTGCGTGTGAGACGTCGTCCTGCACCATCACGAACGAAAACGGCAGCTATACCGGCGGCATCGCCGGTCTCACCGGCGCAACGGTGCACGGCAGCTTTTCCAAGTGCACGCTCAGCGGCAAGAAGTATGTCGGCGGCATCGTCGGCTCCGGCGTACAGGAAAATGTCGACGGCAGCGGCAGTACCGTGAGCTGGAACTACTCGCTCGTCGATATCACCGACTGCCAGCAGTACCAGGGCGCGATCTCCGGCAGCGATACGGGCACGTTTGAGCACAACTACTATGTCTCCGACAATCTTCCCGGCATCAACCGTCAGGGCTATACCGGGCGGGCCGAGCCCATCAGCTATGCAGAGCTTCTCACGCTGCCCGATCTCCCCGAGAGCATGAAGTCCTTCACGCTCACCTTCGTCGCCGACGACAAGACGGTGCTTAGCCGCGCTTTCAACTACGGCGACTCCATCGACGAAAGCGACATCCCCGAGCCGCCCGCCAAGAGCGGCTGTCACGTCCACTGGGACCGCACCGACCTCACGAATCTGCACTTTGACACCGTCGTCACCGCTGTTTACGAGGCCTACACCCCCGGCCTTGCCTCTGAACAGACGCGAGAGAGCGGACAGGCTGTCATCTTGGTCGAGGGCAACTACAACGACGGCGACGCCATCACCGTGACCGCCCAGCCGCTCACGCCCGCGGCGTTCGATGTGCAGTCCGGCACCGTGCTCGATCGCGTGAAGGGCTATTTTGCCTGCCTCAGCCGCGGCGAGATGCCCTCGATGGTCGCCAACGCCGAAGTGCTTGAGCAGTGGCGCATCGAGCTTGCCGACGACGGGCAGGACACGCACACCGTGCGCTATCTCCCGCCCGACGGGCAGAAGGAGCTGCGCATCTACACCCGTGAAGACGGCGGCAGCTGGCAGGAGGCCGACTGCGGCACGATGGGCAGCTACCTCACCTTCTCCACGAGCGGCGACAGCGTTGAGTTTGCCGCCGTGCGGACGCTCGACGTCTGGGGCATCTGGCTCGGCGTGCTCGCCGTGCTGGCTGTTCTGATCCTTATCATCGTTCTGCTCGTCCACCGCCACAAGCGCAAAGCGCGCAGACGCGCCGAAGCGCTGGCGCGCAGCGCGAGCGCCGTCTCGCAGGCCGAGCAGATCGTCCGTGGCGAGGACGCCAATGCGCCCACAGCAGACGAAGCCCCTGCCAAGGCAGATGCAGCCGCCCCCGCAGCGGTCGAAGAAGCCACTCCAGCGGATGCGCCTGTGTCCGCTGAATCTACGGCCGTCCCCGCCGCCGTGGCAGTAGCAGCGACCGCTGCGCCGGTCGTCACCGCCGCGGTCGAGGGCGCAGAAAGCGTTCCCACTTCCGAACCCGCTCCCGCAGCCGATCCCGACTCCATCGAGGCGCGCCTTGCGCGCGCGGAAGAGGAACTTCGGCTTCTTCGCGAGGAGCGCGAGGCACGCGAAAACGTGCTCACGCAGCCAGCAGTACCGCCCGCGCCGAAAAAGCGCAGGCGCCGCCGCTTCCTCCCTATTCTCATCACGATTTTAGTCTTGCTCGGCGCGGCTGCGGCGTTCTTCCTCCACTCCGACTTTAAGAAGGACCTCGAAGCCTACCGCCTTGTCGAGGCGCGTGTCAAAGAGGACCCGATGACCATGGACGTCACGGTCGACGCCTCCTATGGCAAAATCAGCCTGAGCGCGGATGCCTCCGTCGCCCGCACGAAGAAGGACGGCGCTCCCATCACCTGCATCGACCGCGACGGCGCGGCGCTCTACTACGCAGACGGCGCGATCTACCTTGAAAACGGCAAGTCCTACGCTGTCGGCGGCGCATTCCCAAATTACGCCGAGCTCATGGATGAGACCGCCGAGCTCTGCCGCACGCTCACGGTGACGAGATCCGTTGACGGGCAGGAAAAGCGCTACACCCTCACCGCCGAGGGCGACGACGCGAGCACACTGCTGCGTCTTCTCACCTCGGACGAGATCGCGAACGCCGCATCGCTTTCCGCGATCCGCGTGGATCTCACCGCCGAGAGCGGCGAGCTGATGGACGTAAGCTTCACGGCGGAAAACTCCGGAGATCTTCGCGTGGAGGCCGCCGCGCACTTCACCGACGCGCTCGCGCCGGTGATTCCCGACGATGTGCTCATCGCCATCCATTCGGGCAGCAATGACGACGCTTCCACGCTGACGGACAACGCGCTCCGTCTGCTGGGTGCCTGGGGCGAACTGACCGCGGACGATCTGTCCGCCGACATTGCTCTTTCCGCCGACTGCGGCCCGATCGTGCTGAACAGCACGCTCCAGTATGACCGCAGCAGCATCGACGGTCAGAGCTACGGCAGCATCCGCAAAAACACCCTCGCCGTCTACTTCTCCGGCAGCAAGATCTGCGACGCGGACGGCAACAGTGTCGACACCGCGAGCCAGCAGCTCGTCGATGCCACGTCGCTCATTGACCTCTGCTACCAGTCCATTCTGAACGGCAGCGCAGGCTGCGATAAGGCGAGCGACGGCTATCTCTACGGTCTTTCGCTCGACTCCGACGCGATGAGCGAGCTCGCCGCCGCCATCGCGCCGGATATCAAGGCACAGGATGTGACCTTCTCCTCCGGACGCATTTCCGTCCGCGTGAGCGAGCAGGGCGAGCTCCAGTCCGTCAACATCTCGTGCAGCGGCGCGCTGCACCTCATCCTCTCCGACGCTCCGGTGTCGCTCTCCGCCGTCATCACGCCGGCGGATCGTGCATTCTCGATTCCCCAGCCGGCGCTCAACGCGCTGAAACAATAGAAAAGCGGAGGGAGATTCATACTATGGGAAATCGCATCATCAGCATCAGCCGCCAGTTCGGCAGCGGCGGCCACGAAGTGGCCGTGAAAACAGCGGATCTCCTCGGCATCCGCGTCTATGAGCGCGAGCTGATCCGCCTCGCGTGCGAGTACGGCGAGCTTTCGGAAAAAACGCTCTCCCCCTCGGACGAAAAGGCGACCAACCCCTACCTCTTCCAGACCGTGCACGAGGGCAACCACCATGTGCTGCGCGGCAAACCGACGAGCGAAGTGCTCTTCGCCCTGCAAAGCCACGAGATCCGCCGCATCGCCCGCCACGAGGAGTGTGTGTTCGTGGGGCGCTGCGCAGACTATGTGCTGCGCGGCGAAGACGTGAGGCTTCTCACCGTGTTCGTCGCCGCGCCGGACGAGCACCGTATCCAGCGCAAAATGGCGCAGGAAAAGCTCACGCGCGACCAAGCCATCCGCCTGATCCGCAAGATGGACAAGCAGCGCCGCAAGTATTACGAGAGCTACACCCACAAGGCCTGGGGCGCGCCGGAGGGGTATGATCTTTACCTTGACACCGGTGCGCTGTCGACCGCTGACGCGGCGGCGGTCATTGCGGAGCGCTTCCGCAAGCTGTAAAAAATTGGGGACCACCGAAAGGTGGTTCCTTCTTTTTTGCGGCCCGAAACGGCTGCGGTTTTTCCCGCCTGACGCGGGGAAGCGAGCAAAGGGGGACATTCTCTCACGTGAGAGAATGTCCCCCTTTAGATCCCCCAAGAGAACGCAAGGGGCCTTGCCCCTTGACCCCGCCATTGTCGGCGCTGGGCTTGAAGAGCTGCACGCGCTGCGCAATGTAAGTGCGGTGTACATGGCTTCGCCATGAATCCCTACGATTCGTTTTCGTTTGCAACCGCGCCTTACTATCGTGAGGCGCGTGTGACGACAGCACGGCGGCAGACTGCGTGCCGAATGCGGCATTATTGCACTCGCCGCATTGATGAGTGCCTCGGTAGACGGAAATTAGGCTGCACTGCCACGAGACTGGCAGAGCGGCAGCGGATAATAGAAGTAGACCAAGTCGTATAGCAGAACCAATGGCGGTGAGCGTCAGCAATACCGCCACGCAGGCAGTTGCATTCCGGAGGCAAAAAAGCCCCTTCGAGCCCAAGACTGCCAATCTAAGCCTTTCTCTTGGGGTTCCAAAGGGGCCATTCTCTTTCGTGAAAGAGAATGGCCCCTTTGACTCGTGCAGCGCCTTCGGCGCTGCGATCCCCGCGGCACAAGTGCCGCAAAGTGCTTTGTATTTATGCAAAATAGATGGTAATCGGACAAATCTCTGCTTTTGTCCCCACGCGCATGTTGGGTCCGAACAGGCCGACGCCGGAGGTGACGATGTTGTGCATCTTTCCCTTTTGAAGATACCCGCAGGCATTTTCCCACATCAGCTTGATGGTGAGATTTCCCGGGAACATCTGTCCATCGTGCGTGTGGCCACAGAGGTCTATGTCGACGCCCGCGTCCGCGAGCTCCTGCAGCTCCTTGGGCTGGTGGTCGAGGACGATGATGGGCTTATCCTTGTCCAGACCTGCCGTGATCTCATCGGGCGTCTTGCGCGTCTCGATGCCGCGGCCCGGGCGGTGCGCGTCGGGGCGGCCATAAAGGTAGAACTTTCCGTCGATGAGCATGCCCTCGTCACGCAGGAGCGTGATGTTCGCGTCCTTCAAGAATTCGTCCATGCGCGGGTCGCTCTCCTTCTTCTCGCTCTGGCGGAAGGTGAAGCCTGCGAGCACCGGCTCTTCGATGTCGTGGTTGCCGTAGCAGGCGTAAACGCCGTATTTCGACCGGATGCTACGCAGCGTGGCGGCGATGGTCTCAGGGTCTTCCACCGCCTCCCACTCGTTATCGAAGATGTCTCCCGCGATAACGACGAGGTCGGCGTCCTGTTCGCTGATCCTGTCTACCATCTGCTGCATCTGCTTTTCGCCGATGTTGTAGCCAAGGTGCAGGTCGGCCACGAGTACAACCTTCATCTCATCCATGCCCTCAACAGTCTTATCGACCGTCACGTCATACGGCGTCACGTGGATGATGCGCGCGTTGACGACGCCCCAGATGGATGCGATCAAAATGACCAGCGCGCACACACAGCCCGCGATGCGGTGCATCTGTGTCGTGACGAAAATGTGCTTGAACGGCAGCACGTACCCCAGCAGCAGCCGCAGCAGGTCCGCCGCGATGACCGCGAGCAGCACATACAGCAGTACGCCGAGCCAGTAGTTGCCGATGAGCTTCATCACGCGCCGCGCCCGCCCCTCCGGCAGGAAAAACGCGATGACGATGGAGCAGGCCAGAAACGCCTGCACAGCCACGGGCAGCGCCCAGTGGCGCGCTGTGCGGAAAAACGGGAACCAGGCTTTCACCCAGCCCATCACGCGGCGCAGTAAATAGTAATTCGCCAGCAGGTACACCGGCGCAAGCAGAATCGCGATCATGTCAACGCGGGAGCATCGCTCCCCTCGCTTCCTTTCGAATCAAAAATCTTCGGTCATCATAGCACGTTTTTCTATCCATTGCAACGCATCCCCGCAGTTGACATTCCGCATGCGGCATGATACCTTTAGAGTCGAAAAATAACATGGATCAAGGAGGACGATCCGATGAAAATGCTCGAAACCATCCACATTCTCCCCGTGCGCGCGGAGAGCGCTGCGCCCGCGCCGCTGCGCGGCAAAAAGCTCGACCAGCGCGCCGTGCTGCAAGTCGTCCGCAAGGTCGACTGGAAAAAGGCCGGCCTCATCGCCGGCGGCGTGACTGTCGTGTGCGCCGCAGCCGGCACAGCGAGCCGGTACAAATTCTATCAGGGCATCGTCGCGCGCGAGCTCAAAAAGCAGCTCGCCCCGCTGAACGACAAGCTTGACGCCCTGCAGGCTGAAAACCGCATGCTGCGCGCGGAGCTTGAAAAGAAGAACGCCCCCTCCGAGGAACAGAACTGAACCAAAATCGCCCGAACAAATTCCAGTTCGGGCGATTTTTTGCTCTCCGCTGGCGCTTTCCCCCTCCGCATGGTAAAATGGGCAAAAACAGGACTGTTTTCCGCAAAAAGTCTTCATTGCTACCCACGGTTGCGCAATTGTCTACTGCAATACATGGCATTTTGCGCACACTAACGCTATGCTTTTTGCGAAAGGAGGAACCATGGCACTACCTGAAAAACTCTACACACTGCGCAAAAAGAGCGGTCTTTCGCAGGAGCAGCTTGCAGAGGCGCTGAACGTCTCGCGTCAGGCCATCTCTAAATGGGAGGGCGGCAGCGCGATGCCTGAGAGCGACAAGCTCCTCGCGCTGAGCAATTACTTCGGTGTCTCGCTCGACTACCTTCTAAAAGACGGTGCGCCGGATGCCGCGCCCGCCGAAGCGCAGGAGGAGCACCGGACGATGCGGCTTTTGAGCCTCATTCTCTGCTTCGGCGGCGCGGCCGCGCTGATCGTCTATGGCGTTTTGTCGATCCTTGTCCCGTCCGTTCCCGCGCAGATCAGCGGATCGTCGATGATCCACATCGACGGCAGTGGCATTTTTCTGCTGCTCTGCGTCGCGGCCATCGCCGCGGGCGCGGCGCTGCTGCTCAAAAGCACCAAACACAAATAAGGAGGTCTCTCCATGAAAGCTCTGTCCTGTACCTTCGCCGTGCTGGCGATCCTGCTCTCCGATGTGATGTGCGCCGCCGTCGCATTCAGCTACTGCGACATGCTCTGGGGCATCCGCTACGCTTCTTACAGCGCACCGGCGAGCACCGCGTTTCTGCTCGTCATCCCCTACGCCGCCGCCATCGCGGTCTGCGCCGCGCTGGCGGTCGTCTTTTGGCGAAAAAGTGCAAAATACTGAAAAAGAACCACCGTATGGCGAGCCATACGGTGGTTTCTCCTTTACTTTCTCACAAACAGGATGCCGAGCGTGTTCGGGCCGCAGTGGCACGAGACGGTGCAGCCCGCCTGCGTCTCTTCGACGGTCTCAAACGATCCGCACTGTGCCGCTTCCTCCTTCGCCGCGGCCACGACGTTCGCGTCCGCCGCCGCGTGGGTGATGAACGCGAGCTCCGGCGTGATGTCCTCGCGCCCGTCAAGGCGCTCTTTTACATACTGGCGGATGCACTTTTCAAACGAGCCGCGGTACTTCTTGCACACGGCCATCTTGCCGTTTCGCACCTCGATGCAGGGCTTCAGGTGCAGAAGATTCGCGCCCAGCGCGGCCACAGCCGAGCAGCGGCCGCCCTTTCGCATGTAGTCGAGGCGCTCGATCAAAAAGCTCGCCTCGACCTTCGGCGCGAGCGCGCGCACGCGCTCGGCGATCTCCGCACCGGAAAGGCCCTGCTCGGCGAGCTTCGCCGCCGCGACGACCAGAAGGCCCTGGCCGGTGCTCAGATTCTCCGAATCGACCACGAAGACGTTCTCGTACTCCTGCGCCGCGGCGCAGGCATTCTGATAGCAGCAGGAGAAATTCGCGCCGATGGTGATCTGCACCACCGCGTCATACTCGTTCGCGTAGCGCGCGAACATCTCGCCGTACTCGTACTGGCTGACCGCCGACGTGCTGCAAAGGTCTCCGCCGCCGTCCACGTGGGCAAAAATGTCGACGGGCGTGATGTCCACACCATCGTGGAAGTCCTTGCCGTCCTTGATGACGCACAGCGGCGTGACGGCAATATCATAGCGCTCGAGCAGCGCGGGCGACAGGTCGCACGTGCTGTCGGAAATAATCTTCACTCGCATCGTTCGTTTTTTCCTTTCTGAAAGATAAAAACCTCATCTGCGGGCATCCCCGCCGGAACTTACAACATCAGATTTTATATTTTTACCGCAAGCAGATGAACTCTTTCTCAACGCAGCATCAACTTCTGTTGATATTTCTCCCACCCGTTCCGCAAAAAAAGGGCCCCCGAAGGTTTTCTTCGGGGGCTCTCCTGTTTGCTTTTATCGCTTACTTGCTCAGGCAGCGATAGAGGAAAGTGACGATCTGACCGCGCGTGCAGTCGCCTGCGGGGTCGAAAGTCGTCGCGCTCGCACCGGTGGTCACGCCGTTTTCCACGGCCCACAGGACGGCGTTTGCGTAGTAGGCGTCCGCCTTGACATCGGTAAACGGATTCTCTGCCTTGCTCTCATGGCTGTTCTGCATGCGGTACAGGAACGTCACGATCTGGCTGCGCGAGCAGGTCGCGTCGGGCGCGAACAGCGTGTCGCTCATGCCGGAGGTGATCTTGTTCTCGACGGCCCACAGGACGGCCTTATCGTAGTAGCTGTCCGCCTTCACGTCGGTGAAGGTCATCTCGCTTGCGGTCGGCTCGGGGCTGCCGGCGGCGCGCCACAGGAACGTGACGGCCTGCGCGCGGGTGCAGGAGTCGTTGGGGGCGAAGGTCGTCTCGGTCTTACCGGAGGTGACCTTCTTATCCACGGCCCAGTTCACAGCGTCCACATAGTAGGCGCCTTCCTTGACATCGGTGAACACGCTCGGCTGGAGCGCTTCATCCTTCGTGATGTACTCGACGAGCTCAACGCCCAGCTTGTGGGCCCTTTCAGCCATGGTCTTGCCGTTCTCGGTGGCAAGGGCGCGGGCATCATCCGCCTTGGCGAGCTGGTCGGTCGTGACGAAGTCCTTGTAGAGCTCCTGCTGGAGGGCGGCGAGTTTATCGGCGACGTAGGCCTTGGCCTCGGCCTTCAGGGGCTTGCCGGTGATCTTGTCGGCGTTGGCGATGTAACCGCCGAGACCCTCAAACGTGAAGTAATAGGAATCCTTCCAGTTGCTCGGATACGCCTTGAAGCCGGAAACGCGCTGCCAGTTGCCCTCGGCATCCTGCGCCCAGCTCGTGCCATAGGTGCAGAAGGTGTCGGGCTTTTCAGTCGTAAACTTCGCGGACGCGGTGCTGACCTGATAACCCTTGTACATGCCGTCGATCAGCATGGGATAGTACGGGACAAACACGTTGTAGGACATGTTGCCGACGCCGACCCAGCCCACGGTCGCGGTCTCGACCGGACGATCCTTGAAGAGCTGGAAGATCTCGATCTCCTGGTTGCTGGCCTTGCCGATGGAGGAGAGCTTGTAGTAGCCGAACACATCGTCCTTGTCGAGTTTGCGGTCGGCCTTGATGTTGGTGTAGAGCGCGACAAGTTTGTCGCTTGCGTCAAGGTTGGAGATGGTGAACTTCGTGTTGTCGGCCACGAGCGCGTCGCTGTCATATTTGTAAGCCGCGTTCAGGTAGTTCAGGCCGTCGATCATGCG
>ENA-OUPA01001117-OUPA01001117.1-human-gut-metagenome-genome-assembly--contig:-NODE-1117-length-12356-cov-6.60068_pt1 | contig 12356 bp, 12 predicted proteins | sample MGYA00237939_ERZ548770 | MGnify/ENA primary metagenome ERZ548770 (study PRJEB26490, sample SAMN05356877) | human gut metagenome | biome: terrestrial biome; feature: human-associated habitat; material...
ACATTGAGTTTTCAGGGCTTTTTCTTTGTCTGTTTGCCCTGATTACCCTTTACAGCAGCATTGCATACCCTTTAACGGTGCAGGCGTAACGGGATTGAATTCAATGTCAGTACCCTTTATTTTTTAATCAGGCGTTGGGTATCGCCTTGATGAACGCCTGCATTTTGTCTGCAAGAGCGCGTAAAGCAGGATAAAATCCCCTATGATAAATGGTTTGAGCAAGGGGCGGTTGCGCTTGTGCGCAGGCAATACGATCAATTACAGCGATGTGACAACGTGGTTCATGGAAATGGTGCAGACCTATGAACTGACCCCGGCATGGGTGCATGATGACAGCTATTCGGCGCGGTATTTTGTAGAAGAAATGAGCTGTCAGGGATTCAGCATGGTGCGGTGCATAAAAGCAATGTCCTTTAATTTGAGATTAAATGAATATGAATGACACAAAATCATCAATTGCTGTGAATGAGGTTTAGGAGTATAATAATTTTATAAAGCAATCAAAGGAGATGACTGGAATATGTTCTTGAAACGGTGTTTGATTCTGTTCTGTATGTTGTCGTTACTGACCCTGGCAGCTGTTGCGGAATCCCCCCTCAGTTTTCCATGTGATTCCGAACTGTCCCCTTTCCTGTCCAGAAGCGAACACGATGTCACATTCAAAATTGACCTCGAAAACAACTACCGCATAGAAACCGACTATTGGGGCGACGAACCCATGTTGGTGGAATCCGGTTCGGTTCTGATCCTTGATGATGAATTTATGCTTGTTAACCTCCGCTTTTCAAAAGAATATGATTACTCGCAGGATTACGGAGGAAACCTGCCTGACATAATCTTGCTCGCCAATTTTGATTTGAACATTGTCGATGATACCAACCCGCCAGAGTGGCGCGTCTGGATGTACCCGGATGAAGACGATCCCTATGCTTTCCATTATGCCGGGACTTGGAATCAGCAGCAGGGGTACGGTCTCTATTTTTATGGTAGCAAGACAAATGCACAAGGGGAAACCACGGAGTGTTTTTATTTAACTCCATGAGTGTATAGGATTTGTAGGTGTGACGAATGAAAATTGTTGAAGTTAAAGAGAATAAAAAACAATATCTGGATTTGCTTCTATTAGCAGATGAGCAGGAAGATATGGTTGACCGTTATCTTGATAAAGGCAAGATGTATGTACTTGATGACAACGGGGTAAAGTGCGAGTGTGTCATAACCGATGAAGGAAATGGCATACTTGAAATCAAGAATATTGCTACAGTTCCAGAATATCAAGGCAAAGGCTATGCAAGAGCCTTAATTGAGTTTATTATGAATCATTACAGTGAACAATACTCCATTCTGCAAGTGGGAACAGGAGATAGTCCGCTTTCAATCCCGTTTTATGAAAAGTGTGGTTTTGTTCGTTCACACATCATACCCAATTTTTTTACAGATCATTACGACCACCAAATCTATGAGAGCGGAATACAGTTGGTAGATATGGTGTATTTGCAAAGACCTTTATAATTCAAATTCCAGTTTGCTGTACTCGTCCATCATGCACCCACGGCTTTCCCCGCATACGAAACAAGGCAGAGCATCCGTCGCTCTGCCTTGTTGTATATGCAGGAAACCGCGGGTTAAAACGCCGGGATCACTTCTTCCCCAGCCGCCTGGCGACCGGGCGCTCAAATCCATAGGTCAGCAGCGTTGCCGCCGCGATGGAAATCGCAAAGCAGGCAAGCGTAAACCGCCCCTGCCAAACGGCATCGCCGCTGTAATTCGGGTTTTCAAACGCGCTCGGGATGAGCCTTGACTTGAGCAGCCACACGGCGATGGTCTGATGCCAGATATACAGATGCAGCGAAATCGCGGAGATGAACCGCGTAAGCGGATTCGCGAAGATATGCCGCACGAGCCAGCCCGCGTTGGCGCTTGCCGTCAGCAGCACCGCGCCGAGCAGCCCCATCGCCATCCGCCTGTTCATCTGTCCCAGACGAATGGCTTCCGTCGTAGCGCATCCGGCTTGCGCCCGCACGACATTCCACAGCAGGCAGACCGCCGCAACGCTCAGCAGGCTGCACAGAATGCGCGTCCATGCGTTATGCGGCATGCGGCTCAGCCTCACATGCACAGCCGCAGCAGCCATGCCCAGCGCGAACGTATCCAGATAAGCAGGCAGTTGGTTAAAGTACAGGCTGACATCCGGATAACGCGACGCAATATAAGCGCGGACCGCCAGCGAAAAGCCCGTCATCGCCGCCAGCGTAATAAGCGGAGACCGCTTAAACGCGCGTGCAAAGAGCGGAAAAAGCGCATAGAGCTGCATTTCCAGTGCCAGCGTCCAGAGCGCGCCGCCGAGCTTTGTGGCGTAATAGGTGTTGTACGTGAACATCTGGGTATAGGTCAGATGCGTCGCCAAATCCGCCGCCATAAACGCGCGGTTATTTCCGTAAGCGTCCGTTGCCAACGCCACGCCGAACATAATCGCAAGCGTCAGCAGATACGAGGGATGGATGCGAATCAAACGCCGCCGATAGAAGGCGAGCGGGCTTTGCCCCTTCTCCCCCTGCGCGAGCCGCGCCCACGGCAGATACAGGCAGAAGCCGCTGATCAGGATCATGATATCGACCCAGATATAGCCCGAGCGGACGAGCGGGTCAAAGCTGATGCTCTTTCCGAATATCTGCATTTCCGGATACAGCCACGATTGCTGCCAGATATGATACCAGACCACGATCATGATAGCGAGCGCACGCACGCCGTCGCAGGTATCCACATGGCGCACATCCGGCTGTTTTTTAGCGTCTTCCGTCCAGCGTTTGATGGGGTTCATCCTCTTTGCTCCTTTGCGTCACTGGATGATGACATCCAGCTCATCCTGTTCGTCCGCCGCCGAATCGCCTTCGAGCTGAACGACGAGCTTATGCGGCAGGCAGACGATGGTCTTGGCGGCGTTTTTCATCTTGCCCTGCGCGATGCAGAGCCCGTCGCGGCAGTTGGCTTCCTTCATATAGACCGCGCCGCCTTCAACCGCGATGACATTGACCGAGCCGTCCTCCTGCTTGATCTCATAGGTATTTTCGACGGCAAGCGGACGGCACAGAACTTCCTTGCCATCGACCGTCACGACGACGGTTGTCGCGGTTTCGCCGCCTGCAACCTGCGAAACCAGATACAGTCCGAGCGCCAGCACGAGTGCCGCCGCGATGATGATGATATCCTTCTTTTTCATAGAAACCTTTCTATTTACGAGGGGGTTACGGGGGGTTACGATGGGGCGGCTGCCCCATACCCTGCTTGGGGACATTGTCCCCAAACCCCTTCTCCGCTTCGCGCTGTTTCAACAAAGTGCCAGAGTCAGAACGCCCTCCATGGATCACAGCGTGATCCATGTAGTGGAAAGTTCAGGAACCTCAGGTTCCTGACAGGGGCTGGGACAGCGTCCCAGCCGTTCCCCCAAACCCTTTCTTCGCTTCGCGCTGGTTTAAACAAAGTGTCAGGGTCAGAACGACCCCATGGATCACAACGTGATCCATGAAGCGGGAAGTTCAGGAACCTCAGGTTCCTGACAGGGGCTGGGACAGCGTCCCAGCCGTTCCCCCCAACCTCTTCTCCGCTTCGCGCTGTTTCAATAAAGTGTCAAAGTTAGAATAACCGTCATGGATTACGCAGTAATCTATGAAGCGGGAAGTTCAGGAACCTCAGGTTCCTGACAGGGTCTGGGACAGCGTCCCAGATGTTCCCCCAACCTCTTCTCCGCTTCGCGCTGCTTCAATAAAGTGTCAGAGTTAGAATAACCGTCATGGATTACGCAGTAATCCATGAAGCGGGAGGTTCAGGAACCTCAGGTTCCTGACAGGGGCTGGGACAGCGTCCCAGACGTTCCCCCGTCCCCCTCGTTCTCCCCGTCCCCTTCGCTCTCCGCATCCTTCGGCGTCGGCTCGCCCAGATAGTTCAGGCGAATCGTCTTGCCGCTCTGTATGCCGCGCAGGGTCACGGCGCTGCGCTTCACGCTGACGACGCTGTATTCGCCGGTCGTCGGATAGGGCGCTTCGCCGACCGTGATCTCGTATCCCTTGCCGCCGAAATAACCCTCTTTCCCGTCGATGCGGCAGGAACCGTCCCGGCGGAAGATGTACTCCGTCCCGCGGGTGTCCTTCCATCTGCCGATGAGCTGGTAGACATACGCGTCCAGCAGCTTCTTCGCCGTCTTGCTGCTCGGAATCTTTTCCAGCAGCGGCAGGGCGTCGAGCGGCTTGTTCTGCGCAATCAATTCCTGCGCCCGATTGAGGCACGCCTGCTCATACAGCTCGCGCATGTCGGCGTATCGCTCGGGCAGATCGCTCTGCTGATACGCTTCCAGCTCATCCACCACGGCGGCGTAATCCCCCAGATCCATATCGAGCTTCGCGCTGTTATGCGCCTTGCCCAGCCACGCATCCTCGCTGGCGCTCACGCGCTGCTTGGCGTCCTCATAGCTGCCCAGCGCGGCAAAGCCCTTCGCGGCAAGCTCATATTCGCCCGCGTCAAACAGCGTGTCTGCCTGCGCATAGCGGGCACGCAGAACGCCATCCTCCGCATCCAGATATGCGCCGCACGCCTCAAACAGCGCCGCCGCGTTCTCATAATCGTTCTGTTCATAGGCAGTCTGCGCCAGCGCATAGCGGCAGCGCTGCGCCTGTACCTTGGCATCCGAGAAATCGCCGAGGGCGGAAAAGCCTTCCAGCGCATCCTCAAACTGCCCCTGCTCAAACGCCTTCTGCGCGATGGCATAGCGGCACGCCTCCGCCTGCGCCTTAGCGTCCTGATAACCGCCCAGCAGCTCAAAGCGGTCGAGGGCAGATTCCAGATCGGTCGCCTTTTCCTCGACGGCGAGGGCATATTCCAGCGCGTTTCCGCGTGCCTGTGCGTCCTGATAACCGCCCAGCGAATAGAATTCCGTCGCGGCGGCTTCCCGCTGTCCTTCCTTCTCGAGCTGTTCGGCGTAGGCATAGGTCGCCTGATTCAGCGCCTGTTCCGTTTCCTCATCGTGCGGGAGCTGCTCAAGCCAATGGATCGCGGTCAGGTAATCGCCCGCCTCCACGGCGGCATGACCCAGCGTCCGCGCCGCGTCGCCGAACTTCTCCGCCGCGTCCTCATAATCGTCCGCGAGCTTCAGCTGCTCGGCGGCTTTTTCCAGCTCACCCTTGCCGAGCGCATCCATGCCCGCCATATAGCGGCAGGTTTTCGCCCGGGTTTCCGCCTCTTCATACACGCCAAGGCTTTCATACAGCTCGGCGGCGGCTTCATATTCGCCCGCCTTCTGCTGCTCATCCGCCAGCGCATAGCGGCATTGGCGAATCAGCGCCAGCGCGTCGCCGACATCCGAAACGAGCATGAACTGGTCGCACGCCGCCTGATATTCGCCCGCACGCATCAGCTGACGCCCATACAGGTAGATGCTGTCCTCGCGCTGTGCCGCCGCGTCGCTGTAATCGCCCAGCGAGGCAAAGCGCTCGATGGCGGTCGGATAATCCAGCTGTTCCTTTGCCTTCGCGGCGACGCTGTAAATCAGCTCATGGAGCAGCGCCTGCGCCTCCGGGTTATCCCCGAGGGGCGTGAGCAGCGCTTCCGCCCGATCGGGTTCGCCGCTATTCATCGCCAGACGCGCCCGCGCAACGACGGCTTTTCCATAGCGAACCTCATCGCCGAGCGCATAGGCACGCTCTGCCGCCTGTTCATACGCGCTATCCGTGCCGACATTCATCAGCCCGTCGATGATCTTGCGTTCCGCGGCGTCCATGCCTTCCTTCGCGCCAAACTCATCCTGCCAATAGGCATCCACGAAGGCGTAGATTTCCTTCGCATTTGCCGCCAGCCCCTTATTGAGCTGATCGCGGGCATAGAGGCTTGCGCCATACGGCACGCCCCACCGCGCCATTGCCAGCAGGACTGCCGCCGTGCTGAGCAGACCGATGACGATTTTAAACCGCCGGGTCTGCTTTTTGCGCTTTTTCTGCTCTGCCTTCATCTCTTTGACGGTCTGTTCGCTGGAGCGGCGCAGGTTTTCCCGCGTCTGCTCCTCGAGCATGCGTTCCTTCCGCCCGACCGTCGAGTCAATGGCGGCGAAGGAATACGCCTTGAGCGTCTTTGCGCGTTCCCGACCGCAGCGCAGGCACTGGTCATCGCTCGTGCGGTTTGCCCGACCGCAGACGCACAGCCAGACCGTATCATCCTCACGGGCATAGCCGACAGCGTCCGCACCCGCAACAGAGCGAAGCCGATCCAGCTCACGCCCGGGCGGCAGGGCGTTGGGCGTATACTCGCGGACATTGCGTTCTTCCCTGCGCCAGATGACGCCGTCCTGATACCAGACCTTTTCGACCGACGCCTCCACGCGCGCCACGCCATCGACATGTTCCGGGGCGAACGCGCCTGCAAAGCGTTCTCTCGGCTCGCCATGCACGCCCGCGCGGACGAGTCTGCCGCCGAGCCTTGCCTCCTGCGCATCAAAGCAGATGATATTCATCTGAATGCTGTCGATCACCTTATCCGAAAGGTTGAAAAACTCGATATAGCAGAGAATCTGCCCGTTATCCTTTGTATCTTCGTTTTCCCGCTGGATCGCCACGCTGACGACCTCAACCGGACAGGTTAAATCGCTCTTCATGTTCAAAACCTCGTTGTATGGTTATTATGGGAGTGGGGGAACGATGGGGCTGCCGCCCCAAACCCTGCTTGGGGACATTGTCCCCAAACCCCTTCTTCGCTTCGCGGCGGCTTTAAGCAGTTTAGCGGGCATGTATCGCGTTGCGATACATGAGGGGAATATTCCTGAGGGGGATTCGTCCTCAGACTCCCCTTTCTTCGCTTTACGGCGGCTTTAACCGGGTTGGCGAAGAGCTATCAAGCTAAAAACACCGATCTTTCAAGAATAAAACGAAGGATTTGCGCCCGAAGGTTTCCAAAGGGCGAGCGGAAAGCCCTTTGGTGGGGCGATGGGGCAAAGCCCCATATCCCAAACGCTTAGTTTCTTGAAATGTTCTATTTTTGTGTGCAAGCCGTCCGTCAGGTATCGCTTCGCTCCCTGACTACTTTTTCTTTTTCGCTTTGCGATTTTGGGGAACGATGGGTTACGTTTGGGGCTTTGCCCCAAGCCCCAGCAAGGAACTTCGTTCCCTGCACCCTTTCTTCGCTTCGCGGCGGTTGAAAGAGGGTTGCCTTAGAGTTTTTTCAGCTCAGCGACTTCTTCCGGGGTCAATTCACGCCACTCACCGCGTTTAAGGTCACCCAGATCCAGCGGACCAAAGCGGACGCGGCGCAAGAGCAGCACCTTATGTCCGATTGCGTCGAACATCCGGCGCACCTGACGGTTACGCCCCTCATGGATCGTCACCAGAATATCGGAAAACAGGCTCTCATCGCGGACGACGCGCACCTGAGCCGGATAGGTTCGCCGTTCATCGCCCTCCATATAGACGCCTCGGCGCAGTTTACTCAGTGCGTCGTTACTCGGGTTACCCGTCACGCGCGCCAGATACACCTTATCCACCTCGCAGGAGGGATGCGTCAGCCGCTGTGCCAGCTCGCCGTCATTGGTCAGCAGGAGCAGCCCCTCGCTATCGTAATCCAGTCTGCCGACGGGATACAGGCGCACGGGGAAATCCTTGAACTTATCCATCACCGTTTCGCGTCCCTTATCGTCGCTGACGGTCGTCACCTCGCCCGCGGGCTTATGATACAGGACATAGCGCTTTTCCTCTTCGGGGGTGATGACCTGCCCGTCGAGCGTCACCACGTCGCCGTCCTCAACCTGCGTGCCCATCTCGGTGATGGTCTGTCCGTTGACCGCCACGCGCCCGCTGGCGATAATCTCCTCGCATTTACGGCGGGCAGCTACGCCGCACATCGCCATGTATTTCTGCAATCTCATGATTCGATCTCCTTTATCTTTAAGGCAGGGTTTTCTGCCTCAGCTTGTTGACATAAAAAACTTAGCTTGAATAGCAAAGTCAAGAAATTCAGCTATTCTTTCATTGGCGGAAAGGGCTATTCTCCCCCTTCGGGGGGGCGAATAGCTTTTTGTCTACAGTCTGAGGCAGTTTTCACCTGCCTTTCCTTCATTTGTCGCTTGTCGCTTTTCAATTGCGTCGCGGAACATCCGAGGGCTTGAGCCAAAGCCCCATGCCCGCCTTACAGCATCCATCTGGACACGACGCGGCGGATATCCATTGTCAGATGTGCGCTGTCCACATACTCGCTTAAAACAATCTCACCGCCGGCAAGCGTCTGCCCGCCGACAAGCACCTGCGCCGTGCCGACGTGCATGCCCGCATAGCCCGGGGCGCGGATGCTCTCCGGAACATCGAGAATCACCTGCGCCGTTTCGCCCTCTCTGAGCGGCACGCGCAGATTCTGCATAGCGCAAAGCCCCGCCGTCTCCTGCCTGCCGCCCTCGACGGCAATCTTCCCCGCGGACATCGTGGGTGCCAGCACGCGCACCATGGAATAGCTCTCAAAGCAGCCGTCCATCAGCCGTTCCGCCTCGTCAAACCAGTCCGGACAGTTCAGCAGCACGCCGACCAGCTCCATGCCGTCTCTGCTCGCGCCGAACACAAGGCAACGCCCTGCCCTGCTGGTGAAGCCCGTCTTGACGCCGGTCGCGCCGGAATAGCTTTCAAGCAGCCGATTCTTATTCTTCAGCTGCCGCCCGTAGGCGCGACCCTCCCAGGGGATGACGGCTCGCCGCGTCGAAACCAGCTGACGAAATGCTTCATTGCCCATTGCCGCCCGGGCAATCAGCGTCAGGTCGTAGGCGGTCGTCACATGCGTATCCTCCGGCAGACCGTGAGGATTGGCAAAATGCGTATGAACCGCGCCAAGCTCTGCCGCCCGACGATTCATCAGCTCAACAAACTGCGCCGTGCTTCCCGCGATATGCTCCGCGATGGCGACGGCAGCGTCGTTGCCGCTGGCGAGCATCAGCCCCAGAAGCATCTCCCGAAGCGTCAGCGTTTCGCCCTCCGCCAGATAGATGGACGTTCCCGGCACGCCGAAGGCGCGCGGCGAACAGGTCACCCGACTTTCCGGATTGCCCAGCTCCAACGCCAGAAGCGCCGTCATGACCTTCGTTGTCGAAGCCATCGGCAGACGCGCGTGCATGTTGTATTCAAACAGCACGCGCCCTGTTTCCATCTCCATGATGCAGGCGGCTTTGGCGCTGGTCTCTCCCTGCGCTAAGCCCCCAAGATGATTATACATAAAAATCAAGATAATGAAAAGCCCTGCCGACCATCTTTTCGTTTTCATTCCCCTCCCGTCTGCTCGAAAAGCCGTTTTTCAAAGTATTTTCGGTTCTCCAGCGCGACCGCGTCCCCGGGCTTTTCCAGCAGCGCGCGCTCGTTCATCTGCGACGCCTGCCGAATCCTGCCCAGCCGGTCATAGCAGACGCATAGCTGAAGCGCGGGGATATAGCCGTATACATCGGGGCTGATAAACGCGCCGCCCTCCGTCGGTTTGCCGCAGAGCAGAGCCGCGCGATACCAGAAAACCGCCGCCTGCCACGCCTCCTCCTGCATCTCCAATTCACCCAGCACGCAGAGTGCTTCCGCGCGCGGCGGCGCAATCGCCAGCGACGCCAGACAGGATTGCTTCGCTTCCCCGCATCTGCCCAGCCTTTGCAGACAAATTCCGCGCTGAATATAGGCGTCGATGCGGTTTTCCTTCCATCCCTCCGGCATCGCCAGAAAGCGTGCAAATTCCCGCTCGCCCGCGGCATAATCCCCTAACGCCATCCATTCCCGCGCATAATAGTATCGGTCGCGCGCGCTCATTGCCCTGCCCCGCGCCATCCACTTTTCATAGATGTCCAGATTGCGCCGTCCCTGCGGCGGCTTCTCCCCGCGCTCGTGGCGGATGATGATGTCCGCATGCAGCACATGCCCCGATACCGCCATCGCCTCATGTACAACGCCCGAAAAGCGGAAGCCCGCGTCCCGTCTGATAATCCGCTCCCGCTCATAAATCAAAGACGGCTTACCGTCCGCGCCGAAGCCCGTGTGATACGGCATCATCACCGCATCGACGTCATCCGTCAGGCGACGCTTGAGCGCAATCAGCTTCTCCCGCTCGCTGCTCTCCAGCACATCGTCCGCATCCAGCCAGAGGATGAATGGGCGCGTCGCATAGGCAAAGGACGTATTCCGCGCTGCGGCAAAGTCGTCGTCCCATGCGTAATCGTAAACGCTTGGCGTAAACTCGCGGGCAATGGCTTTCGTCGCGTCCGTTGAGCCTGTGTCCAGAATGATGATTTCATCGACCGCGCCGCATACGCTTTTCAAGCACCGCGCCAGCCGTGCTTCCTCGTTTTTGACAATCATGCAAAGCGAAAGCTCCGCCATAGCCGCCCCCTTCCGGCGCATCGGCGTCCCGCACGCCGTACCGCCATTCAGCATAGTGTATGCGTGGGGCGAAAAAACAAGCTCCCCCATTTCTTTGAAAGCAGGTGACTTTTCTTGCCGTATTATGTTGCCAATCAGGGATGCGGTCACGACGCCGGATGTATGAACCCGAATGCGAACTTCGGCGGCTGCGGAAATTGTTCGGGGGTCTGCGGCGGAAATTGCGGAAACTGCCATCCGTTCCCGCCGATTTGCCCGACCGGAACGCAGGGGCCTGTCGGTCCGATGGGTCCCCAGGGCATTCAGGGCGCGACCGGACCGCAGGGACCTCAGGGACCGCGAGGCGCACAGGGTCCGCAGGGCGCACAGGGCGCGACAGGCGCAACCGGTGCAACGGGTCCTCAGGGCGCACAGGGTATTCAGGGTGTTCCCGGCGCGCAGGGCGCAACCGGTCCGCAGGGCGCACAGGGTATTCAGGGTGTTCCCGGCGTGCAGGGCGCAACGGGCGCGACCGGCGCAGCAGAGCTTTCCGCTTATGCGTCCGGCAGTACCGCCGGAACGCTGACCGCCACAGCCAATACGCCAATCCCCTATTCCGCCTTTGCCGCTCAGCCCGTAAGCTCTGTTGTGCAGAACGCGGGTACGTTTACCCTCACCACACCCGGTACGTATTGGGTGATTGCCACGCTGAATGCGCCGCCGCAGACGAATTTGAATACCTATGCCGTGCTGCGGAGTAATGGCGCGGAGATTCCCTCGACGCAGACCCGTATCGTAAATGGCGGGAACGCCGTTTCTTATGTCTTGCAAGCCCTCGTCACGTCAAATGGCACAACGACCGTCAGCCTGACTACCGCCGATACCGTGACGCTGACCGCTCAACCCGCAGATGCCGTCACCTCAATCTCCTTCCTGAGAATCGCCTAACCCCACTTTAAACCGCCGCGAAGCGAAGATGGGGTTTGGGGACAATGTCCCCAAGCAGGTTTTAGGGCGGCAACCCTAACGTAACCCCCCGTCCCCCAAATCGCGAAGCGAAAAAAGAAAACACAGTCAGGGAGCGAAGCGTCACCTGACGGCCATCTCGCGCAAACCCTACTTTAAACCGCCGCGAAGCGAAGATGGGGTTTGGGGACAATGTCCCCAAGCAGGTTTTAGGGCGGCAACCCTAACGTAACCCCCCCGTCCCCCAAATCGCAAAGCGAAAAAGAAAAAAGTAGTCAGGGAGCGCAGCGTTACCTGACGGTCATCTAGCCGCAACCCTCTTCAAACCGCCGCAACTCACCCCATCAAGCTGTCAGCCCAAACCGGAATTCCCTGGAATCAGCACCTGCTGCTCCTTCCATAATCCGGCTTGCCCGACTGACAGCTTCCTATTTATGTGCAGTTTCTTTCTCACACTCTCTATACTTGAAAAGACTTTCTAATAACCGACCAACCAGTATTTGCTTATCGACAACCGTGTGCGTTTGGGTGTATCATGATAGCAGTTCGTTGCAGTCCATGCTCGTCACAGGCGGAAAAGATCAGTATGGGGAACGATGGGGTGCGATGGCGATTGGGCTTTGGCGGATCAGCCGTCCGTCAAGTGACGCTTCGCGTTGGAGGGACGGGGTTACCATGGGGTTGCCACCCCATACCCCGCTTGGGGATTTCATCCCCAAACCCCATCTCCGCTTCGCGGCGGTTAAAAGCGGCTTTCGTGTGCCAGCCGTCCGTCAGGTTTCGCTTCGCGTTGGGGACGATTGGGCTGCCGCCCAAACCTGCCTGAGGGAATTCTTCCCTCAGACTCCCATCTCCGCTTCGCGGCGGTTGAAAGCGGCTTTTATGCGCCAGCCGTCCGTCAGGTGACGCTTTGCTCCCTGACTGTTTTCTCTCTGTTTCGCTTCGCGTTGGGGAACGTTCGGGGCTTTGGTCCGGGAAACTCGCATAGTCGCGCAAGCGCTCCTTGCGATTTCCGATTTCCGTCACGCTGAATCCCGCACAGCG
>ENA-OUPA01001120-OUPA01001120.1-human-gut-metagenome-genome-assembly--contig:-NODE-1120-length-12351-cov-4.77285_pt1 | contig 12351 bp, 8 predicted proteins | sample MGYA00237939_ERZ548770 | MGnify/ENA primary metagenome ERZ548770 (study PRJEB26490, sample SAMN05356877) | human gut metagenome | biome: terrestrial biome; feature: human-associated habitat; material...
CTACAACGCGCTGTTCTCCGGCGATCCGGTGTGGGCGACGCTGGAGGTCGCGGGTATCGGCGTGGACGGCCGCAGCATGGTCACCAAGAACGACTACCGTTTCCTGCATACGCTGGAAAACATGGGTCCCTCGCCGGAACCGAACATGACGGTGCTGTATTCGTCCTCTCTGCCGAAGAACTTCAAGAAGTATGCCGCCAGAATTTCCGTGCTGACCAGCTCTGTGCAGTATGAAAACGACGATGTCATGAAGCCGGTCTGGGGCGACGATTACTCGATCTGCTGCTGTGTTTCCGCGACGCAGACCGGCAAGGAGATGCAGTTCTTCGGTGCGCGCGCGAACCTTGCCAAGTGCCTGCTCTACGCGCTCAACGGCGGCGTGGATATGAAGACCCGCGAGCAGGTCGGTCCGGCATACCGCCCGATTACCAGTGAGATTCTCGATTATGATGAGGTCATCGCCGCGTATGACCGCATGATGGATTGGCTTGCCGGTCTGTACGTCAATACGCTGAACCTCATCCAGTACATGCACGACAAGTACTACTATGAAGCGGAAGAGATGGCGCTGATTGATACCGATGTACGCCGCACGTTTGCGACCGGCATCGCGGGCTTCTCTCACGTGGTGGACAGCCTGAGCGCAATCAAGTATGCGAAGGTAAAGACGATTCGCGACGAGACCGGCTTCATCGTCGATTTTGAGACCGAGGGTGATTTCCCGCGCTACGGCAACGACGATGACCGCGCCGACGATATCGCGGTCTGGCTGCTCGGCACGTTCCTGAAGAAAATCAAGAAGCGTCATACCTACCGCAATTCCGAGCCAACGACTTCCATTCTGACCATCACCTCCAACGTCGTTTACGGCAAGGCGACAGGCAGCATGCCGGACGGGCGCAAGGCGGGCGAGCCGCTCTCCCCGGGCGCGAACCCGAGCTATGGCGCGGAGAAGAACGGTCTGCTGGCGTCTCTGAATTCTACGGCGAAGCTGCCGTATCACTGGGCACTGGATGGCATTTCCAACACGCAGACCATCAACCCGGGCGCACTGGGACACAACGATGAGGAGCGCGCGGACAACCTCGTGCAGGTGATGGACGGCTACTTCGATCAGGGCGCGCATCACCTCAACGTCAACGTTTTCGGAACCGAGAAGCTCATCGACGCGATGGAGCATCCGGAGAAGGAGGAATATGCCAACTTCACCATCCGCGTTTCCGGTTACGCCGTCAAGTTCATCGACCTCACCCGCGAGCAGCAGCTCGACGTCATCGCCCGCACCTGCCATGACCACATGTAAGCTCATGGGTCGGGTGCATTCGCTTGAGAGCTTCGGCTTGGTCGATGGACCCGGCGTGCGCTATGTGATTTTTTTGCAGGGCTGTGCGCTCAGGTGTCAGTTCTGCCACAATCCGGATACATGGGCGGGCGAAGCCGCGCAGACCATGACCGCGCAGGAGCTGCTGGACAAGGCGCTTCGATATCAAAAGTATTGGGGCAGGGACGGCAAAAAGGGCGGAATCACCGTCAGCGGCGGCGAACCGATGCTGCAAATGGCATTTGTCACGGAGCTGTTTGAATTGGCGCATCAAAAGGGTGTGCATACCGTGCTGGACACGGCGGGTCAGCCCTACCGCGAAGACGAGCCGTATCAGAAGGAGTTTGACCGGCTGATGGCGGCGACCGACTTGGTGCTGCTCGATCTCAAAGCGATGGACGAGCAGCTTCATCGGCGCGTGACGGGCATGGGCAACGCGAACATCCTTGCGATGGCGCGCAGGCTCAGCGACATGGGCAAGCCGATGTGGATTCGCCATGTGCTGGTTCCGGGGCTGACGGATGGGGAGGACGACCTGCGCGAGATGGCGGCGTTCATCGGAACGCTGAAAAACGTCGAGCGCGTGGAGATTCTGCCGTATCATACGCTGGGGCTGTCCAAGTGGCAAAAGCTGGGGCTTGACTATCCGCTGGAGGGCGTGCCGACGCCGAGCAGCGAGCAGATTGCCCGCGCGGAAGAGATTTTGGGCATTCGATAAGGGAATATACATCATGCGCCGCCGCGGGAAAACCTTCGGCGGCGTTTGTGATGAAGCGGTTTTTAGAGGAAAAACGGGACGAGAACAGCCGAATGGGGCTTTACAAATTTTGTGGGATGCAGTATTCTATCTGTATATGGGAATGAAGTTCTCCCGAGGGCAACCTGAACCGCTTTTGAAGCTGATGACTTCTGCAACGCTTTTTTGTGCTGCGGAAATCATCAGCTTTTGTTATTTCGCCGCAGTTTTGCCTCAAGGGGAAGACGGCGGGGAGCGTTCATTCCGGCAGCATGTTATGCTGTTTTAAATAGGAAAGAGGAAAGGATTTTTTGTATGTTTGCTTCGTTGGCGTTTGTGTTTCTCTTTGGCATGTTGGGCGCGGCGGTGTTTGAAAGGATGCGTCTGCCCCGCATGATCGGCATGCTGCTTGTCGGTATCCTCATCGGACCGTATGCGCTTGGGCTGCTCGATTCGTCCATTCTGGCGATATCGGGCGACCTGCGTAAGCTGGCACTGATGCTCATTCTGCTCAGGGCGGGGCTGTCGCTCGATCTTGGGGATTTGAAAAAGGTTGGGCGTCCGGCAATCTTGATGGCGTTTGTGCCGGCGACGTTTGAAGTCGCGGCGTTTGTGCTGTTTGCGCCGACCATTTTGGGGATTACCCATATGGAAGCAGCGGTCATGGGTGCGGTGCTGGGCGCGGTGTCTCCGGCGGTCGTTGTGCCGCGCATGGTGCGGCTGATGGAGGAAAAGCGCGGGACGGCGCAGGGCGTGCCGCAGATGATTATGGCGGGCGCATCGTGCGATGATGTGTATGTCATTGTGCTGTTTACGACGTTTGCGCGGATGGCGCAGGGTGGCGAGGTGAGGCTGGCGGATTTTGCCGCAGTTCCCTGCTCAATCGTTCTGGGTGCGCTGACGGGGGCAATGTGCGGCTGGCTGCTGAGCAGATTCTTTGCGCGATGTTCGCTGAATCAAACCATGCGGACGGTGGTGACGATGGCGGTTTCCTGTCTGCTCATCGCGGCGGAAGAATGGGCGAAGGGGAGCGTCGCCTTCTCCGGTCTGCTGGCAGTCATGGGCATGGCGGTGATGCTCCGAAGGAAAAGTCCGACGCCCTGCGCTGAGGCACTCTCCGGAAAAGTGGGTCAGCTCTGGCAGGCGGCGGAAATCCTGCTGTTCGTGCTGGTCGGCGCGGCGGTCGATATTCGATATACCATGGAAGCGGGCGCGGGTGCTGTGCTGATGATTTTGCTTGCGCTGGTCGTCCGTTCGCTGGGTACAGCACTCTGCGTTGCGGGAACGAAGCTCACCCGGCAGGAACGTCTGTTTTGCGTGCTGGCGTATCTGCCAAAGGCGACCGTTCAGGCGGCGATTGGCGCAACGCCGCTGGCGATGGGGCTTGACTGCGGAAAAATCGTTCTCTCCGTCGCCGTGCTTGCGATTTTGATAACGGCGCCGATGGGCGCAATCACCATGGATGCGACCTATAAACGCCTGCTGCGTGCGGATGGGGAATAAACGTCATTTTTGTCGGAAAAATGCTCCTGCCTATGGTCTTGACGGCGCGGATGGGTTATAATGAAAAAAAGACCGCAATGGGAGGAACAAGAATGGGCATATCCCCGCATAAGCTCGCCGCGGCATTGGGGCTGAGAACCATCAGCACGGCGGGCAAGGAGACGGCGGAGAGCATTGATCAGGCGGATCTTTGCCGTCCGGGACTGCAATTCGCCGGTTATTTCGATGTATTCGCTTTCGAAAGACCGCAGGTCATCGGTAAAACGGAGATGGCGTATTTGGGCAGTCTGCCGCCCAATGTGCTGGATGAACGGCTGACGCGCTATTTTTCCTATCATATTCCCTGCATCATTATCGCCCGCAGCATGCAGTGTCCTCCGGCACTGCTGGAACGGGCGCAGGAGAACGATGTGCCGGTCTATGGAGCGGACGAGGAAACGAGCATTTTTTCTGCGAAAGCCATCACATTCCTGAGCGAAGCCCTTGCGCCGAGACAGACCTGCCACGGCGTATTGATGGATGTATACGGTGTGGGCTTGATGATTACAGGCGAAAGCGGCGTGGGCAAGAGCGAATGTGCGCTGGAGCTGATTAAGCACGGGCATCAGCTTGTCACGGACGACGTGGTCGATATTTCGCGTGTCGGACGCACGCTCTATGGCGAATCACCGGAGATGGTGCGCGATTTCATTGAACTGCGCGGCATCGGTATTGTCGATGTCAAGGAGATATTCGGCATCGGCGCAATCGTCCGGCGAATCAGAATTGATTTGGTCATCAATCTGGAAACATGGCATGAGGGGAAGGATTATGACCGGTTGGGCAACCGAGAAAGGACCATGGATATTCTGGGCGTGCCGCTGCCGCTGATCGAAGTGCCTGTCCGCCCGGGCAGAAGCCTTTCGACCATTGTGGAGATTGCGGCGCGGAACTGGCGGCTCAAGGCTGAAGGATATGACGCTGTAGTCGAGCTTGACCGCAGGCTGGCGCAGCACTACGGACGGATGAACGAGTAAACCGGAAAAACGTTATTCCGTCCCTGCTTCTGCGAAGCGGGGACAAGGACAGAGTCAATCAACCGAATGGGGAGGCATATATATGATGTACATTGGCGTAGATTTGGGCGGAACCGGCATCAAGGCGGGCGTTGTCAATGAGCAGGGCGAGATTCTTTCCAAAGGCTCGACCCCGACGATGAAGGAGCGTCCGTATCAGGACATCATTCATGACATTGCCACGCTTTGCAAGGATGTTGCACAGCAGGCGGGTATCACGATGGACGATGTTGCGGCAATCGGCGTGGGTGTGCCGGGCATCTGTGATGCCAAGACAGGCATTATTCCTTTCTGCACCAACCTGGGCTGGCGCGAGGTGCCATTCGTATCCGAAATGCGCAAGTATTTCAACCTGCCGATTATCGTGGATAATGATGCGACGGTCGCGGGCTATGCAGAGTCTGTTGCGGGCGTGAGCAAGGGTACGGATTCGAGCGTATTCATCACGCTGGGCACGGGCGTGGGCGGCGGCATCGTGATTCATGGCAAGCCGTATTCCGGCGTACACGGCATCGGCTCGGAAATCGGACATATGATTATCAAGATGGACGGCGAGCTTTGCACCTGCGGCAACCGCGGCTGCTTTGAGCGTTATGCGTCTGCGACGGCGATTATCCGCGATGCAAAGCGCGCGGTAGCGGAAGACCCGAAGAGCCTCATCATGGAACGCTGCGGCGGAGATCCGGAGAAGATTAACGCTAAAATCGTTATTGACTGCGCCAAGGAAGGCGATGCGACTGCTAAGCAGGTCTTTGACGAATATGTCAAGGCACTGGCGCACGGCATCGTCAGCATTTTCAACGTTCTGGATCCGGAAGTCATCGTGCTGGGCGGCGGTGTGTCGATGGCGGGCGAGTATCTGCTCAAGGCGGTGCGCGACGCGGTCAAGCCGTTGGTTTTCTTCAAGACGCTGCCGTATCCGAGCATTCAGCTTGCGCGTTTGGGCACGGACGCGGGCATCATCGGCGCGGCGCTTTTGGGTAAAGAATAAGGAATGGATTGCAGCTTGAGGGGCATGCTGCTTTCATGCCGAAACCGTTTGCTGAACTGATACGAAGGAATCGCGCAGCGGAGGCAGGGGGTTACGGACAGGATAACGCTTGGAGCTTTGCCCCAAACCCCACCAAGAACCTGAGGTTCTTGGATTTCCCTCTTAAAAAAACGGCTTATTCCATCAAGGACGATGGAGTAAGCCGTTTTGTGTTTATGGGCTGAATTCAGAATCGGACTCAGCTGGAGAAATGACGTAAAACCGCCCGCGTGAGCAAAATCTGCAATGTTTTTGCGGACTTTGGCGGAAGTGGAAGCGGACTCAGTCCGCCGCACTGTAAATCAGCGCGACGCCTGCGATGAAGGCAAGTGTTGCCCAAATGATGCGCTCGGAAACCATGAGCGCACATCCTGCGGCAATCAGCGCAAAGCCCAGAAGCCGAAAGGCGAAAAAGCGTGCTTTTTTGCGACCGGTCAGCGACTTGACGAGGCTGAATTCGTCCTGTATGAACCAGACGATGCGCTCTGCCAGCGTCGGCGGGTCGTTCGGCAGAACGCCGCTGCGCTTATAGCGGGCGGTATCGCGAATCGACGTATAGACTGCCCAAACCAGTGCAAGGACAAAAAGCGGAAGCAGAATGAATAAAAAGAGCGAATACAGCGCGCCACTGTCCCATCGCTCGGCAAAGCGATAACAGAGCGTCAGCGCAAACAGCGCATAGACCGAATAGCGAAGCCGCTTCAGACAAATTTTGAAAATCATCTTCATATCCCTTCAGACCGAATTTGCGGCAGGACCGGATATTCCTTATCTCGGCAGCGTCAGGTGGCGCGGCAGACCGCGGATATACTCCGACTCGACCTCCGACTCGATGAGCGGACGCGCGTAAGCAAAGAACGGTTCGCGCAGACGATAGTTCTCCGCGTCGATATAGGAGAGCGGCACGGTTTTTTCAAGATTGGCGATGTCGTGAATATCGTGAAGCTCCGTCGTGCAGAGGTAGGGCGCATCGCTGACGCGCTTGAGCGTAGCCATCATGCCTGTCTTGCCGGCAAGAGCGGCGAGTGCGGCAGCTTCGCCGACGGCGAACGATTCGGAAACGTCGGTCATGCTCGCGGCATGCGCGGCACAGCGTTGGAGCGTGGAAAGCTCAACGGCGCGGGTTTTGCAGCCCAGCTTTGCGCCAATCAGACTGGCGAGGTAACGCGCCGTTCCGCCCAGATACTTGTGACCGAACGGATCGACGACCAGATTGCTGTCTGCCAGTTCGCAGACGTAGCGTCCGTCCGCCGCCCGAATGCCCTCGGAAACCGCGATGACCAGCGACGGCGTTTTCTTCTGAAGCTCTGCGACGCGCGCGAGGAAATGCTCCGGATCAAACGGAATCTCCGGCAGACAGATCATCGCCGCGCCTTCACAGTCCTCATCCTCGGCGAGCGCGGCGGCGGCGGTCAGCCAGCCCGCGTTTCTGCCCATGATTTCTACGACGGTCACGGATTTCAGGTCGTAGATGGTCGAATCGCGGACAAGCTCCTTGATGGTCATGCCGATATATTTCGCCGCGGAACCGTATCCGGGCGTATGGTCGGTGACCATCAGGTCGTTGTCGATGGTTTTGGGAACGCCCATGAAGCGGATATCGCTTCCGATTTTGGCGGCATAGTCGCTCAGCTTGAGAATGGTATCCATGCTGTCGTTACCGCCGACATAAAAGAAATAGCCGATATCATAGTGGTGCAGAACATCGAACAACGCGCGGTAGATGTTTTCGCCCTCGCCGACGGGCGGCAGCTTGAAGCGACAGCTTCCCAGATAGGAGGCGGGCGTATGGCGCAGCAAATCCAGCGCGCCCGGAGCGCTGAGCGCATCGGTCAGGTTGACCAGCTTATCCTGCAAGAGTCCCTGCACGCCGAAACGCATGCCATAGACTGTCGGCACGCCGTGCGCCCGACATGCGCTGAATACGCCTGCGAGACTGGCGTTGATAACAGAAGTAGGTCCGCCGCTTTGACCGATAATCGCATTGATACCCATGAAGTGAAATCTCCCTTTCAATATGTGTTGAAGTCCCTTCCGATGCTGCGCATGGCAACATTTCTATTATATCATCGTTTATTGACGGGAACAAGGGCGAAAGAGGAAACGTCTTTATTTTATGGGAAGAATGTGGTATGATGGTAAAAAATTTTAAATCGAGGAAACAAAAAGCATGAAGAAAATCATCCTGCCGCTGATTTTGGCGGCACTTTTTATGTGGACTGCCGCTGCGTCGGCGCAGACCGCGCAGGAGATGACAAAGGATTGCACGCTGTCGAGCGTCGGCAAAAAGACGCTGAACAACATGACGGATGGGCGGTATACGTCGTACTGGTCCTCCTCCACCAATCGAAACGCCTATCTGGATATTGAAGCACCGCAGGGGCAGAAGATGGGCAGCGTATACATTCAATTTTTTGAAAACGCGGCGCCGTTTGATGTGCAGACTCCGGATGAAGCGGGAAACTGGCAGACGATTTCAACCTATGAAACGGGCTTTTTGGCGCAGTATGTGCCGCTGGACGCGGGCTATGAGAAGATTCGCATCCGTCCCAAGGATGCGCAGGGACGGATGTTTATCATCGAGCTGCACGTCTTTGCCGAAGGGGATGCGCCGGATTGGGTACAGAAATGGGAGCCGACGCTTGAAAAGGCGGATTTATTGGCACTTGCCGCACATCCGGATGACGAGATTCTGTTCTTAGGCGGTACGATTCCGTATTACGCGGGCGAAAAGAAGATGAAGGTGCAGGTTGCCTATCTCGTGCCGACGACGTCCTTCCGCAGGCTGGAGCTGCTCGACGGGCTTTGGCTCTGCGGGGTGAAGAATTACCCCATTATCGGGCATTTTCCGGATCAGTATCAGAGCCATCTTTCCGAAATGTATGAGCAAAAGGGATGGAGCAGGCAAGCCGTTGTGCGCTATGTCGTCGGCGTATACCGCGCGTGCAAACCGGATGTTGTGGTGACGCAGGACGTGAACGGCGAATATGGCCACGGCGCGCATCGGGCGGCGGCGGACGCGGCGCAGGCGGCGGTCACGCTGGCGGCTGACCCGAATTATCAGCACGAAAAGCTGAAGCAGACCGAGCCGTGGCAGATCAGCAAGCTGTATCTGCATCTGTATGACAAGAACCCCATCAGGATGGATTGGCGTCAGCCGCTGGAAGCCTTCGGCGGCAAGACAGCGTTTGATATCGCGGAGGAGGCGTTTGCCTGCCATATTTCCCAGCAGACGACGCGCTACCATGTCGAGGATTTCGGCGAGTATGATAATTCCAAATTCGGTCTGGCGTTTACGAATGTCGGGCCGGACGAGGAGAAGAACGATTTCTTTGAGCATGTCGGAAAGTAACGCATGTCCACGGAAAATTCAGATATTCTTTCATTTACGGGAAGAAATATCCCTGATTTTTTGGAAAAAGAGCCTTTTTCCGGAAGATGAGACGGGCAGAAATGTCCGCCTTTTTCTATAGAATCTGCTTAAATTCATCAGCGGAATTTCACCGAATTGACAAATTCGCTTGACATGAACGAATTTCAACGTTAAAATAGAGTCAGTCAAAGTGAAATCGTGTGCAGGTAAGACTGTGCTGGATATTGCGCGCGGGACACGGGGTGCGATTAAACCGCTGTTTCCGTGCGTTTGATACATCAAAACTTGATAGGCGGAGAAACCGTAAGGGTGCATGTCTGAACGGTATTGTTTTCCGTGCCTAATTTGTGTTGTTTTATCGCCAGATCATCAGGCGTCAATCTGCATGCTTTTTGGCTTTGCCCATCTGTATTTTGAAATGAAATTGAGAATTCGGCAAAGAAGGAGTGTGAGGCAGATTGGCGTTTTTGTTGACCCTGTTGGCAATCATCGCCGCGCTTGCGGCGGGCGGTGCGGCAGGCTACATGTATCGGAAAAATGTTCAGGAAAAGAATATCGGGCGCACGGAAGAATATGCCCGAAATCTGCTGGAAGACGCGCGGCGTCGTGCGGAAGAGAAGAAGAAGGAAAGCATCCTTGAGGCGAAAGAAGAAGTTATTCGCCTGAAGAACGAATTGGATCGCGAGATTCGCGACCGCCGCGCCGAGGTTCAGCGCAGCGAGCGCCGCGTGACCCAGCGTGAGGAGACCCTCGACAAGAAGGCGGACAACCTCGACGTGCGCGAAACGACCCTTGAGCGCAAGCAGACCGAGCTGGATCGCCTGACTGCGGAAGCACAGGAATACAGCGCGCGCCAGAAGACCGCCGCGGAGGAAGCTGAAAAGACCGCGAAGGATCTGGAAGAAAAGAGCCAGGCAGAGCTTGAGCGCGTCGCGAAGATGACGCAGGACGAGGCACGCGATATGATCGTGCAGCGCATCCAGAAGGAAGCGTATCACGACGCGGGCGTTATGGTTCGCGAAATCGAGCAGAACGCGAAGGACGAGGCGGAGAAAAAGGCGCGAAACATCGTGGCGATGGCGATTCAGCGCTGCGCGAGCGACCATGTCGCGGAAACGACCGTTTCCGTGGTGTCCCTGCCCAATGAGGATATGAAGGGACGCATCATCGGACGCGAGGGCCGCAATATCCGCACGCTGGAAACGGCGACGGGCGTTGACCTCATCATCGACGATACGCCGGAAGCGGTCATCGTTTCCGCGTTTGACCCCATTCGCCGCGAAGTGGCGCGAATCGCGCTCGAAAAGCTCATCGCCGACGGACGCATCCATCCGGCACGCATCGAGGAAATGGTTGAAAAAGCCAGACGCGAGGTGGACAACCAGATCCGCGAAGCGGGCGAGCAGGCAATCTTTGAAACCAACATGCACGGCATCCATCATGAGCTGGTGAAGCTGCTCGGCCGCATGCGTTACCGCACGAGCTACGGTCAGAATGTGCTTCAGCACAGCATCGAGGTCAGTCATCTGGCGGGCTTGATGGCGTCGGAGCTGGGCGCGGATGTTCAGCTTGCCAAGCGTGCGGGCTTGCTGCACGATATCGGCAAGGCTGTTGACCACGAGCTGGAAGGCACGCATGTGGAGCTGGGCGTCGAGATGGCGAAGCGCTATCACGAATCCCCGGAGGTCATTCACTGCATTGCGGCGCATCACAACGATATCGAGCCGCAGACCGTCGAGGCTGTGCTGATTCAGGCGGCGGACGCGATTTCCGCGGCTCGTCCGGGCGCACGCCGCGAGAGCATCGAGAACTACATCCGCAGATTGGAAAAGCTGGAGGAAATCTCCAACAGCTTCCCGGGCGTCGAAAAGTCGTTCGCCATCCAGTCCGGACGTGAGGTTCGCATCATGGTCAAGCCGGAGGACATTTCCGACGAGGGTACTTACGTACTCGCCCGCGAGATTGCCAAGCGCATCGAGAATGAGCTGGAATATCCGGGACAGATTAAGGTCAATGTCATCCGCGAAACCCGCTGCACCGAGTTCGCGAAATAAACCCAAGATCCGAAACAGCGCTGCATGCTTTTGCGGCGCTGTTTTTTGATGGGTGAGGAAAATGATGTCAAATCACACGAGCGGGCAAAATTTTGATGTTTTGCAGACTTTATGAGCCGTTCACGACGCGAATTTGACGTGAAGCGGATGATATCCCTTTAACGACGGTCAATTGCACGTTCAAGACAACCCCCTTCTCTTTTCTGCACAAATATACTATAATATTTTCAACAAAGGCGAACTGCTCATGCAAGGCGGTTTGGCAATTTGGAACAAATGGAAAAGGAGAATTTGCATGAAGAGGATTCTGAGCACGTTCTTGGCAGCGGCTATGCTGGCAAGCGTTGTCCCCGCTTCTCTGGCTGAGGGCGGCGCCGAGTACATCCCGGCTCCGTACAACGCTGAGGAAGTCGATCCGACCAAGACCTACCTGGAGCCGGTTTACTACGAGAATGAAAACGGCCCGACCATCGGTGTGACCACCGTTGGCGTCATCAAGCAGGATGGTCTGTACTTCAAGGATCTCAACAACAACCACGAGCTGGATGTTTTCGAGGATTGGCGTCAGGACGCCGAGACCCGCGCGGCGGACATGGTCACCAAGATGACCCTGACCGAGCAGGCTGGCTTCGTCCTCAACGCTCTGATGGTTCAGCCGGTCTCCAAGACGCTGGCTGAGGTCAAGAACGAGGACGGCACCATCGATCCGGCGAAGATCATGACCGTGATTCCGGAGGGCGCGACCACCGAGAGCCTGAACATGCTCAAGCAGGGTTCCTCCTCCTTCGCGAGCCTTGACGATCAGGTGATGTCCATCGGCAAGATCCGCGCGGGCGTGTATCGCGGCGGTCTGAACTACGATGCCTCCGTTGTTGCGCTGTACAACAACGTGACCACCGCTTACGCCGAGTGGGATTCCGCTAAGGCGGGCACCCCGGCGATTCCGGTGACCCTTATCTCCAACCCGATCTCTGCCGGCTTCCCGGATTCTCTGGGCATGGCGGCGGCTGTTCTGGGCGACGGCAACTACGACGCCATCAAGGACTACGCTGAGGTCGATCGCCAGATGTGGCGCGCGCAGGGCATCATCTTCATGTATGGCCCGCAGATTGACCTGGTGACCGACCCGCGCTGGCCGCGCAACAACGGCACCTACGGCGAGCGCCAGGACGTCACCGCGGGCATCATCACCGCGCTGGTTGACGGCTATCAGTATGGCACCGAAGGTGATGTCCATCGGCAAGATCCGCGCGGGCGTGTATCGCGGCGGTCTGAACTA
>ENA-OUPA01001122-OUPA01001122.1-human-gut-metagenome-genome-assembly--contig:-NODE-1122-length-12322-cov-5.80443_pt1 | contig 12322 bp, 14 predicted proteins | sample MGYA00237939_ERZ548770 | MGnify/ENA primary metagenome ERZ548770 (study PRJEB26490, sample SAMN05356877) | human gut metagenome | biome: terrestrial biome; feature: human-associated habitat; material...
CAGCAAGGAACTTCGTTCCCTGCACCCTTTCTTCGCTTCGCGGCGGTTTGAACAGATATTGCAGGATTAAAGCCGCATCGTTTTTATTACGGTTCAATCCGCTGCTGGTCACGCGGGAACAGGCAGGTTTCGCGGACATTATTTTCGCCCAGCAGCCGTGCGGTCAGGCGTTCGAGTCCCAGACCCAAACCGCCGTGCGGGCATGTGCCGTATTGATGAATCATCAGGTAACCCGCAAAATCCTCCGGATTCATGCCCTTTTTGATGAGCTTCTTCACCTGTGTATCATAATCATGGATGCGCTGACCGCCCGTCGTCACCTCCAGCCCGCGGAAGAGCAGGTCAAAGGACAGCGTATAGCGCGGATCTTCCGGATCATCCGCCGCATAAAACGGACGCTTCTTGCTCGGATAATGCGTCACAAAGACGAATTCACTGCCGCATTCCTCGGCAAACAGTCGGCTGATGAGCTGTTCCTCCTCCGGCTCCAGGTCAAACGGATCGCGGATCGGTCTGCCGTATTTTTCGCTGACCATGCGCTTCGCTTCATCAAACCGCACCGCCGGAATGCTGCTCACATCCGGCAGCTTGACATGCAGCATTTCGAGCTGCGGCGCATAGTCCTTTTTAAGCACCGCCATGATATTCTGCAAAACCTCGGTTTCCATCTGCATGATATCTTCAAAGCCATCGATGAAGCCCATTTCGAAATCCATCGACGTATATTCGTTCAAATGGCGCTGGGTGTTATGCTTTTCCGCCCTGAACACCGGACCGATTTCAAACACGCGCTCATACACCGGAACCATCGCCTGCTTATAAAACTGCGGGCTCTGCGCCAGATAAGCTCTCCGTCCGAAATACTCCATGCGGAACAGGTTCGCGCCGCCCTCCGCGTTCTGCGCAACGATTTTCGGCGAATGGATTTCCGTAAATCCTTCTCTTTGCAGGGTCTCGCGGAATCCGCGGACAATGCCCTCCTGAATTTTGAAAACCGCGCGCTTACGCAGGTTGCGCAGCGTCACAAACCGAAGCGACAGCTCGGTATCCAGCGACAGGTTCATCTTGTTTTTGCCAATCGGCACGGGCATCGCCTCCGCCGCACGCGAAAGCACCTCGACTTTCTCCGCATGCAGTTCCGCGCCGCCCGGGGCGCGTTCATCGCGGACAACCTCGCCCGCAATCATCACCGCGTCGCCGTCGCGGACGTCCATGTCCTCCCCAGACAGCACGCATTGCAAAACGCCCTGCGGCATGCGCAGTAGCGCAAACCGAACGTCGCCCAAGTCGCGCAGCGTATGCACCATGCCATGCACTGCCGCCTGATCTCCCGTTTTCATCGCCAGCACTTCAGCAAGCGTGCTGTGTCTGCTCTCGGTTTTTCCTGTCATGGTTTTCATGATTCAGCCTTCCTTTCTCATCGGCTCATCGCCAATCTGTTCCGGCTGTTCGGAGCGATTTTGGATAATAAAAAACGCCCCGAACAGAATCGTTCTGCTCGGGACGGGAACATACATAACGTACCCCGCGGTACCACCCAAGTTGCTGCCTGCGACAATCATCCGACAGCCCCTCTGATCCTTAACGCGGATAACTCGGATACGCCTGGGCTTTTCGCTTTGGCGTACCGGCTCGGGAGTGTTCTTTCTGCCCGCGGAGTTTCTTCGCATGGCTCTCAGCCGGCGGCCATGCCTCTCTGTCTGAAAACGCGGGATACTCGTCTCTTTCATCGCCGTTTCAATTATGGTGTGCATTATAATCCCGTCAAATGCAGCTGTCAAGATTTATTTTGCAATTTATTTTCGTTTTTTGCAAAAATCACCGCATTTATGAAAGTCAGTCGAATTTTCCGCCACATTTACATAGAATTTGACATTTTCCCTTTTTTCGGGTTATACTTATTGAAACGATAGAATCGACCTAAAGGCGGGTAAGCTTCGCTGCTTCTTTTCATTCCGATCCACTTTGGACTGACAGCCTTTGCGCGAACCCCGCCCGTGCATTTTTCATTTCAAAACAACGGAGGTTTTTACCCATGGCTTATTCTCAGCAGATTGCGGACAGGCTCCGCGAAGTCTTTGCTTCCATGAATGTCAACGCCAGCTTTGAAGAGAAGGCGAACTGCGGTATCTTTGCCACACGGTTGAAGCTGCGCTGCCGCCTTCAAAGCGCACAGATGATCATCCTCGTCCGTGAGGATAGCTTCTCCACGCTGACGACCATTCCCCTCGCCGCGGACGAGGGCAACCGTCTTGCCGTCGCGGAATATCTGACGCGCGTCAATTTTAATATGCGCAACGGCAACTTTGAGCTGAACATGGAAACCGGCGAAATCCGCTTCAAGACGTATGTTCACGTCGGCGCGGGTGATGTGGATTCCGCCGCCGCTCGTCTGGCCATCATGCTCCCGTTCATGATGATTGAGCGTTTCGGAGACGGTCTGGTCGAAGTGCTGTTCGGCTTCAAATCTCCGCGCGAGGCGTTTGCCGCCGCCGCTAATTCCCAGCCGATGCAGTAAGAAGCCGTCAAATCCCGATATCTTCAATTCTCCCGCTTGGGGATTCGCTTTTTAAACCGTCCCGTGCTTTCGGACGGTTTTCTTTTATATTTCATGAATACACGCGCGCAGAAAAACGCATCCTTGATTCTTTTTCCAAAATTTAACGTAAAGTGTCCTTGACATTTTGGGCTTTCCGTGGTATTCTCCCCATGTAAAGCGAACTTTACTTTTTGGAAAGGAGTTTCTCCCGTGATCAATCATTTGGAAGAGCTTCGCAAACAGCGCGGCATTCGTCAGGAGGATTTGGCGCAGGCGCTGGGTGTCTCCCGCCAAACCGTCATTTCGCTGGAAAAGGGAAAGTACAACCCTTCTCTGGCGCTGGCTTTCAAGCTCTCGCGCTACTTCGGTCTGTCCATCGAAGATATCTTCGACGACAGCGACGAATACGCTGACGAAAAATGACTGCGGCAATTCAACTTTTGCCCCTCACCGGGGCATGTATTCGGCATTGGATGCCAAGGAGGATGAAAATATGGCCTGCAAATGGGGAGAAAAAAAGAACATGACAATTTTGCTGGCGGTCAGCCTTGTTTTGCTGATCGGCGGCGTCACTTGCGGTTTGCTTTTACCAAAGGAAGCGCACCTGTCTTCGCGCATCGCGGGCTTTTTCAGCGGCATGGGCGGCTCATTCACGGCAATTTCGCTTGTCGTGCTCGTGCGCCGCAGACTCATCGGCGAAGCGCGTGCCAAAGACAGTGAGCTGGCCGCCACGGACGAGCGCGGCCAGCTGATTGCGCTGAAAGCCCAGAATATTTTGGCGCTGTGCGTCACGTTCTCCATGTGCGCCATGGTCGTTGTGGCAACGGTGCGCGGCGATACGCTTTACATGCTGCTGGGCGGCGTGCTGCTTCTGCTCAGCGCGGCAGGCAAGGCCGCCGCAGCGTATCTTTACGGCAAACAGCTTTGACCCTTGGACAAAACAGCCACGCTGTCCCTTGTATCCTGCCCGCCGGTTCTGATATAATCAGAATATCACCAACCGGCAGGAGGTTTTTTGCTATGTTCAGCCTGATTTTCGAAACCCATTATCGCCAGACGATGGAAAACGTCGTCGAGCCGCAGCTCGCCGCCCTGCGCGAAGAGCTTTCCATGCCGCTTTCCGACGGCGACACGCTTCACGCCGAACTGTATGAGCAGCCGTCCGCCACGCGTGCGGTCGTAATCCTGCACGGTTATACGGAGTCATGCGAAAAATTCCGCGAAATGACGTGGTATTTCCTTCAATCCGGTTTTAACGTCTATGCCATCGATCATCGCGGGCACGGCAGGAGCGCACGTCAGTTCAAGGAAACCTATCTGACGCACGTCGATCATTTTGCCGATTACGTTCAGGATCTGGAAGCCTTCATGCAGCGCGTCGTTTTGCCCCGAACCCAAGCGCTTCCCGTCTGCCTGTATGCGCACTCCATGGGCGGCGCAATCGGCGGCATGATGCTTCAGCGCCATCCGGAGATGTTTGCGCGTGCCGTACTGACCGCACCGATGATCGCCCCTTCCAGCGCACCGTTCCCGCAGTTTGTCGGCGCGGCAATCGCCAACGTCATGTGCGCACTGGGCAAGTCCAAGGAAATGGCATTCATCGGCAAGCCATTCGATCCGGCAAGCGAAACCTTTGAAAGCTCGTTCTCCACGAGCCGTGCGCGGTTTGATTACTACGAGCAAAAGCGCATCCACAACGCCCACCTGCAAAACAGCGCACCGACCTACGGCTGGGTCAAGGAAGCCATCGGCGTAACCAAGGTGCTGCTCGACAAGGAAAAAGACCGCGCCATCAAGACGCCTCTCCTGCTCTGTCAGGCAAGCCACGACACCGTTGTCCGTCTGCCGGAGCAGAACACGTTTGTCAGCCAGATTCCCGGCGCACAGCTGAAGGCGTTTGACGCCAAGCATGAAATCTACATGTCCTGCGATGCCGTTTTGAAAGACTACGTTCCGACGGTCATCGGCTTTTTAAGCGGAAGCGCAGGAAAGTAAGCGGGCTGAGCCCGCATTCACTTCCGCCGAAGTCTGTCACGCATCAAAGCTTTGCTCACGCGGGCGATTTTTCGCAATTTCCTATACATTAATAAAACTGTTTATTTCGGACTCGACGCGCTTCTTCCAAAACCAGAAAATCCCTCTCCGCATCCTTCGCCCTCTTTCAGTCAAAGAGAGGTTCAGGGAAACAGAGAGGGATTTTTAAAACGGGACGGGTATTAAACAACCTCTAAAGCCGTATAAGAGCCGCGTTGGGCTGCCGCCCAAACCTGCCTGAGGGATAATATCCCTCAGACTCCCATCTTCGCTTCGCGGCGGCTTAAATCAAGTCATCATCCATTTATCGCAATGCGATAAATGAAGAAAATGTAAAAGAAACCAGATTTTCCATCACAAGTTAGAACGAAGTCCGCCCTTGCTCACATGATGTTTGCCGTTTAATTTCATTTTCGGTTTAGTACGCTTTCAGCGTTCCGACCAACTCCTGCGCATTCTGCACCTTTTGCGCGTCGCAGTAATCGTTCAGCTCCCGAATGATGCGCGGGCAGGCAAACGGATCGGTGAAGTTCGCCGTGCCGACCATAACCGCCTGTGCGCCGCAGAGCATGAACGCCGCCGCGTCCTCGCCGGTTTCAATGCCGCCCATGCCGATAATCGGAATATGCACCTTCTGTGCGCTCTGCCAAACCATGCGCAGCGCGACAGGGCGCACCGCGGGACCGGACAAGCCGCCCGTGTTGTTTGCCAAAATCATCTTTCTGCGGCGTACATCCACCGCGATGCCCGTCAGCGTGTTGATCATGGAGATTGCGTCCGCGCCCGCTTCCTGCGCCGCCAGCGCATTCTCGGTGATATCCGAAACATTCGGCGTCAGCTTGACGATGAGCGGCTGACGCGCCGCCGCCTTCACCGCTTTGGTAATCTGATAGACGCTTTCCGGCTTCACGCCGAAAGCCACGCCGCCCTCATGGACGTTCGGGCAGGAGATGTTCATTTCCAGCATATGCACGCCGGTCGGCGCGAGCCGCTCCGCCATCTGCACATATTCATCGATGCTCGTGCCGGTGATATTCGCGATCACCGCGACATCCTTTTCAAGCAGCCACGGCAAATCGTTTTCCACAAAGCTATCCACGCCGGGGTTTTGAAGTCCGACGCTGTTGAGCATGCCGCTCGGCGTTTCCGCAATGCGGGAAGGCGGGTTGCCTGTGCGCGGCTTGAGGCTCAAGCCCTTGACGGAGATGCCGCCCAACTGACCGATATCATACAGCTCGTCATATTCGCGTCCGAATCCGAACGTGCCGCTTGCGGCGATAATCGGGTTTTTCAGCTTGACGCCGCAAAGTTCGAGGGACAAATCAGCCATTCAGGCACACCTCCTTCGCGTCAAACACCGGGCCGTCTTTGCAGACGCGCTTATAGCACCAGCCGCCGTCCGCCGTCTTGATCTTCACATTGCAGCCCAGGCAGGCGCCGATGCCGCAGCCCATGCGTTCCTCCAGCGAAATCTGGCAGGGAAGCGCGTATTTTTCGCAAAGCGCCTGCACCGCCGCCAGCATCGGCGCGGGGCCGCACGCCATCACCAGATCGGGGCGCTTTTCCAGAATCGCCTGTTCGAGCGGCTTGGTGACCAGCGCACGCTCTCCTAGAGAGCCGTCATCGCTGACCGCCGTCACAGCGCAGGGCGCCTGCGTCATGCCATAGGCATGCGCCGCCGTGCGGAAACCAAAGAATGCATGGCTTTCCTTCGTCGTAAAGGCGTCCATCGCCCCGCAGATCGGCGCAACGCCCACACCGCCGCCGACAAAATACACGCATGCCGCGTCTCCCGCGTCAAAGCCCGTACCCAGCGGACCCAGCACGCGGATGCTTTCCTCCGGCTTGCAGGCGCAGATCATCTGCGTACCCGCGCCCTTGGGCTGTATCGCCAGCGTCAGCGTACCCGCCTGAGCATCAAACGCCATCAGGCTGATGGGACGGCGCAAAACATGTGCGCTGTCCGGTACGAGCATATGAATGAACTGTCCCGCCTTCGCCTGCGCCGCGATTTCCGGCGCATGCAGCACGATGCGGACAAGCTCCTGTGCCATTCTTTCGCAGGACAGCACGCGTGCGTTTGTTTCCAGCATGGCTCTTCCTCCCCGCTCTGCTTACTTGATTTCCTTGCCGACCGCCTTCAGGCTGGAGCAAAGGTCTTCCTTCATGCGCAGCGCCTCATCGCGTGCGGCGGCGTCAAACGCCACGCCCTCGCGCTTCTTCCACGCACAGAGGATGGAGCGGGACGCATTGACGATCGCGCCGTTGCCGTTCGCGTCGAAGCAGCCCGCGATATCCGTGCCCTTTGCGCCCTGTGCGCCGTAGCCCGGCACGAGGAAGAAGGCATGCGGCATGCGTGCGCGAAGCTCAACGCCCTGCTGCGGATAGGTCGCGCCGACGACCGCGCCGACAGCGGAATAGCCGGTCTCGCCACGCGTTTCCTCGCCCCACTCTTCGACCAGATCCGCAACCGCCTGATACAGCGTGCGTCCATCCTCAAAGCGCAGATCCTGAAGCTGACCGGAGGACGGGTTGCTCGTCTTAACCAGCACGAACACGCCCGTGCCGTTGTCGCGGCAGGCATCGGCAAACGGCTTGACGCCGTCCACGCCGAGGTAGGGGTTGATAGTCGCGATATCCGCGCCGAACGCCTTCTGTGCACCGTCGGGCATATCGGTCTTGCCGATATAGGCGTTGGCATAGCAGGCGGCGGTCGCGCCGATGTCGTTGCGCTTCACGTCCGCCATGACAATCAGACCCTTTTCCTGCGCATAGCGGATGGTCTTTTCATAGACCTCCATGCCCGCCGGTCCATACATTTCGTAGTACGCAACCTGCACCTTGACCGCCGGCACGATGTCATACAGCGCGTCGATCAGGCGCACGTTATAGGCATAGACCGCCTTCGCCGCGTCCTCAAAGGAGCGGATGCCCTCCGGCAGAACTTCCGCAACGAAGTTCTCCGGCAGATATTCAATGCGGGTATCCAGTCCCGCGACGGTCGGGTTCTTGAGTTCAGAGATGCGGGCGGCGAGTTTTTCCATGATATTCATAAAGCAGCTTCCTTTCTCGGGGCTTTTCCCCAAACACATCCGAGGGTTTCTTCCCTTTGCGGCATCTTTGCCGCATCGTCCCTCGAAAACCTTCAGTCGCTTACACGTTCATTTTCCGCGATTTCCATCGCGATGGATATTAGGAAGGGCGCGGAGCGAGGCACCGCTTTCCCTTTATGCCTGATAAGCCGTCTTTCCGTCCACCAGCGTCAGCTCGATCTCGCCAACGTACGTCTTGCCGTCAAACGGCGTGTTCTTGCCCTTGGAGAGGAACTTGCTCGCATCCACGACGATCTCCTTGTCCGGATCGAGAACGACGACATCCGCCGGGTTGCCGACAGCAAGATTGCCGCCCTGAACGCCCAGCAGCTTTGCCGGACGCACGCTCATCCGCTCAATCAGGTCGGACAGCGTCATCTTTCCGGTTTTCACCAGCATGCTGTTGCTGATGCAGAACGCCGTTTCAAAGCCGCTGATGCCGCTGGCGGCAATGTGGAATTCGCAGCGTTTTTCGTCCTCGTGGTGCGGCGCATGGTCGGTCGCGATGACGTCGATGGTGCCGTCGCAAAGTCCCTCGATGCAGGCGAGTCTGTCCTCTTCCTCGCGCAGCGGCGGATTCACGCGGCAGCGGCTGTCATAGCCCATGACCCACTCATCCGTCGCACTGATGTAATGCGGCGTCGTTTCCGCGGTCACGCGGACGCCGCGTGCCTTTGCCTCGCGGACAAGCTGCACGCCGCCTTTGGTCGAAACATGGCAGAGATGGACGCGCTTGCCTTCCGCTTCCGCAACGAGAATGTCGCGTGCGATCATGACCTCCTCGGCGGCACGGGTGATTCCCAGCAGACCGAGCTTGGTGGAAATAAAGCCTTCATTCATCACGCCGTCGCCGACAAGGTTCTTGTCCTCGCTGTGACTCATGATGAACAGACCGAAATGGTCGGCATACTGCATCGCCAGACGGAAAAGGTTCGAGTTCGATACCGGCTGTCCATCGTCGGAAATCGCGATAATGCCCGCTTCCTTCATCCTGCCGACTTCCGCCATTTCAACGCCCGCCAGCCCCTTGGAGACCGCGCCGACCGGATAGACGCGCACGCCGCTTCCCTGCGTCTGCGCCTTTTCGATGATGTAGCGCGTCACAGCCGCGTTGTCGTTGGTCGGCTTCGTGTTGGGCATGCAGCAAACCGCGGTAAAGCCGCCGTGCGCCGCCGCGCGCGTGCCGGAAACGATATCCTCTTTGTATTCCTGACCCGGATCGCGCAGATGGCAGTGCATATCGATAAAGCCCGGGGCGACTACCTTGCCCGCCGCGTCATATACCTTGGTGCCGTCGGCGGAAAGCCTTTCGCCAATCGCCGCGATTTTGCCGTCCTCAATCAGAATATCCGCAATCTTGTCCATCCCGTTGGCGGGGTCAATGACGTGTCCGCCGCGAATCAATAGCTTTTCCATCATCCGTTCTCCCTTCTGGTCAGCATGTAGAGCAGCGCCATGCGCACGGCGACGCCGCTTTCAACCTGCTGCGTGATGACCGACTGTTCACAGTCCGCAACGCTGGACGCGATTTCCACGCCGCGGTTCATCGGGCCGGGGTGCATCACCAGCGCATTCTTTTTCGCCAGCGCAAGGCGTTCCGGCGTGATTTCCCAATGGTCGCAGTATTCCGCCACAGAAGGGAACAGCCCCTTCTGCTGGCGTTCACGCTGGATGCGCAGACCCATGACCACATCCGCGCCCTCGCAGGCGTCCTCAATGGTCGGGGCGACGGTGCAGCCCAGCTCCTCAATGCGCGTAGGGATGAGCGTCGGCGGCGCACAAAGCACGACGTTCGCGCCCATCGTCGTCAAGCCGTAGATGTTGCTTCGCGCAACGCGGGAGTGCATCACGTCGCCGCAGATAGCGATCTTTGCGCCTTCCAGACCGCCCAGATGCTCGCGCATGGTCAGCATATCCAGCAGCGCCTGCGTCGGATGCTCGTTCATGCCGTCGCCCGCGTTGATGACGCTTGCGCGGACATGCTTCGCCAGCAGTGTCGGCGCACCGCTCATCGGATGGCGGATGACGATGACATCCGTACCCATCTGGTCGAGGGTCACGCCGGTGTCGATGAGCGTTTCGCCCTTGGCAACGCTCGACGCGCTGGCAGAGATATTCGCAGCCGCGGCGGACATGTACTTGCTCGCCAGCTCGAAGGACATGCGCGTGCGCGTGGAATTCTCATAGAACAGGGTCACAATGGATTTTCCCTGCAAATGCGAGGTCTTTTTGTTGTTTGACCGAACGACCTGACGCATGGTCAGCGCCGTATCGAGGATGGATGTGATTTCCTCCCGGCTTACGCCGTCAAGCCCCAGCATGTCTTTGCGCTTCATCGCTTACTCGCTCCTTTTTTCATACAGGACGACGCTCATGTCGCCGTCAAATTCAGGCACGCGCACGCCGACCAGCTCGCTTTTGCTCGTCGGCAGGTTCTTGCCCACATAGTCCGCACGGATCGGCAGGTCGCGGTGTCCTCTGTCCACCATGACCGCCAACTGAATGCAACTCGGACGCCCCATATCGCAGATGGCATCCATCGCGGCGCGGGCAGTTCGCCCGGAGAAAAGCACGTCGTCTACCATCACGATACGCGCATCCTGCACCTGAAAGGGCAGATTGGTCGCATTGACGACCGGCCGCTCCGAAAGGATGGATAAATCGTCCCGATAGAACGTGATATCCAGCACGCCGAGCGGCAGCTTTACGCCCTCGACCTGCTCAATCATCTCCTGAAGGAGCTTAGCCAGCGTCACGCCTCTGCGCTGAATCCCGACCAGCCTCAGATTGTCCACGCCGTCGTTTTTTTCGATGATTTCGTGTGCAATCCGACGCAGTGCGCGCTTCATGGCGTTTTCATCCATGATGTTCGCTTTGAATTCCAGCTTTGTCGTATCCATGTACATCCCTCCTGCGGCGATATCCTTCACCGCGATACAAAAAAGCCCTGTTCCATGAAATCGGAACAGGGCAAACAAAGGGATAGAATCCCCCTCTTACGCTACATTTGCCGCCTTGCCGACCTCACGGGATCGCTTAAAGGCTTATTTGTTTATCAAAAAGATTGTACCATCTTTTCAGACATTCGTCAATTCCTCTTTGGCGGCAATTCGGCAGCAATCGGGAACTTTTGGAATCATGCTCAAAGCGCAGGCGGCTTTTCCGCAAATCAGGGATGGCATTTCTTGCACGGCGCATAGCCCCTGGCGATTAATTCATCGCGCGAGCCCGTGTAGGTCGAGCGATGCTTATCCTTGATGGATTTTACGCTGGAGCAGTTTTCAAGATGGAACTTCATCGTGTTTTTATTCAGGACATATGTGGTTTCAGTCTGCTTCTCCTGCGGGACTGTTTCGATTTTCGAATCGATGTAATCCCGAAGCGCAAGCAGCTCGTCCCCGTTCAGCATATCGACGGAGGCATAAAGCTCCTTGAGCTTTTGCGAGGAAACGGCAAGCGCAAACGTCGGAATGGCAAGACTCAAAGCGAGCAGAAGGCAAAAAAGTCTTTTCATGATTATGCTCCTTTCTGTGTATCCAACTCCATTATAACCCTGAAAAGAAGCAAAATCAATCACATGTATCAAAATAGGATATATCAGCACCGTTAAACCCGCAGTCAGAATAAATCCAGCATGTTGTCCAGATAGATGGCTTCCCTGACATTCAGCTGGTATTCCGGCTTGGTCATGTAATAGAGCAGAAATTCCAAAACCAGAGCACTGCCCAGCCCCCGCCCCTCAATCTTGAAATGCGAAAAGCCCATCGGCAGATAAATCTTTCGAATGTCGTCGATTCCGATGAATCCTGGGTTCTTCATCGCCTTGGAAAAGCGGTAGCCGCCTTCGGCTTCCGGAGCTGTGCAGGGATGCTCAGGAGCTTTTTCTCCAAGGTTTTTCAGGCTGACCGCCTCGTAACACGCTTTTCTGTCCGCACAGCCAAACCAGCAGCATTCGTTGCATAGGAATTCCACCTTCGCCTTTTCCTGCTCATTCAGGGAATTCAGCTGTTCAAATGCCTTGTTCAGCCTGAAATCCGTCACGACATAGCGGAATTCCTCCCGCTCAACCTCTTGCCTGAACTGCTGAAATGACGTCAAAACCTTGGTCGTCGAGGAAACGAAGTAGAGCTTTGGATATTGCCGCTTTAAATATGTAAGCAGTAAATCCGAATGGACGATGACGCCGTTTTCCGGCATATCGCTCTCTGCAAATAACCTGCAAAGCGCATTGCATGTTTTGTCCGCCAAATGTTCCTCTCGGAGTAGAGAATTGCTGAAGGTCAGACGCGCCGATATGCCGTATTCCCGCATCAACGCCAGAACATCCCGCGCATCCTGCTCGCCAAAACCCGCTCGCCCGCCGCCCCAAATGCAGTCCGCCGGAGCGCCGTAGATGGAACCGATGTCGCACCAGTCGTAGAAGTATTCCCGATGGGCGCGAAATAGCGGTAGAAAACGGCTGTATAACTCGTAGAATTCAAATAATCCCGGAAGATGATAGTATGCTGTTCCTTTTGGGGATTCACTCATGTCCGCCGTTCACCTTCTTGTCTTTCTTTTAAACCCTCTCTTAAAACCGCCGCGAAGCGGAGATGGGAGTCTGAGGGGGAATCCCCCTCAGGCGGGTTTTAGGGCGGCAGCCCTAACGTCCCTCCCT
>ENA-OUPA01001132-OUPA01001132.1-human-gut-metagenome-genome-assembly--contig:-NODE-1132-length-12183-cov-5.24481_pt1 | contig 12183 bp, 8 predicted proteins | sample MGYA00237939_ERZ548770 | MGnify/ENA primary metagenome ERZ548770 (study PRJEB26490, sample SAMN05356877) | human gut metagenome | biome: terrestrial biome; feature: human-associated habitat; material...
ATGCTACTACAAATCAGATCAAATTTACTACTAATGACATGGAACTTGGAATCGAAACCATTGTCGAAGGTACTATAGAAGAAAAAGGAATGGTTGCCCTGAATGCGAAAATCTTTTACGAGATCATCAGAAGACTTCCAGACAACGATGTTACCATTAAAACTGATGAAAAATTCGCTGCAACTATCACCTGTGAGAAAGCAAAATTCAATATTCCTGGAAAATCAGGAGAAGATTTTGCATATCTTCCTATGATTGAAAGAGATGAACCATTAACTATCTCTCAATACACATTAAAAAATATGATTTATCAGACAATATTCTCAATTGCAGTCAACGATAACAACAAATTAATGACTGGTGAGCTGTTTGAAATTAAGGATAATTGTCTGAAAATTGTCTCTCTGGATGGACACCGTATTGCGATCCGCAAAATGCCTCTGAAGAAAGACTATTCAGACCGCAAGGTTGTAGTTCCAGGCAAGACTCTGAATGAGATCAGTAAGATCTTATCCGGAGAAATGGATGATGTAGTCAGCATTTTCTTCACAAACAATCATATTTTATTTGAATTTGACCAGACTATGGTAGTTTCACGTCTGATCGAGGGGGAATATTTCCGTATTGACCAGATGCTTTCCAGCGATTATGAGACCAAACTTTCCATTAACAAAAAAGAATTCCTGGATTGTATCGACCGTGCCACACTCCTTGTAAGAGAAGGAGATAAGAAACCGATCATTATCCACATTACAGATGGCAGCATGGAGCTGAAGATTGATTCTGCAATGGGTTCCATGAACGAGGATATTGATATTGAGAAAGAGGGTAAAGATATTCTGATCGGATTTAATCCCAAGTTTCTGATCGATGCACTGAAGGTTATTGATGATGAGACCATCGACATTTACCTGGTGAATCCGAAAGCACCTTGCTTTATCAGAGATGAGGAAGAAACTTACACGTATCTGATTCTTCCGGTTAACATAAATCAGAACCAGGCAAGATAATGACACTTGCCACAGAGAGAAACGTAACAGACAATTGGAAGAGTATGGAAGTGAACACGGACTGCCAATAATGGCTGGAGACAGTCTGGAAAACGAATTGCAGTCGTGATGCCAGAAGAGTGGAGGCAGAAAATTGGAAATCAGAATCAGAGATGAATTTATCAAACTTGGCCAGGCACTGAAACTTGCTGACCTTGTATCAGACGGCGTTGAGGCAAAATATGTGATCAACGACGGACTTGTAAAAGTAAATGGCGAAGTAGATACCAGAAGAGGCCGCAAGGTTTATGGCGGTGACGTTATTTCCTATAATGGCCAGGATGTGAAGGTTCTGTCCGGAAACGAGTAAAATGGCTTATATTGAATCCATAAAATTAAGCAATTTCAGAAATTACGAATCGCTGGAACTTTCTTTTGACAAAGGAACCAATATTTTTTATGGGGATAATGCCCAGGGAAAAACAAATATCCTGGAGTCTGTGTATCTGTGCGGAACCAGCAAATCCCATAAAGGAAGCAAAGACCGGGAGATTATCCGCTTTGAACAGGATGAAGCCCATATCCGCATGATGGTGGGAAAAGATTCCATGTCTTATAAGATTGACATGCACCTTCGGAAAAATAAGGCCAAGGGCGTGGCAATCAACGGGCTTCCCATAAAGAAGGCGAGAGAGCTTCTCGGTGTGGTGAATCTGGTTTTCTTTTCCCCGGAGGATCTGAATATTATCAAAAACGGTCCGGGAGAGCGACGAAGATTCATGGACGCGGAGCTTTGTCAGCTGGATAAACTATACCTCACAGATCTTGCCGGATACAATCATGTTCTGAATCAGAGAAATAAGCTGCTGAAGGATATGTATAAGCGACCGGATCTTGGAGCGACTCTGGATGTATGGGATATGCAGCTGGTAAATTATGGCCGTAAGATCATTGGCAAAAGAAGAGAATTTGTGGAGTCCCTTAATGAGATCATTAAGGAAATTCACAGAAATCTTACCGGCGGTATTGAGAATATAGAAGTGATATATGAACCAAGCGTGGAGAGTGAGGCTTTGGAAGAGAGCCTTTTCCGCAACAGAGACCGGGATCTTCGGATGAAAATGACTTCGTCCGGACCTCACAGGGATGACCTAATGGTGGCTGTGAACGGAATTGATATCCGCAAATATGGTTCGCAGGGGCAGCAGAGAACAGCAGCCCTTTCCCTGAAACTTTCGGAGATTTATCTGGTGGAGAAGATCATTCATGATAAACCAGTTCTGCTTCTGGACGATGTCCTTTCGGAGCTGGACAGCAGCCGTCAGAATTATCTTCTTGAGAGTATTCATGATATTCAGACCATGATCACCTGTACTGGTCTGGATGATTTTGTCAGTCATCAGTTTACGATCAATAAAGTGTTTCACGTTGTGGCAGGGCATGTGTATCAGCCGATGGGGGGTCCTGCAGATAAATAAGCTTGCGAAGTAGTATGCGATATGCTAAACTGGCATTAACTATGGAAAGTTGGTGAAAAATTTGGACAAAGAGGAATTTCGGGTTAAACTTGAAGAGATTAACCATTTAGTAGAACAGAAAGACTATAAGGGAGCCATGAATGTTGTAGACAGCATTGACTGGCGCCGTGTGAAAAATGTTCGTACCCTTTGTGTGGTTGGTGAAATCTATGCTGCCAATAAACGCTATGAGGACAGCAAGGAAATTTTCCTGCTGGCTTATCACAGAGCCTCCATTGGTAAGAACATTCTTTATCGTCTTGTAGAAGTTTCCCTGAAGCTGGGACAGGTTTCCGAGGCAGTGGAATTTTATCAGGAGTACAGGGAAGTTGCGCCAAATGATAATACGCAGTACATCCTGAAATACAAGATCCTGAAAGAAAAAAAGGCTCCTCTTGCAGAGCAGATCAAGGTTCTGGAGGATTATAAGGAGAAAGAATTTACCGAAAAATGGTCTTACGAGCTTGCCAAACTGTACTATCAGGATGGTGACAAAGAGAAATGTCTGGAGCTTTGCAACGAGATCATTCTCTGGTTCAACGAGGGTAACTACGTGATGAAGGCTATGGACCTGAAACAGCGTATGGGTGCTCTTACTGGCGCGGAGAAAGAGCGGTATGAACAGCAGTTTGTACCGAAGCTTCTGAAACCTGAGGAAGCAGATACCATCAAGGAAGAAGAGAAAGCACCGGAAGCTGAGAACCAGGGAAGCGAATCTATTGAAAGTATTCAGATCAAGAATGAGGATCTGGATGGCGTAGAGAGTCTTCAGGATAAAATTTCCAAAGGACTTCGTGACATCTTTGGAAGCCGTAAGATGGATGAAATGGAAGACAGCATTGTTTCCACTGAGCAGACGAAAGAGGTTCAGGAAGAAATGCTTCGTGATCCGGCTTCTGAGAAAGAATATGAAAGTGTACCGGAGCTGGAGCCTGAAACTGGCAAGGTGAAAGTGGAGAATACCAAGGAGAATGTTGCTGAAGAATCTGTGAGTACAGCAGATGAGACTGCGGAGGAATCAGCAGAAGCAGTTTCCGAAGAGAATACAGAAGGTTTAGAGAATGCAGATCGTTCAGAGTCTGCAGAAGAGAAGAACGCATTTTCCACAGAAACAGAAACACCTGTTGAGAACCTGAAAATGCCTACACTGAATATTCCGGATTCTATGAAGAATATGGTACCGGAAGAGATTGAGGTTCCTAAGGCACCTGTACAGAATAACCTTTTCAGTGATGAGGCTGATGCTGCGGAAAAAATGAAAGATGAGAAACCTGCATTTGATTTTTCAAATTTCAATCTGGAGGATACGATTCTTGCTGCTGCTTCTGCACAGGGAATTGAAATTCCGGATGAGAAGGTAGATGAAGAGAAAGTTCAAGAAGAAAATAAAGAAATTGTAGAAGTCGCCAAAGAAATATCTACGCAACCTCAGAAAGCTGTAAAAGAAGAAAAAGTAGAGAAGATTCCGGAAGAAGAGGAAGTTATCACTGAGGACGAGGAAGAAATCGAGCCAGAACCAGAGCAGAAAAAGCCGGTTGTAGAACTTGAGGAAGAGGAATTCCTTTCCGAAGAGGATCTTCAGGCTGCTGAGGATGAGTTTATGAATGGTCCGGCAGGACATAAGGAGAAAGAAGAGCCTTCTGATGATTCCATGTCTGAGGATGAATTTATTGCCAAGCTTCTCAGAGAGAGCATTGGAGAAGAAGAGGATGAGGATATGCCTCCAGCTGCAGATGATGTGGTTGAAACGGAAGATGCAGAGGAAGAACCGGAAGATTCTGAGGACGAAAACTTTGATTTTGATGAGGATGAAGAGGAAGAAGAGTCTTCTGAATCTCTTTCCGAGGAAGAGGAACTGGAACAGTTTATCGATTCTATTCAGCCAAAGGATAAGAGAAATCTATCTGACATTGTGCCAAGAGAGAAATCACTCACCGATGATGAGAAGAAGCTGTTTACATATTTTGTAAAGGTTCCGGGAATGCGGGAACAGCTGATCAGTGCACTTTGCGATGTGCAGATGGCGGCTGCTGATAAGACCTCCAAGACTGGAAACGTGATCGTCATGGGTGGGAAAGAAACTGGTAAGACAAGACTGATCGCAAGCTTGATTCCGGCAATCTGTAAAGAGCTGAATCTGCCGGCTTCCAAGGTGGCTTATGTATTTGCCGACCAGCTGAACGAGATGGATATTACGAAAGTGATTGGCAAGCTTAGCGGTGGTTTCCTTGTCATTGAGAATGCTAACCAGCTGACACAGGAAACAGTAGATATTCTGGATAAGGCTATGGAGTTCCGCACAGACGGACTTACTGTGATCATTGAGGATGAGAAGATCGGAATGCGTAAGCTGATTGCAAGATTCCCGAAATTCGCCAAGAAGTTTACATCCATGATCAACATTCCGGTATTTACCAATGATGAACTTGTAAACTTTGCAAGAGTTTACACCAAGGAAAATGGTTACAAGATCGACCAGATGGGAATGCTTGCATTGTATAATCTGATCGGTGTGAACCAGAAAGAAGACCAGCCTATGAACATTGGCGCAGTTAAGGAAATGCTTGACGCAGCAATGGCGAAATCCCAGGGCGGACTTCTGAAGTTTAATAAGAAAAAGAGAGTAGACCGTGATGGATTTACGGTTCTTTATGAGAAAGATTTTGCAAAATAAGTAATAGGGGAATTGCAGACAGCTGCCCAGATTGTGTGATTTGCAGATAATGATTAAATAATTTAAAAGAAAGAGGAAATTAATATGACCAGACCTTATTTAGGAAATCCGAAATATACCATTGAAGTTCTTCAAAAGTATAATTTTGCTTTCCAGAAAAGGTTTGGTCAGAATTTTCTTATCGATACCCATGTTCTGGAAAAAATAATCGAGGCTTCCAAGATCACCAAGGATGATTTTGTTCTGGAAATCGGACCGGGTATTGGAACTATGACCCAGTATCTGGCTGAGGCAGCCAGAGAAGTGGTGGCTGTAGAGATTGATAAGACATTGATCCCGATTCTGGAAAATGATACTTTGAAAGACTGGGATAATGTGACTGTGATCAACGAGGATATCCTGAAAGTTGATATTGCGGCGCTGGCACAGGAGAAAAATGGGGGCAAGCCTATCAAGGTGGTTGCCAATCTGCCTTATTATATTACCACACCAATCATCATGGGACTTTTTGAAAACCATGTTCCCATTTCTTCAATCACCATTATGGTACAGAAGGAAGTGGCAGACAGAATGCAGGTTGGTCCTGGAACAAAGGATTACGGTGCTTTGTCTCTGGCTGTTCAGTATTATGCCAGACCGCAGATCATTGCGAATGTTCCGCCAAACTGTTTTATGCCAAGACCGAAGGTGGGAAGTGCTGTTATCCAGCTTGTGAGATATGAAGAGCCGCCAGTGCAGGTGGACAATGAGAAGCTGATGTTCAGGCTGATCCGGGCATCTTTTAATCAGAGAAGAAAAACATTGGTAAATGGACTGAAGAACTCCCAGGAGCTTGATTTTTCAAAAGAGGAAATTGAGAAAGCTATGGCAGAGACCGGAATTCCGGTAAATGTGAGAGGCGAAGCGCTTACTTTAGCAGAATTTGCTGATCTTGCAAACGCATTTAATAAATTGAGATAGATATCAAGAACGGGGCGTAAGCCCCGTTCTCGATATCTTCGGATTGCTTCGCAGCGTTGCGGCTCCCGTGATCCTTCACATGTTCGGAAATGATTTACTGCATAAATCTTATACAAATAAAAATCACCCGGTGGCTAGACGGGTGATTTTTATTTTGTCTCAAATATATTTTTTAAAAGGAAGGAGAGTCAATCACTTTTGGGTGACTGACATATGAAAAAGAAATTTTATAAAAATAATGTTGGCTGTTATTATTTTTATGATGTTAGTATATCGGGAAAGTTTGAAAGAATCGTGTTTATCTTATGAAAAATTAGTGAACGAATTTGAAAAGATTTGTAACTTCCTGGAAAAATGGGCTGTTTTTGGAGATTAGTTATAAAAAGATTATAAAGTTTTTAGATACATTTTACAAATAAAAGGAAAAGGTGTAGTATAATGGGCTGGAATCTGGAGGAAGATTTATTTCCGGTATTGATTAAATTTCAGAAGAAAATTACTTGATATGAGGAAATCAGATCATAAATATGACCAGATTCCAGCAGTTTGTGAACAGAATATTAACTATTGCTGGTCAGACCATGAACAGCAGCTATTTAATTGTTACTGGAGAGATTTGAACAGATGACATTTAATCGTTACTGGGCAAGTCTTGAACAGCAACATTCAATCAGGAGGTAATTATCATGATAAAAATGAAAAAATCAGCAGCACTTATCCTTGCAGGAGTTCTTGCATGTTCCATGCCGATGCCGGTTATGGCATCCAGTGATACAGAAGTAGTAGAAAGTCTTCTGGACAGTGGAATTGATTTTCTTGCTTCTGACCCTGGAAAAGCAGTAGACATTATTATGTATGCCAAGGATCTTGTAGACCAGCAGAACATCACAGATGACCAGGTACGAAGTGCTGTAACTCAGGCAGCAGACCATTTTGGGGTATCTCTTTCTGATTCAGAGGTAGATTCCCTTGTTTCTGTAGTACGCAAGGTTCTGGATGCAAAAATTGACGAAGATGCTCTTAGAAGCGATGTAAATTCTGTATACAGTAAGCTGCAGGATATGGGTGTTACAAAGGATGATGCCAAAGGTCTTGTGTCGAAGTTAATCGAATTTGTAAAAGGATTATTCGAATGAGAAACGTAAAATGTGCAAAATGTATAACTTTACCAAATTAAAGTAAAGATGCAAATGTGGTAAATTTATAAAAAAAGAGGAAAATGAAAGAAGAAATTGTGCAAATAAAACAAATGTTCATTATTCGTTAACAATTTGCATGTATTTTGTTCATAAGTATCTGATACTATATAATCAGTTCGAAAGAACATACACAGAAGACGTTGTAATGACACCATTACACATAAAATTTTTTCATAATAATCGCCCCGGCAGCTACTGCCGGGGCACTCCTCGTTTTAGAGCGTATTTGAAAAAGTATTCCTGCAATCTGCACGCTCTGGAGCGTGTTTGAAAAAGGTTTTCTGCAAGATGTGCGTCACAATTTTTGGGAAAATTTGTCTGAATATGCCGCTCTTTAAACGCCAGATATTACACTCTGACGCTTAAAGAGCGGTGTTTTTTCGAATGTACATTCCAAAATTTATTTGCAACGAATAAGCGGTGTGCTATAATGAAGCAAAAACAGGGGCAAAGGAGTCTAGGTCATGGCAGAGACAATGAAGGATTACGAAGCAGAACTTGAAGCTTCTTTTAAGAAAATTGAAGAAGGCGACATTCTCACAGGAACAGTTGTGAGTGTAGATGATAAAGAAATTATTGTAGATTTAAAATATTATGCAGAAGGTATTATCCCGGTAGAAGATTACAGTAGAGAGCCGGGCTTTAACGTTAAAGAAGAAGTACACCCTGGAGATGAAGTTTCCGCCACAGTCGTAAGAAAAGACGATGGAAACGGCAACATCCTTTTATCCAAAGTTGAAGCTACTGACGTCCTGGCTTGGGACAAATTAAAAGAGCTGAAAGCCTCCGGAGAGGTTCTTGATGTAGTGGTAAAAGGTGTAGTAAACGGCGGTGCAGTTGCTTATGTAGAAGGTGTGCGCGGCTTTATCCCGGCCTCCAAGCTGGCCTTGAATTACGTAGAAGACACCAACGAATATCTGAACAGACACATCCAGGTTCAGGTAATCGATGTCAATAAAGAGGACAAAAAACTGATTCTTTCTGCGAAAGAAATTTTAAGGGAAAAAGCAGAAGAGGAAAGAAAGAATAAAATTTCCAATATCCAGCCAGGCTTTGTAACAGAAGGAACTGTAGAGAGCCTTCAGCCATACGGCGCATTTGTAGATCTTGGAAACGGCGTATCCGGACTGGTACATATTTCCCAGATTTGCGAAAAGAGAATCCGTAAACCATCAGAAGTTCTTGCAGTTGGAGATAAGGTGAAAGTAAAAGTAACTGCAGTGAAAGATGGAAAACTGAGCCTGAGTATCAAAGAAGCAACTGATATGATGGCAAAAGAAGTGGAAGAAGAGAAAATAGAAATCCCACAGTCCGGAGAAGAGGCAACCACATCTCTGGGAGCTTTATTTGCAAATATTAAACTGAATTAATATAAAGTGCAGATTTGGACGATTAAGACAATCGCCCAAAATGAAAATCTTCTGTAGAGCGTGTTTGAAAAGTAGACCCGAAATAAAAAACTCTGTTTACAGATGAAAAGTGTGCAGAGGTCAGCTGAATTTTGGAAGGAAGAATGTGAATGAAGAATCAGAAAGTATTTGTAATGGGACATAAGAATCCGGATACGGATTCTATTTGTTCGGCAATTGCTTACGCAGATATCAAAAACAGAACCACCCAGACCAAGCGTTATATTCCAAGACGTGCCGGTCAGATCAATGAAGAGACCCAGTATGTACTGAATCGTTTTGGGGTACAGCCACCGGCTTATCTGGGAAATATCGGAACGCAGGTAAAAGATATGGATATCCGTCCAAAACCGGATGCAGACCGTACCATGTCCCTGAAAAATGCCTGGGATATGATGCAGAATAAAGGCATTGTGACCCTTCCCATCTGTAACAGCGAGGATGAGCTGGAGGGAATTGTAACAATCGGTGATATTGCTGATGTTTACATGGATACCAAGGACAGCTATCTTCTTTCAAATGCCAGAACCCAGTATAACAAGATCAGGGATACTCTTGACGGTGAAATCGTGGAAGGAAACGGTCACGGTTATTTTACCAAAGGGAAAATCCTTATTGGAACTGCTGATCCGGAGGTAATGAAGAACTATATCGAAGAAAATGATATGGTTATTCTTGGAAATCGTGAGGAAGATCAGTTAAAGGCAATAGAACTGAATGTAAGCTGCATTATTGTAGGAATGAGTATTCAGGTAAGTGAGAAGGTAATAAAGAAAGCTCAGGAGAGACAGATCATCATTATCTCTTCTCCATATGATACCTACACAATTGCCCGCATGATCAACCAGAGTATTCCGGTAAATTATGTGATGAAAAAAGATAATCTGGTAACTTTCAACACTGAGGATTTCACAGATGATATCCAGGATGTTATGATCAAGCACCGCCACCGTGCATTCCCTGTTATCAATAAGCGGGGAAAATGTGTGGGAACCATTTCCAGACGAAATTTCCTTGACATGCACAAGAAACAGGTAATTCTGGTAGATCATAATGAGAAAGACCAGGCTGTTGATAATATTGAGAAAGCAGAGATTCTGGAGATCATTGACCATCATAAGCTTGGTTCTCTGGAAACTATGAAGCCGATTAATTTCAGAAATGAGCCAGTTGGATGTACTGCAACAATCCTTTACCGGATTTATGACGAGCAGCGACTGGAGATTCCGCCTAAGATTGCAGGACTTCTCTGTGCAGCCATTATTTCCGATACCTTAATGTTCCGTTCTCCAACCTGCACCCAGCAGGACAAGATCGCAGCAAGTGCGCTTGCACTGATCGCGGACATTAAGATTGAAGATTTCGCAAGAGAAATGTTCAAGGCTGGAAGCAATCTGAAGGATAAAGCACCTGAAGAAATATTCTATCAGGATTACAAGAAATTTATTGCAGAAGGAAATGTGGCTTTTGGTGTTGGACAGATCAGTTCCATGGACGAGGAAGAGCTTCAGGAGATCAAAGTTCGCCTGAAACCATTTATGGTAAGCGAGTGCGGACGCCATGGAATTACCCGTGTTTACTTTATGTTAACCAATATTATGGACGAGTCCTCAGATGTAATTTATTACGGCGAGGGCAGTGAGGAAATGGGAAAAATCGCATTCCAGCAGGAACCGGAGGATAAGTGCTTCCACCTGAAAGGCGTGGTTTCCCGTAAGAAACAGATGATCCCGGCTATGATGGAAGCCGCACAGATCATGGCAAATGACTTTAACTGATAATAAAGATTTTCCCGGCAAAGAGGCCAATGCTAGCAATATAGTGTCAACTTAAGCCAGTTATATTGGCTCATCTGTTCCTTGAAAACTAAATAGTAAAAATATACAATTTTGTGCGACAAATATCGGCACTATGTACACTTGACAAAGTGGCCAAAATTTGCGGCGAAGCCTTTTGAATATACACTTTCAGGAGGTACGCTATGAATTATTCTGATTTAATTACCCTTATTTTGACACAACTGCGAACCCACGTTAATTCAGACCAGTTTCTTGAGCAGTTCCGACGCTCAAAAGCATTTGTAAGACACCGCAAGCTTACATTAAAGCAGGTAGTTGCCTATCTTATCTATTCAAAAAAGCGCTCAATGGATATTGAATTGTCCGCACTTCAACGGCAGATTCCTGACATCGAGTTTCCCGATGTTTCACGACAGGCAGTCTCCAAAGCCAGGCGTGGCATCCTGCCAGATCTTTTCAAGGAACTTTTTGATGAACAGGTTGAAACTGTATACAAACATGCCGCTTGTTCAAAAAGCTGGTTTGGATACCGTGTTTTCGCTGTTGATGGATCTACGCTGGAGATCCCATTATCCAACGACACATCCTCTGAATTTGGAACGATTACAAGCTGTAATAACCAGGATATTTGCTGGGTGGAGGGTCTTCTTTCCACTATCTATGATGTCTTTCTTGATCAGATAGTCGATGGGCAGATATATACAAAAGGAACTGGAGAGCGTGATCCTTCGAGGGAACATTGGACCAGGTTACATGAATTAAATCTTGCCCAGAATGCACTGCTCGTCTTTGACCGTGGTTATTATTCAAAAGAATTATACGAGGATCTGGTTTCTGATGGCTGTCATGTTCTGATGCGTTTAAACAAGGGGAATCATCTTACCCGGTTAGGCTCTGATGATTTTTCATGGACTGCTGCTTCAGCAGATGGCAAACCGGTCCTTTACCGAATTGTAAGAGTACCACTGCCAGAACAATCAAACGAGGAAGCGGAATATCTGGTCACTAATATCACAGATCCGTCTATTTCTCCTGCATTGCTTTATAACCTTTATTTTGAAAGATGGAATATCGAAACAAAATACCGGGAACTCAAGGAATGGTGGGAACTGGAAGAATTCACAGGAACAAGCTGTAATTCCATTGAGCAGGAATTATACATAAACCTGTTGTTCTCCAATCTTGCTGCGCTTGTTAAAACAGAAGCAGACAGCATAGTAAAACAGAAAGCATTTATCAAAAACAAGTGGGCCTACCAGTCAAAACGGACTTTCATTATCGGTGAGGTAAAAGCCCTGGTGCCACAATTACTTTTTATGTCCATAGAAATTCTGCCAGTCATTACAAATCTGATCCTAAAAGCATCAAAAAAGCGTTCACAGATTCACCCTGGCAGATGCTATGAACGCTCTAAAAAGAATAGAGACCGAAAACATCTTCGCACAAGAAAATCGGTACTCTAACTCCTACACAAGAGAAGACCATTTTTAAAGGCCTATCCCGTATAGGTCTGTTTAACTATACCATAAATCCGGCAATAAGGCGAGATACTATTTTTACTATTTAGTTTTCAAGGAGCGAAATTAAATAAGCAGAATCATAACGATTTTAAGTTGACACTATATTGCTAGCATTG
>ENA-OUPA01001136-OUPA01001136.1-human-gut-metagenome-genome-assembly--contig:-NODE-1136-length-12132-cov-5.39281_pt1 | contig 12132 bp, 4 predicted proteins | sample MGYA00237939_ERZ548770 | MGnify/ENA primary metagenome ERZ548770 (study PRJEB26490, sample SAMN05356877) | human gut metagenome | biome: terrestrial biome; feature: human-associated habitat; material...
CAGCTCCTCAACGCGCGGAAGACCCTGCGTGATATCCTTTTCGGAAGCAACGCCGCCGGTATGGAAGGTACGCATGGTCAGCTGCGTGCCCGGCTCGCCGATAGCCTGAGCAGCAACGATGCCGACAGCCTCGCCGACATTGACGTAGCCGCCGTGCGCCAAATCCTGACCATAGCACTTGACGCAGACGCCGGTTTCGTTGCGGCAGGTCAGGACAGAACGAATCTGCACGGACTTGATGCCGCAGTCGATGATAGCGTTGCCCTGATCGTAAGAAATCATCTCGTTGCACGGTACGATGACCTCGCCCGTCAGCGGGTTGACGATATCCTCTGCCGCAACACGGCCGACGATACGGTCGATGAGCTTTTCAATCGGGTCGCGCTCGGAACCGATGGCGGTCACCGTAATGCCGCGAATCTTCTCGTGACGGCTCGCGAAGCAGTCGCGCTCGCGCACGATAACTTCCTGAGAAACGTCAACCAGACGGCGGGTCAGGTAACCAGAGTCAGCGGTACGCAGAGCGGTATCGGACAGAGCCTTACGGCTGCCGTGAGAGCTCTGGAAGAATTCAAGAACGGTCAGACCCTCGCGGAAGTTTGCCTTAACAGGCATTTCCAGCGGGCGGCCGGTCGGGGACGCCATCATGCCGCGCATGCCGGCAAGCTGGGAAATCTGAGAGATAGAACCACGGGCGCCGGAGTCGGTCATCATACGAATCGGGTTGAACTCGTCCATATGATCCATAATCTTGCCCTTGACGTCGTCGGTGGTCTTGCTCCAGACCTCGACAACGCGGTTGTAACGCTCCTCCTCAGCAAGCAGGCCTCGCTTGAACAGCTTCTCGATCTCGCGAACCCTGCCTTCTGCTTCCTCCAGAATCGGCTTCTTCTCCGGCGGAACGATAACGTCCGCAACGGCAACGGTGACCGCGCCGATGGTGGAGTACTTGTAGCCCATCGCCTTCACGTTATCCAGCACGCGCGCGGTCTCCGCGACGCCATGCTTGCGGAAGCACATGTCAACAATCTGACCGAGCTGCTTCTTGCCGACCTTCATGTCGATTTCAAGCGCGAACATGTCGTTGAGCGTGCTGCGCGGCTTAAAGCCCATATCCTGCGGCACATTGCTGTTCAGAATCAGGCGGCCAAGGCAGGTGTCGATGCGCTTATAATAGATGTTATCGCGATTGCCGCCGGTGATGTTGTTCTCGGCGAGATATTCAGAGGTCACCGGGTCGTCCCACTTGCGGGCAATACGCACGTTGATGCGGCTCTGCAGGTCAATCTGACCGCACAGATACGCCATCATCGCCTCATCCTCGTTGGCGAAGCAGCGTCCCTCGCCCTTCGCGCCCGGACGGATGCAGCTCAGGTAGTAGCAGCCGATAACCATATCCTGCGACGGAGAGATAACCGGCTTGCCGTCCTGCGGCTTGAGGATGTTGTTGGCGCAGAGCATCAGGAAGCGGGCTTCCGCCTGCGCTTCCATGGACAGCGGAACGTGAACAGCCATCTGGTCGCCGTCAAAGTCCGCGTTGAACGCGGTACAGGCGAGCGGATGGAGCTTCATCGCCTTGCCCTCGACCAGAATCGGCTCGAACGCCTGAATGCCCAGACGGTGCAGCGTAGGCGCGCGGTTCAGCAGAACCGGATGCTCCTTGATGACGCTCTCCAGGATATCCCATACGCGGGTCTCGCCGCGGTCCACCATGCGCTTGGCGCTCTTGACGTTGTGAACGATGCCGGTGTTGACCAGACGCTCCATGACGAACGGCTTGAACAGCTCCAGCGCCATACCCTTCGGCAGACCGCACTGATGGAGCTTGAGTTCAGGGCCGACGACGATAACGGAACGGCCGGAATAGTCAACGCGCTTACCGAGCAGGTTCTGGCGGAAACGTCCCTGCTTGCCGCGCAGGAAGTCGGAAAGGGACTTGAGCGCGCGGTTGCCGGGGCCCGTAACCGGACGTCCGCGGCGGCCGTTATCGATCAGCGCGTCAACCGCTTCCTGAAGCATGCGCTTCTCGTTGCGCACGATGATATCCGGCGCGCCCAGCTCAAGCAGACGCTTGAGGCGGTTATTGCGGTTGATGACGCGGCGATACAGGTCGTTCAGGTCGGAGGTCGCAAAGCGGCCGCCGTCCAGCTGAACCATCGGGCGCAGGTCGGGCGGCATGACCGGAATAACTTCCATAATCATCCACTCCGGCTTATTGCCGCTGGAGCGGAATGCCTCGACGACTTCCAGACGCTTAATCGCCTTCGCGCGCTTCTGACCTTCGGTCTCGCGCTCGCGCTCCTTCTCGGTCAGCTCGGCAATCTCGGTGCGCAGCTGCTCGCTGAGCTGATCGAGGTCGAGCTTCTGAAGCAGCTCACGAACCGCCTCCGCGCCCATGCCGACGCGCAGCGGTGCCTTGCCCATGCCCAAATCGGCAGTGTAGCTCGGCGCGGTAATCTGCTGGCGATACTCCGTCTCCGTCAGGATAGCGTTCGGACGCAGCGCGGTGCAGCCGGGATCCAGCACGATATAGGAAGCAAAGTACAGCACCTTTTCAAGCGCGCGCGGGCTGATGTCCAGCAGCGTGCCCATGCGGCTCGGGATACCTTTGAAATACCAGATATGGCTGACCGGAGCCGCCAGCTCGATATGACCCATGCGCTCGCGGCGAACCTTGGCGCGGGTAACCTCTACGCCGCACTTATCGCAGACAATGCCCTTGTTGCGCACGCGCTTATATTTTCCGCAGTTGCACTCCCAGTCCTTGGTCGGGCCAAAGATGCGCTCGCAGTACAGACCGTCGCGCTCCGGTTTGAGGGTACGGTAGTTAATCGTTTCCGGCTTGGTGACCTCGCCATGAGACCATGCGCGGATCTGTTCCGGAGAAGCCATGGAAATTTGAATGGAAGACAGGTTTGTCAGTTCCGACAAAGGGGTACACTCCCTTCTCTATATCAAATCAGACCGCCGCCGCGCACGGAGCGCGGCGGGGCATTGTTACGTCTATATCCCGAAACGGACAATTACTTGTCGTCCAGGTCGTCCAGGGAGATATCCTCGAAGCTGGGCACGTCGTCAAAGTCAAACACATCGTCGTCGGTGTCGAAGTCATCTCCGCCATCCTCGTCCTCCGTGTCCTCCGGCTCATCCGCATCGGCAGCCGCCGGCTTGCTCTCGCTTTCCTCGGCGTCGCTCTGGCTGCGGTCAAAGCCCTCGTCATCGTCCTCAAGCTCCTTGATGACGATTTCGTTGTGATCGCTGTCGAGCACCTTGACATCCAGGCACAGGCTTTCGAGTTCCTTGATGAGAACCTTGAAGGACTCCGGAACGCCCGGCGCGGGAATGTTCTTGCCCTTGACGATGGCTTCGTATGCCTTGACACGGCCCACGATATCGTCGGACTTGACCGTCAGAATCTCCTGAAGCGTATTGGCTGCGCCGTAAGCTTCCAGTGCCCAAACCTCCATCTCGCCGAAACGCTGACCGCCGAACTGCGCCTTGCCGCCCAACGGCTGCTGGGTCACGAGGCTGTACGGACCGGTGGAACGCGCGTGCATCTTGTCGTCAACAAGGTGATGCAGCTTGAGGTAGTACATGTAGCCAACGGTAACGGGGTTATCAAACTGGTCGCCGGTGCGTCCATCATAAAGGATGGTCTTACCGTCGCGGCTCTTGCCGCCGGCTTCCAGCGCATTCTGAATCTGCTCAAAGGATGCGCCGTCGAAGTCAGGCGTCGCCACGCGCCAGCCCAGTGCCTTCGCCGCCATGCCCAGGTGCATCTCCAAAACCTGACCCAGGTTCATACGGGACGGAACGCCCAGCGGGTTCAGCACGATCTGAAGCGGCGTGCCGTCCGGCAGGAACGGCATGTCCTCCTGACGCAGAACGCGGGAAACGACACCCTTGTTGCCGTGACGGCCTGCCATCTTATCGCCGACGGAAATCTTACGCTTCTGAGCGATGTAAACGCGAACCATGCGGTTGACGCCCGGAGCAAGCTCGGCGTGATCCTTGCGGTCAAACACCTTGACATCGACGATGATGCCTTCCTCGCCGTGCGGCACCTTCAAAGAGGTATCGCGAACCTCGCGCGCCTTCTCGCCGAAGATTGCGCGCAGCAGACGCTCCTCAGCGGTCAGCTCGGTCTCGCCCTTCGGGGTGACCTTGCCGACGAGGATATCGCCCGGATGCACCTCCGCACCGATGCGGATGATGCCCTCGGCATCCAGATCGCGCAGCGCGTCGTCGCCGACATTCGGCAGGTCACGGGTGATTTCTTCCGCGCCCAGCTTGGTGTCGCGTGCTTCGCACTCGTACTTTTCCAGATGGATGGAGGTAAAGACGTCGTTGCGAACCAGCTCCTCGGAGAGCAGGACGGCGTCCTCGTAGTTGTAGCCTTCCCACGTCATGAAGCCGATCAGGATGTTGCGTCCCAGCGCGATTTCGCCGTGATCCGTAGACGGACCGTCCGCGATGACGTCGCCCTTCTTCACCCTCTCGCCTGCGGAAACGATCGGGCGCTGGTTGATGCAGGTGCTCTGGTTGGAGCGCGCAAACTTGATGAGCTTGTAGGTGTGGGTCTCGTGCAGCTCGTCCTCGATGATAATCATGTCAGAAGAAACCTTCTTGACATAGCCATCCTCGCGGGCGCGCAGGCAGACGCCGGAATCCTTGCCCGCCTTGTACTCGATGCCGGTCGCAACATAAGCGGCTTCCGGACGGAGCAGCGGAACAGCCTGACGCTGCATGTTCGAGCCCATCAGGGCGCGGTTTGCGTCGTCATGGTCAAGGAACGGAATCATCGCCGTCGCGACAGAAATCACCTGGCGCGGGGAAACGTCGATATAGTCTACATGGCTCGGCTCGACGCTCTGAACATCGGCGCGGACGCGCACGGTAATGCGGTCGTTGACGAACGTGCCGTCCGGATTGAGCGGCTCCTTCGCCTGCGCGATGTAGCAGCCGTCCTCTTCGTCCGCCGCGAGGTAGACGATCTCGTCCAGAACGCGGGGCTTTTCGCCGCTGTGGTCAATCAGACGATACGGTGCTTCGATGAAGCCGTATTCGTTGATGCGCGCGTAGGTCGCCAGAGAGCCGATCAGACCGATGTTCGGGCCTTCAGGCGTCTCAATCGGGCAGATACGCGCGTAGTGAGAGTAGTGAACGTCTCGAACCTCGAAGGACGCGCGGTCGCGGTTCAAGCCGCCCGGACCCAGCGCGGAAAGACGACGCTTGTGCGTCAGCTCAGCCAGCGGGTTCGGCTGATCCATGAACTGGGACAGCTGGGAAGAACCGAAGAACTCCTTAATCGCCGCGGAAACCGGACGAATGTTGATAAGCTCCTGCGGCTTGACCTCGCTCTGGTTCTGCACGCTCATGCGCTCGCGAACCACGCGCTCCAGACGCGCCAGACCGATGCGGATTTGATTCTGGAGCAGCTCGCCGACAGAACGCAGGCGGCGGTTGCCGAGGTGGTCGATGTCGTCGGTCAGACCCACGCCGTACGGCAGGTTCAGCAGGTAGCTGATGGACGCAACGATATCGTCGATGAGGATATGCTTGGGCATGAGCGCGGCAAGGTTCTCATGGAGCAGGCGAATCTTCGCCAGCTCGTCCATGCCTTCCTGCTCGGCGGTCTCAAGCAGCTGCTTGAGAGTCGGCAGGTGAACCATCTCGTTGATGCCAGCCTTCTCGATTTCCTCTTCGGTCAGCCACGCGGCGGCATCGACGAAGTTGTTGCCGATGACGCGCACAACGCGATTCTCAAGGCGCAGATAGATGTCGTTGACGCCCGCGTCCTGAATCTTCTTGGCGAGCAGATCGGTCTTGGAGCCTGGGATGCGCTCGCCCGCCGCAATCAGCACCTCGCCGGTGGTCGGGTCGATGATGTCCTGATCGACCACATGACCGCGGATACGGGAGGCAATCGCCAGCTTTTTATTATACTTATAGCGGCCCACGCGCATCATATCATAGCGCTTGGGATCAAAGAAGGTCGCGTTCAGCAGCTTCTCGGCGGAATCAACCGTGCCGACTTCGCCCGGACGCAGGCGGCGATAGATATCCATCAAGCCGCTTTCCTTGCTCTTGATTTCGTTGCCGCCGCGGGTACGGCGGGTGCCGTCGTCGCCGCCGTCGCGCTGCATGGTCGCTTCGAGCTTTTCGTCGTCGCCCAAAAGCTGACGAATCTGCTCGTCGCTGCCATAGCCCAGCGCGCGGAGCAGGCTGGTCACCGGCAGCTTGCGGGCGCGGTCAACACGCACCCAGATGACGTCGTTGGAGTCGATTTCATACTCCAGCCACGCGCCGCGGCTCGGAATAACCTGCGTATCAAACAGGTGCTTGCCGGCCTTGTCAATGCTCTCGCGGTAATATACACCGGGGCTGCGCACGAGCTGGCTGACGATAACGCGCTCGCCGCCGTTGATGATGAACGTGCCGTGTTCGGTCATCAGCGGGAAATCGCCCATGAATACTTCGGATTCCTTGACTTCGCCCGTTTCATTGTTGGTCAGGCGAACGAGAACCTTGAGCGCGGTGGCATACGTCATGTCGCGCTCACGGCATTCCTCAAGCGAATATTTCGGCGTCTTATCCAGCGAATAATCGACGAATTCCAGCTTCAAATTGCCGTTGAAATCATAAATCGGAGAAACGTCGTTCAAGACCTCACGAAGATCCTCTTTCAGAAAACGATCGTAAGAGTTCTTCTGAACCTCGATCAGATCGGGCATTTCCACCACTTCATCAATGGTGGCAAAGCTCTTGCGGACACGTCCCTTGCCCATATTGACGTCGTGTACCCCGACGTACTTCATGATTTCAGCCTCTTCGCGTTCGTCGCGGACGATACCCATGAATGCCATCACCCCTAACTTGTCTACCTGCAAAGGATATATGCTGCAACAGGCAATCCGCTTTAAAACTGCCCATTGCCAAACAGCCCAAAGCGTTGTACAATGATATCAGGCTCATGCCCAGTGCCGGGCACATCTTTGCCTATTGTGCATACTGATGCAATATAGTATTGTATTCCTTTTTTAAAGTCCTGTCAAGCATTTCCGATGAATTTATATAAATTTCTTTGTTTTTTTGCGTGTTTTCGTCTGTTCTCATCGGTTTTCAGACGCTTTTTGACGTGTAAAAGAGGCTGACATCCGCCAGCCTCTTTGTTATTCAATCTTCGCCTGCGAACCCAGCGCGTAAAGTTCCTGCTCCTGCGCCGCAGAGATGAGCATATATACCGCATCGCCGCTTCGGGCGGCAAGCATGCCCTCGCTTCCCCGAAGCGCATAGACGGCTTCTTCCTCGCCCAGCACAAAGCCCGTGACGAGCTGCGCCTGCCAGCCCTCCGCGGACAGCCGCTCGATATACGCCGCGGGAACCGCGCTGACGGCAGTTGCCTGCAAGCCGTTTTCCGCCGCATAGACCCGCGTCACAATATGACATTCCGCGCCGCCCATTTGGACGGTTTCTTTTTTTTCCTCCAGCAGCGTCATGCCCTCGATGCTCAGCGTTCTTGCCGGATAGCCGTCCGCCGCCGTGTCGCTCTGCGTCCGCCGAACCGATGTCTGCATGTCGTCAGCAAGCTGATACACCATCGTTCCGTAGAACACGACACTCAGCACCAGCGCACAGAGCGCACCGAGCAATGCCGTCCATATACCTGCCCATCGGCTTTTCTTCTTTTTCCCTGCGCCCATGCCGCGCCGCCTTTCCTGTTTCATATGCTATACCTTACCACAGGATTGCCCGTCTGTCAAAATCTCATGAGTCCAATCCGTCAAAGCCTTCAGCATCTTGAACCCCCCCGCTCATCCGGGCAGTCTTACACCATTCCCCATAAATTAAAAAAGAGGGGATGCCAAGCTTAAACCAAACATTTCAGGAAACAAATGTCTAGGCATTTGTGGATATGGGGTTTTGCCCCATCGCCCCACCAAAGGGCTTTCCGCTCGCCCTTTGGAAACCTTCGGGCGCAAATACTTAGGTTTATTCTTGAAATATCGGGTTTATGAGCTTGACAGCCCCGTTTGTTATCCTATTTAGAAGTCTGCTCCGGAATTTCTTACAGGAAGATGTACTTCAGCACGAACAGCAGAGCCAGCACATACATCAGCGGCTTGACCTGCTTGCCCTTGCCGGAAACCACATGCAGCACAACATAGGAGATGATGCCCATGGAGATGCCTTCGGAGATGCTGTAGAACAGCGGCATGGCAACGATTGCCAGATACGCCGGAATCGCTTCCACCATGTTGTCCTCGTCAAAGCGAATCTCGGTAACCGTGGAAACCATCAGATAGCCGACCATCATCAGTGCGGGAGCGGTCGCAAAGGACGGAATCGCGGTGAAAATCGGTGCGAAGAACATCGACGCCAGGAACAGCAGGCCGGTGGTCAGCGCAGTCAGACCGGTGCGGCCGCCGACAGCTACGCCGGAAGCGGACTCAACGAAGGTCGTAACGGTGGAGGTGCCCATCACGGCGCCGACGGTGGTGCCGATTGCGTCCGCCATCAGAGCGGGCTTGATGCCCGGCAGACTGCCCTCTTCATCGAGCATATCTGCTTTGGTCGCCACGCCGATGAGCGTGCCGAGGGTATCAAAGATATCCACGAACAGGAAGGAGAACACCACAATGATGAAGTTGACGATGCCGACGTTGCTGAAATCCACGTTGAAGCACTGACCGAAGGTCATGCCCAGCTTGGAGAAATCCGTCAGAGCCATCGTCGGGAAGAGCGTATAGAAGCCATTCGCCGGATCGGGCGTATAAATGCCCGCAACCTGACAGAGCATGCCGATGACCCACGTCGCCAGAATGCCCAGCAGAATCGCGCCTTTCACATGGTGGAGGTACAGCGCAGCCATGATGAACAGACCGACAAGCGCAAGCAGCGCGCAGATGCCGTGGGTATTGAAGTTCTCGGTGAAGCTCGTGATGGTCACCAGCGTAGCGGAATCAACCGCCAGGCCCGCGTTTTGCAGACCGATAAAGCAGATGAACAGACCAATGCCGACGGAAACGCCGCGCTTGAGCGTCAGCGGAATGGCGTTGAAAATCGCCTCGCGAACGTTCGTCAGGCTCAGTACGACGAAAATCAAGCCCTCAACAAAGACCGCCAGCAGCGCGACCTGCCAGGTGTAACCCATGCCCAGCACAACCGTGTAGGCGAGGAACGCATTCAGGCCCATGCCCGCGGACAGCGCGAACGGCAGGTTCGCCATCAAACCCATGCACGCCGTGCCGATAAAAGACGCAATCGCGGTCGCCAGCAGGACGGCAGTGGAGTCCATGCCCGCAGCGGACAGGATGCTCGGATTGACCGCCAGGATGTAAGCCATGGTCATAAAGGTGGTGATACCCGCCATGACTTCCGTTTTAACATTGGTTTTGTGTTTGCTCAGCTGAAAAATCTTCTCAAACACAGGTTTCATTCCCTTCTCTCGTATATTCCCCTCACGCAAAAAGGGGAGGGATGGGGCTTCCCTCCACACACCGGACGTATGCGCAATCTCATAAAATCCGGTCATTCAGCTTTTTGATTATAGCACGGTACAGCGGGGAAAACAACCTGTTTTTTAAGAATTTGAAAGGTTTTTTAGAATATTGTTCGTCTTTATGCTCCGTATCTTCTTTTTTGTGTTTTAAAAAATGTCCGGTTTTTTGCCGATTTCGATCACGCGTCCCAATTCCGCCGATGTCCTGTGAGAAATGGAGATGACCGTTCTGTCCCGCGCCACACGCCTGAGCGCAGTCAAAACAGCTTTTTCCGTTTCCGCGTCGAGATTCGCCGTTATTTCATCAAACAGCAGCAGCTTCGGTTCTGCCGCCGCCGCCCTCACAATGGAAAGGAGCTGCCATTGTCCCTGAGAAAACAGCTCCGGTGTGCAGGGGGTATCATATCCCTTTTCCAGGCTCTCGATGGCTTCCTTCATTCCGGTTAATTCCACCGTGTTCCGGATGCTCTTTTCGCTGATGGAAGCGTCATACAGCGTAATCTGCTCTCTCACTGTTCCCGTCACCCTGTGAAACGACTGCTCGACGTAACCAAACAGCCTTCTTCGATCTTCCGGTCTGATTTCCGCCGCAGGAACGCCGTGAATCAGCACCTCGCCGCTCTGCGGCTGATACAGCCCCAGCAGCAGCTTGAATATCGTGCTTTTCCCCACGCCCGTGCGTCCGGCAAGCGTCCCCTGTTCGCCATCCATAACCTTGAAGCTCAGATGGCGGAGTACCGCATGTTCGTCGTAGCCGAACGTCACATCCCGAAATTCCACAAACGGGATATCCCCGCCGACTGCTCTGCGTCCGACGCAGGCATGCGGCTCCTCTCTTTCCTCAAGAGCAAAGAACTCGTCCATGCGGCGAATGCCCGCCACCGCCGACTGAATGGTTTGAATTTCCATGCCCAAGCTCTCTACCGGCGCAAAGATTTGGGAGATATAGTTGATGACGGCAACCGCCGTGCCCGCGGACATACCGAAAAAGGTCAGTACACGCGGATTGCCCGATGCCGAAAGCAGCATGACGGCAGATACCACGACCGCATTCAGAATGAGAATGACCGGAGAATAGACCGCGTCGCAGAAATTGGTTTTCTCCATCGCCCGATAGCTTTTGCCGATATACGCATCATACCGCTGTTCCATATACGCTTCCTTGTTCAGACAGTGGATCGTGCGGATGTTGTGCAGGGTTTCCGGCACATGTCCGGACGCCCTGCCGACCGCCTTCCGGTTCTCCATCTGCGCCGCCAGCATGCTTTTCTGTACGCGCCGCGTGAACGCAAACAGGAACGGCAGCAGTGCCAGCAGCACGAACGTCAGCCCGCGGTTGCGAAACCAGATGACCGTCAGGATGCTGACGAGCTTGCAGATATCGGCAAACATGCTGATAATGCCGGATGTAAACAGGTTTTCCACCGTATCCACGTCGCCCACAAAACGCGATACCAGCGTGCCCGGCTCCTGTCCGGTCACGTTGTCCGTCGTCAGGTGAATGAACTTGTCCATCAGGCTGCTGCGCAGGGCATGCGTCATCTTCTGTCCGAATACGGTAAGCAGCCCTTCCCTCGCCGACTCCATCACGCCCGCCAGCGCCAGCATGCCGAAATAGAGCAGGATGAGGACGAGTGCCGCCTGCTTTCCCTCTGTCACGGTATCCACAATCCTCGCCAGAATCAGCGGTGGAATCAGCGCCGCGACAACCGCGCCGACGACCGCGAAAACAATGCCCAGTGACAAGCCCTTCTGCGCCCTGACCGTATCCAGAATCACATTCCTGACCCGCTTTTCACGCCTCATGCGCTTCGCCTCCCTTCTGTCCGGCTTCCGTCTGCGACGCAAACAGTTTTTGATATTCCGGCACCTTGACCATCAGCTCTTCATGTGTGCCGACCGTCGCCCGTCCATCCTCCATCCAGATGATTTGATCCATCTTCGGAAAGAGATACAGCCGATGGGAAACGAGCAGCACGATATCCTCCCGCGTCTGTTCTCGCAGATGCGCAAAAACCTCCCTCTCCGTCGGTCGATCCAGCGCGGAGAACGGGTCGTCTAAAATGAGAATCGGTCGGGGATGGCAGAGCGTCCTCGCCAGTGCCAGCCGCTTTCCCTGCCCGCCGGAAAGCCGGACGCCGCCGCTCCCGATAAGGCTCTGTTCTGCGCCGTCCATCGCGGCGACCTCCTTCTCCATACAGACCATTTTAAGGAAAGTCCCCGCGTCTTTCTTCTCGCCCATCAGGATATTGTTTTCAATCGTATCGTTGAACAGCTCCGGATCATGTCCCAGATACCCGATGATGTTCGTGCGCTCATCCGGCTTCATCTTCCGCAGCTCCCTGCCGTCGATTCGAATCGCCCCTTCATAGGGATATTCGCACAGGAACGCCCTGCCGAGGGTCGATTTGCCGCATGCCACCGGTCCGGTGATACCGATCATCTGCCCCTTTTCCACCGTAAAAGAAATATCGTTCAGCACCTTTTTCCCGTCCGGATAAGTCAGGCTCAGATGCTCGACCTCCAACCGGTTTACCGTACCCTTGCTCTCGCCTAGCTTCTGTTCGTCCTTTTGCGGTTTCTGCGCAAGCAGGGGCTTGATGCGGTTCCACGAAACCTGCGCCTTATGC
>ENA-OUPA01001146-OUPA01001146.1-human-gut-metagenome-genome-assembly--contig:-NODE-1146-length-12051-cov-8.07678_pt1 | contig 12051 bp, 7 predicted proteins | sample MGYA00237939_ERZ548770 | MGnify/ENA primary metagenome ERZ548770 (study PRJEB26490, sample SAMN05356877) | human gut metagenome | biome: terrestrial biome; feature: human-associated habitat; material...
ATGTATGCATGATATCATCTAACTGATCCTTGATTGCTGCAATGACTTTTGGATTTCTGTTACCACAGCTGTTAACGGCAACTCCACCGTAGAAATCAAGATATGCATTTCCCTCTTCATCATACAGATACATGCCCTCTGCTCTCTCTGCAATGAAATCATATCTTTCATAAGTCTCCACCATATACTTATTGACCATATCCTTCAACTCTTGTGCTGTAAGTCCCGTATCCTTTAATCTCATAATAAAACTCCTCACTTTCATTCATTTTCGAATTTGTTGAATTATGATCTCGTTCGTTTTCCTATCCTTTTATCACTCTGTCATTAGAACGAAAAAAGGCACCACACCCAAACGGGTATGGCGCCTTTGCCTTTCAACGATTCACAGTATATACCTGTGTTTTTGAAACGTCAATATGTTTTTTGAAAATTTTTTTAAATATTTTTATCATGAACTTTTCCGACATACACAGGTATAAAAAATAGAGTGTCATACGACACTCTATTTCTGCACATATTAGTTATACTTACGTTTTCTAGCAGCTTCAGATTTCTTTTTGCGTCTTACGCTTGGTTTTTCGTAATGTTCTCTTTTACGAATTTCCTGCTGAATACCAGCCTTTGCACAGTTTCTTTTGAATCTGCGTAAAGCGCTATCTAACGATTCGTTTTCTTTAACGATTACATTTGACATAGTCTCACACCTAACCTCCCTCCAGTTGTAGATTGTGCATAATACAACTGTATGGGTATTTTTTGCACTGTTCTTATTATACCAGAAAAATCTCGTACGTCAACAAGTTTTTTCATTTTTTTGCAAAATTTTTCCCTGCCGCCTGCCTGGCTCCTTTTTCTGCCCTGCAGGCGGCAGGATTTTGTGCTGTTTTTCCTGCTTATTGTTATGCGATCTGGCCTTCCAGTACCTCGGCAGCTTTTGCAACTGCTTCGTCGATCTTCTCCGGATTCTTTCCGCCGGCCTGTGCCATGTTCGGACGTCCACCGCCGCCGCCGCCGACAACGGCTGCCACTTCTTTGATCAGTTTTCCGGCATGTGCACCTTTCTTCATCGCATCATCGGTTACCATGGCAAGAAGGCTTACTTTGCCGTCCTTTGCAGATGCCAGAACAACAACGCCGCTTCCCAGTTTTTCTTTCAGCTGGTCGCCAAGGTCACGCAGTCCGTTCATATCGACATCCGGTACGGATGCAGCGAGAAGTTTTACACCTTTGACTTCGGTTACTTTATCCATAACATCGCCGAGCGCTTCTTTTGCCAGTTTGCTCTTTAAGGACTCATTCTCTGCCTGGAGTGCTTTTGCCTCTGCCTGCAGATGAGCGATCTTCTCGAGGAGATCCGCCGGTGTTGTCTTTAAGAGAGCTGCTGCCTCATGCATTTTCTCTTCCTGTGCTTTATAGTATGCGGTAACAGACGGTCCGGTCAGAGCTTCGATTCTGCGGACACCTGCTGCAACGCCTGCCTCAGAAACAAGTTTGAACAGTCCAATTTCAGCGGTATTCTTTACATGGGTACCACCGCAGAGCTCTTTGGAGAAGTCTCCCATGGAAACGACACGTACTTTGTCGCCGTATTTCTCACCGAACAGAGCCATCGCACCGGATTTCTTCGCTTCCTCAGTATCCATGATGTCGGTTACAACCGGGATCTGCTCCTGAATCTTTTCATTTACCAGATTCTCAACTTTTTCCAGTTCTTCCGGTGTCATAGCCTGGAAGTGGGCAAAGTCGAAACGGAGTCTGGTCGGGGTTACGAGAGAACCTTTCTGCTCTACGTGTGCACCGAGAACAGTCTTTAATGCCTTCTGCAGAAGGTGTGTTGCGCTGTGGTTCTTCTCGGTATTTTTTCTTGCCTCTTCGTTGACCTGAAGCGTAACTTCCTCGCCGTTTGAAATCATACCAAATTTCATGACACCGACGTGGCCGTATTTTCCGCCGCGGAGTTTGATGGTATCTTCTACTTCGAATACACCATTTGCTCCTTTGATGATACCGCAGTCGCCTTCCTGACCGCCCATGGTAGCGTAGAACGGAGTTTTCTCTACGAAAATGGTTCCCTTCTGGCCTTCCACCAGAGATTCTGCAATCTCAGTCTCTGTCGTCAGAACGGTTACTTTGGAGGTATCCTCCAGATGATCGTATCCGGTAAACTCAGTTGTTACGGACGGGTCGATCTCATCGTAAACGGTTGCATCAGCACCCATGTAGTTTGTTACTTCACGGCTCGATCTTGCACGCTCTCTCTGCTCTTCCATTGCTGCATGGAAACCGTCCTCGTCGATGCCGTAGCCCTTCTCCTCGAGGATCTCTTTGGTCAGATCCAGCGGGAATCCGTAGGTATCGTACAGTTTGAATGCATCCTGTCCGTCCAGAACTTTTTTGCCTTCGCTCTGCATTTTTTCTTCGAGCTCGGAGAGGATATGAAGTCCCTGGTCGATGGTTTTGTTGAACTGGGTCTCCTCGTTGTTCAGAACGTTGAAGATGAAGTCTTTTTTCTCTTCAAGTTCCGGATATCCGTCTTTGGAGCCTTCGATTACGCTTGCGGAAAGGCGGGCAAGGAACAGTCCGTCAATGCCAAGCAGACGGCCATGACGTGCTGCACGGCGGATCAGACGGCGCAGTACGTAGCCTCTTCCTTCGTTGGTCGGCATGATTCCATCGGAAATCATGAATGTTGCGGAACGGATATGGTCTGTGATAAGGCGGATGGAAACATCGGTCTCATGATCTTTCCCATACTCTTTTCCGGAGATTTCGCATACTTTGTTGCGGAGTGCCTGAATGGTGTCGACATCGAAGATGGAATCTACATCCTGTACGACAACGGCCAGACGCTCAAGTCCCATACCGGTATCGATGTTCTTCTGGATCAGGTCGGTGTAGTGGCCCTCGCCGTCGTTGTTGAACTGGCTGAATACGTTGTTCCATACTTCCATGTAACGGTCACACTCGCAGCCAACGGTACATCCCGGTTTGCCGCAGCCGTATTTTTCTCCGCGGTCATAATAAATCTCAGAACACGGACCGCACGGACCTGCGCCATGCTCCCAGAAGTTGTCCTCTTTTCCAAACCGGAAAATACGGTCTGCCGGGATGCCGATCTCTTTGTTCCAGATATCAAATGCTTCATCATCGTCCTGATAGATGGATGGGTACAGACGATTCGGATCGAGCCCTACTACCTGTGTTAAAAACTCCCAGGACCATGCGATTGCTTCGTGTTTGAAATAATCACCGAAGGAAAAGTTTCCGAGCATCTCAAAGAAGGTGCCGTGACGGGCTGTTTTTCCTACATTTTCAATATCGCCGGTACGGATACATTTCTGACATGTTGTTACTCTTCTTCTCGGCGGAATCTCTGCGCCTGTGAAGTAAGGTTTCAGCGGAGCCATACCGGAGTTGATCAGTAAAAGACTTTTATCGTTGTGTGGAATCAACGAAAAACTCTTCATAGCAAGATGTCCTTTGCTCTCGAAGAACTCAAGAAACATCTTTCGTAATTCGTTTACGCCATATTTTTCCATGACTGTTTGTCCTCCAAATAATTCAGTGTGTCCCGGAATTTCTTCCGGGAATCCATTCTTTTATAATAGCACACTTAATTATTTAACGCAAATTTTTTTGAAATTCTTCTTTCCTTTTTTCAGAACGATACCGTCCTCGCCGAAGGCTGCTTTTTCTACGGCATATTTCGGATCTGTAATTTTCTCACCGTCTACGGATACACCGCCCTGCTCTACGGCACGGCGTCCTTCGTTTCTGGTCTTTGCAAGCTCTGCTTTGACAAGAAGGGTTACGATATCGATTTTATCGTCCGTGAAATCCTCTGCAGAAATTTCACTGGTCGGCATATGCTCGGAGCTTCCGGTAGAGAATACGGCACGTGCGCCTTCCTGCGCTTTCTTTGCTTCTTCCTCGCCGTGTACCATGGAGGTCAGCTCATAGGCCAGGATCTCTTTTGCCTCGTTCAGCTTGCTTCCTTCCCAGGAATCCATCTCGTCGATCTGCTCCAGCGGCAGGAAGGTCAGCATACGGATACATTTTAAGACGTCGGCATCGTCCACGTTTCTCCAGTACTGGTAGAAATCGAACGGGCTGGTCTTGTTCGGGTCAAGCCATACAGCGTTTCCTGCGGTTTTACCCATCTTCTTGCCCTGAGAGTCGGTCAGAAGGGTGATGGTCATTGCATAGGCATCTTTTCCAAGTTTACGGCGGATCAGTTCGGTTCCTCCCAGCATGTTGGACCACTGGTCATCGCCGCCGAACTGCATATTGCAGCCGTATTTCTGGAACATGTGATAGAAGTCGTAGCTCTGCATAATCATGTAGTTGAACTCCAGGAAAGAAAGACCTTTTTCCATACGCTGTTTGTAGCACTCTGCACGGAGCATGTTGTTGACGCTGAAGCATGCACCTACCTCACGGAGCAGTTCTACATAGTTCAGGTTCAGCAGCCAGTCTGCGTTGTTGAGCATCATAGCTTTTCCCTCGCCGAACTCGATGAAACGCTCCATCTGACGTTTGAAGCACTCTGCGTTGTGGTCGATCTCCTCGCGGGTCAGCATTTTTCTCATATCGGTTCTTCCGGACGGGTCACCGATCATGGTGGTGCCGCCGCCGATCAGGGCGATCGGTTTGTTTCCTGCCATCTGCATCCGTTTCATCAGGGTCAGTGCCATGAAGTGACCTGCGGTCAGACTGTCTGCGGTGCAGTCGAATCCGATATAGAACGTTGCTTTTCCATTGTTTACCAGGTCTCTGATTTCATCCTCATCGGTTACCTGTGCCAGAAGGCCTCTGGCGATCAGTTCGTCATAAATCTGCATTTTGTTTTTCTCCTTTTTTCGGTTGACTTTCGGGTATGTGTTACCGTTTGGGACCAAAGTTTTTTATACAAAAAGACTCCCGTCCTTTCCGATTCAAAGGACGAGAGCCCGTATCTCCCGTGTTACCACCTTACTTCACAGCTGTCTCACGGCAGCTGCCTTTGTCGGTATCCAAAACCTCTGAATACCCTGACGCTGTAACGTTCGTCTCTTACGTCGCAGCCTACTAAAAACGTGCATCATAGTTCTTCTGCCGCCCGTTTTATTCGGTGCGCAACTCCGGGATGTATTCGAATCGTACAGAACCTGCATGCGCCTCTCATCTGCCGGCTGCTTTCTGTCCGCGTTTTTGTACGTCTACTTGTTCCCTTCCAAGCCTTTTTCCATGTTCCATAGTATAAACGGTGATTCGAAATCTGTCAAGACTTCTGCTTTCCGTTTTTTCATCTATTTTTAATATCCGCGGTCCTGATCCATCATATACAGGAGTGCGTTGCAGATGCACGCCGCGATATTGCTGCCGCCTTTTCGTCCGCGTGCCACGATATACGGGATATTGGTCTGCATAATCAGTTCTTTGGACTGTACCACATTGACAAAACCGACCGGAACTCCGATGATCAGCGCCGGTTTTATTTTTCCTTCCCCGATCAGTTCATAGAGGCGGACCAGTGCCGTCGGCGCATTTCCAACCGCAATAATCAGCTTTTTATCCAGCTCCGCCGCTTTTTCCATGCAGGCTGCCGCGCGGGTGCTTCCGGTTTCTTTTGCTCTTGCCGCAACATCTTCGTCTGACATAAAGCAGAGCGCTTCACCGCCGTGGCGCGCAAGCACCTTTTTGTTGATGCCGGATCTTGCCATCTGCGTATCCGTCACAATGCAGGCTCCCTCCCGGATCGCCTCGATGCCTTTTTCCACCGCATGCTCCGAAAAGCAGAGATTATCCGCATAATCAAAATCCGCACTTGTGTGGATACACCGCTTTACAACCAGTTCCTGATCCTCTGGAAACGTTCTTCCGTTTAATTCTTCCGTGATAATTTCAAAGCTTCTCTTTTCAATCTCGTGCGGGCTTACCTGCTCCAGTTCTATCTTCATCTTTATGCCCCTTCTTCCAGAATTTGATAAATCTTCTTCATGTCGAGATGCTCGCGCAGCGCATCTGCGAGAATATCGTACTGTGTCTCTTTGAATGTCTGGTAATCGACACCGTGAATCTGCTCCATGGCAATTCCCTTATTCTTTGCAAGTGCTTCCACGATCCGCTCGGCAACTTCTTCTTTGTCGAAAATGCCGTGCACATACGTACCGTACACATTTCCTTTCTGTGCACCGTCCAGCTTATCCGAATCAGCACGGTTCTGATCATCGATGAACGTGAATGCTTCTGTTCCTTCTTTCCGCACCGTTTCTCCCATATGGATTTCATAGCCCTCGATCCGGGTTCCCTCGATCCCGGCAAGAATGCCTTCTGTTTTTCCAAAAGCGCCCTCCGCGCGGGTTCTCGTCTTCTCACCGGCAAATACGGTATCCATCGGCAGGAGTCCCATTCCTTTGATCGTTCCGCCGGCTTCGACACGCAGCGGATCGCTCAGCGTATCTCCGAGCATCTGGAAGCCGCCGCAGACACCGAAAATTACTTTTCCGGCCGCAGCCGCCTTCAGTACGGCCGCTTCCAGACCATTCTGACGCATCCAGAGCAGATCCTCCATCGTGTTTTTCGTTCCCGGAAGCAGAATCATATCCGGATTTTTCAGTTCGGAGACAGAGCTTACGTAGCGGAGTGATACGCCTTCGATCCGCTCGAACGGGTTGAAATCGGTGAAGTTTGAAATACGCGGGAGACGGATGACCGCAAGGTCAATGAGACCGATCTCCTCTTTTCTGGTGAATCGCTCGGTCAGACTGTCCTCGTCTTCCACTTCGATGTGGAGATACGGCGCCACGCCGACCACCGGGATGTGTGTTTTTTCTTCCAGCATCACAACGCCCGGGTCCAGGATGGTTTTGTCCCCGCGGAATTTGTTGATAATCAGACCCTTGATGCGGTCGCGCTCATCCGGCTCTAAAAGCTCTACGGTACCGTAAAGCTGAGCAAAAACGCCGCCGCGGTCAATATCTCCGACGAGGAGCACCGGTGCATCCACAAGCTTTGCCATTCCCATATTGACGATATCATCGGCTTTCAGGTTGATCTCCGCCGGACTTCCGGCTCCCTCGATCACAATGATATCATACTGTTCTTCCAGTGCATGGTACGCTTTCATGATGTCCGGGATCAGCTCTTTTTTGTGGGAAAAATATTCCCGCGCACTCATGTTTCCCAGTACCTCACCGTTTACAATCACCTGCGAACCGGTGTCATTCGTCGGCTTTAACAGAATCGGGTTCATCAAAACGGACGGTTCGATCCCGGCCGCTTCCGCCTGCATGACCTGTGCACGTCCCATCTCAAGGCCTTCTCTCGTAATAAACGAATTCAGCGCCATATTCTGTGATTTGAACGGCGCCACACGGTATCCGTCCTGATGGAAAATCCGGCATAAGCCCGCCGCAAGCAGACTTTTTCCCGCATTTGACATCGTTCCCTGTATCATAATTACTTTCGCCATCGTTTTTCCTCCTAAAACCACTGCAGAATCTGTGAAACGGCTTCTGTCAGAATCTGGTTTTCTTCATGTGTGCGTACGGCTGCACGGTAATATCCGTCGGCAAGGCCCGGGTAGTTGGAACAGTCGCGGATCAGAATGCCGCCTTTTTCCAGCCGTGCGGCAAGTCCTTTCGGTCCCTCAAAGAACAGATAATTTGCACAGGAATCCCATACGGTAAGACCTGCTTTTTCCAGTTCTGCTTTCATCCAGGCGCGTTCTTTTCCGATCAGTTCCCGTGCTTCTTTGACGTAAGCATCCTCGTTCAGGGCGGCAAGGCCTGCCATCTGCGCCGGAATCGAAACATTCCACGACTGCATGCTGCGGCTGATCCGATCCAGCAGATCCTCGTCGCTGCAGAGCAGATAGCCAAGACGCAGGCCCGGCATTGCGTAAATCTTTGTGAACGCACGCAGAATCAGCAGATTCGGATATTCGTCCAGTTTTCCCTGCATCGTCACTTTTTCCGGCTCCGGCAGAAATTCTATGAAACACTCATCCAGCACCAGATAGATGTTACGCTCCCGGCAGTTATCCAGGATCTTTAAAAGAAGCTCCTGCGGAATCGTAAGGCCGGTTGGATTATTTGGATTACATAAAAAGACAAGATCCAGATCGTCGGTCAGATCATCGCAGAAATCGTCCTGTAAAAGAAAGCCTTTTTCCTTTTGCAGCGGATACATACGGATAAAACACCCTGCCGCTGAAAGTGCTGCTTCATACTCTGCAAATCCCGGCGCTGCAATCAGCGCTTTTTTCGGGCGGAGAGCCTGTGTCAGGGCAAAAATAAGCTCCGCGGCGCCGTTTGCAAACAGGATATTTTCTTCTGGAAGTTGCTCCTTTTCCGACAGTGCCCGGGTCAGGTCCCGGCACAGTGCGTCAGGATACTGTTCCACCGATTCCGCGCTCTTTCTCACCGCCTCTTTCACACTTTCCGGAGTTCCAAGAGGATTGACATTCACAGAAAAATCGACTCTGCATTTTTTCGTGTAAATGTCTCCTCCATGTGGATTTTGTCTCATACCATATGCCTTCCTTTCTCTTTTCCGTTGTGTTTCTATCTTCTCTTTTTACAGAAATAAAAAGAACGCGCGGATTCCCGCAAAGAACACCAGTCCGAGGAACGAGGTCAGATACATCAGATGATTTGCTCTTTTGATATCTTCCGCCTCGACCGGGCGGATGTCATCGCCGATCGTTGGTTTCTTTACGACTTTGCCGAAATACACGGCATCTCCGGCAAGCTGTACTTCCAGCGCCCCTGCCATAACTGCTTCTGTCTGCGCAGAATTTGGGCTGGCGTGGCAGTAACGGTCGCGTTTGTAAATTTTTTCTGCATTTTTCCAGTTCATGCGCTCGCATGCAGACGCAAGAATCATCAGCCATGCGCTGATTCTCGCCGGTATGTAATTGACGACATCGTCCAGCTTTGCCGCACACCGTCCAAAATACAGATATTTGTCATTTTTGTATCCCACCATGGAATCCATGGTATTGATGGACTTATACAGAAAGCCCACTGCCGGTCCGCCGATGGCAAGAAAGAGGAGCGGTGCAATGACACCGTCCGACGTATTCTCCGCGATCGTTTCCACGGCAGCTTTTGTCACTCCTGTTTCCGAAAGATTTTCCGTATCACGTCCTACGATCATGGAAACCGCATAGCGCGCCCCCGGAAGATCGTTTTCTTTTAATTTCTGATAGACCTTCATGCTCTCATCCTTCAGGCATTTCGTTGCCGGAATCTGCCAGCACCAGAGAACCTCCAAAAGGAAGCCGATGACCGGATGAATTTTAAATGCCGCAAAGAGCAGCAGTGCCGGAACACGGTATCCCGCCAGACAGACGAGGATCACGAGAAAAACTCCTCCGGCAAGCTCTCCCTTTGGCGTTTTCGGAAATACCTTCCGCAGCCATTTTTCCAGCAGGGCAATGAGATTTCCGATCACACGGATCGGATGATACAAAAAGGAGGGATCTCCAAGCAGCAGGTCCAATCCATAGCCCACAATCAGGGCTGCTAATGCTGTTTTCATCTTGTTTTCTCCTGTTCTTTCCGGTAAGAGACACACTGCTCCAGAAATTCCAGTGCGAGGTGCGGACTTGCCATATAGTAAAGATGCGGGAATCCCGCCATCATCCGTTTTGTCGCATGAATGCATTCCCAGTTCCGCTTCCGCAGCGGTTTTGCCGCATGCCATGCACTTCCGCAGTCTGTGCTGTCAAAGTAATGGAACTCATGGCCGCGCACCGGATTTCCGCCGTTCCGAAAGGTATCCTTCGTGTTTGGCGTGAGGGTGATATAGCCGAATCTTCCCAGCTTTTTTGTCCGATAAACATTTCCCGGAACAGCCTGTACCATAGGATACACATTTCCATCCATATCCTCCATGGATTCTGACAGGTACATATAACCGCCGCATTCTGCAAGAACCGGCATTCCCTGACGGATGTTATCGCGGATCTTCGTTCTCATGGTCTGGTTTTCCGAAAGCTCTTCTGCGTGCAGCTCCGGGTAGCCGCCGCAGAACAGAAATCCGTCTGTATTCTTTGGCGGCTCCGCATCGGAAAGCGGCGAAAAATATTCGATTTTGGCTCCGAGTGACGCGAGAAGCTCCAGATTATCTCGATAAAAGAAACAGAATGCTTCATCCTTTGCAACGGCAAGAATCGGCTTCGCAGCACGCACCTTGGCGGCTGCTTCGCTTTCTGTCACCTTACGCAGGGCTTCCGGCATTTTTCCCGAGAGCTCTTCTGCCCCTTCTGCAATCGCAAGAATTTTTTCAAAATCCAGTGTCTTCTGCAGTGTTTCTGCAAGCAGATTGACCTGCTCCTGCAGATTTTCCACCTCATCCGGCATCACAAGGCCGAGGTGGCGGCTTTCTAAGTGGCATTCCTTCAGTTCCGGCACAAAGCCGACACAGGAAATGCCAAGTTCTTTTTCCGCCATCGGCGCGATCTCCCGGTACAGCATCTCTGACATCCGGTTAAAGATTACACCGGCGATCCTGCTGTCCTCTTTGTACTGCAGGTATCCCTTGATAAAGGCAAGCGCTGAAACGCTCATGCCTTTGGCATCGACAACCAGAAGAACCGGCGTTTTTGTCATACCGGCGAGATCGTAGGCGCTGCCTTTGGTAGAAATTCCGCCAAGACCGTCGTAATACCCCATAACGCCTTCCAATACGGAAATGTCATGACCCGCTGCATGTTTGCAGAACAGATACTGTGTTGTTTCTTCCTCTGTGAAAAACGGATCCAGATTACACGACGGGGCGCCGATTACCTGTTCGTGAAACATCGGATCGATATAATCCGGGCCGCATTTAAACGCTGCGGGCTGCTTTCCCATCTGCTGCAGTGCACGGAGCAGTCCGCAGGTGATCATCGTTTTCCCGCTTCCGCTCCTTCCTGCTGCCAGCATGATTCTTGGTGCTTTCATTCTTTGGCACCTCCCTGGGCTGTAAAGATATAAACCGGATTCTGGGCAATCATCAGATGGCTTCTTCCGGCCTTTTTCGCATTGGAAGCCTGCAGACAGACGATTTCCGGCTCTTCAAACGCAAGTTTTTTGAAACACGATACTGCCTCCGCTAATGTTTCCACGGTTACTGTATTTAATACCACGCGGATGTTCGGATTCTTCCGCAGGAGCAGTTCCAGAATCTCTTTTAAGTTTCCGGCAGACCCGCCGATAAATGCATGCGTCGGAACCGGGAGTGCTTCGAGTGCTTCCGGTGCAGTTCCCTCAATAATTTCCAGATGATCCACTGCAAATTTCTTTTTATTTTCCTGCAGAAGTACAACGGCTGCCGGATTTTTTTCTATCGCATATACCTTTCCCTGTGCTGCACGAAGCGCCATCTCAATCGAAACAGAACCTGTGCCCGATCCAATATCATAGACAACAGAATTCGAAGAAAGCTGCAGATGTGAAAGAGACGCATTGCGCACTTCCCGCTTGGTCATCGGTACTTTGTCACGCAGAAATACTTCATCTGCCATGCCGGCTGTAAACTCCGGTTCCGGATTCGGGTTTTCAAACAGAAGAACCGCAAGCGGAGCAAACTCCATTTTAGCAAGTTCGAATGGGGTTCCTGTCACAATCTGTTCTTCCGGATACGACAGATCCGTTCCCACATGCAGCACAATCTGCTCCCAGCCGTACGAACTTAACGTCTGGCAGATTTCCCTGACACTGCCCTTTCCGCCGGCGATCGCCAGAGTTTTCCGGTTTCGGCGGACCGTCTCCAGAAAGTTGCAGTGCTGTCCGTGCAGGCTCACAAATGCTGCATCCTCCCAGGACACTCCGATTTTGGCACAGAAATAAACCAGCGAAGAAATTCCCGGCTCTACACGGACAGAAAAATCCGCATCTTCCGCAAGGACGGCCTGAAGTTTCTTTGCTCCGCTGTAAAAGCCGACATCACCCGACTGCAGAAGAACAATCTTTTCATATTCCGGGTGCGCCTTCAGATACTCGTAAATCTTTTCCGGGCTGTATTCTGCAAGCATTGGCTTCTGATATTTTTCTACTGCTTTTGTCATGCGTCCCGCAC